>Ga0210043_1002111_pt1 | contig 13924 bp, 15 predicted proteins | sample CryGeymet201501t_FD_183990 | JGI IMG/M metagenome (GOLD analysis project Ga0210043, IMG submission 183990) | Groundwater microbial communities from Crystal Geyser aquifers in Utah, USA - Crystal Geyser metaG 2015-01t (SPAdes) (version 2) | ecosystem: Environmental > Aquatic > Deep subsurface >... | reverse complement strand
TCGTGCGTGCCCTCGACGCCCTGCGCGGTGCGTGCCAGCGTGCGGAGCGCGAGGCAACTCATGGCCCTCTCGAGCCACTGGAGGGCCTGAGCTGTCTCGTGGCAGCCGAAGGGCCCGCACTGGTAGTGCGTCAGCCGCGAGTGCGCGGCCTCGAGCACGTCCTCGACGGTGGCGCCGCCCATGTTGCCGCCCCAGAGCACAGTGAGCCCCTGGGCGCGAGTCGCCCCACCGCAGTCGGTCCCGTCGGGCATCGTGTAGTGCTGATCGGAATCCAATGGCATCGCTCTCGGCCTCCCGTGGCATGGTGATCGCGGGTCGCCGCGCGCCGGGGAATCCGACCTGCCTGCGCCCGATTCGGGCAGCCTACCGCTGTCCAAGCGGGTAGTCTAGGGTTGTACGAGCGGTGCAGAAGTGGCATGGATAGCGCATGGTCTTCAAGAAGGGCGATCCACGGCCACCCGGTAGCGGGCGGAAGAAGGGCGTGATCAACGGGCTAACGGCCCGGGTGAAGGCCGACATCGAGGCCGAGTACCGCCGGCGCGGTGGGAGGAGGTTCCTGGCCGCGCTCGAGGTGGCCGACTTCCTCGACCTGCTGAAGAAGATGCTGCCGCGGGAGGTGAAGGCCGACGTGGAGGTGCGCCGGGGCGTGGCCGAGATCCTGTCCGACTCCTGGACGGGCGTGCCACCGCCGCCGACGCCGGCCGAGCGCGAGGCTGCGGCCTCGAAGGCCGTAGCCGTGAGCAGCGGGCTGGAGGAGGCGCCCGAGCCCGAGCGCCGGTCGACAGTGCCTCCGGCCGTCGCTAGAGTGACAGGCCAGAGCGGCGCGGCCGAGTCGAACGGCAAGGCGGCCAGGCCGGCGAGCACCGGGGCTGCAGCGCGGCTGAAGGCGCTCCGCGAGTTGACTGGAGGCGAGTGATGGAGCGGATTGGGTGCCGGGCGTGGCTCGCGACGGCGCGACCTGAGCCGGACGCGGGCGGTGATTGACCAGCCGAACGTGCCCGCATGAGCGGCCTGCGCCGCGACCGCCGCCACGGCATGCGCCCGCGCATCCAGCTCCCGAACCTCGCCAGCGGCCAGCGCCCCCGCGTCGTGCGCAGCGACATCAAGGGCCGCGCCGTCGAGGGCGCCATCCACCCCGACGACCACGAGGAGATCATCCACGTCGCCGCGATCCAGCGCAGGCGCCGCGAGCTCGGCCTCACCCAGACCGAGCTGGCCCGCAGGGTAGGGCGATCCGTGACGACTGTCCATCTCTGGGAGCGCGGTCTCCGCGTCCCTGGCCGCGCAATCGTGGCTCGATTGGCTCGCGCCCTCCGCTGCTCGCTGGCCGAGTTGTCGCGATGAGTGCCAGCGCGACACCGATGGGTGGCGAGCCGGCGTTCCGCGCCATGTGCGCGAAGGTGCGGCCTGGCTGACCTCATCATCCGCCCAGCCACGCCCGACGACGTCCTGGCGCTACTCCTGCTCGCCCGAGACCTGCACGCCCAGGCGCCGCACTACCGCGACCTGCCCTACGACGAGTCCTGGGCCGCAGCCCGCGCGTGGGCGGCCGTGGCCACCGGCGCGGCCTTCGTGCTCACGTTCGAAGACACCGTGGTCGGGATGCTGCTCTGCGCCGTCGAGGTATGCACCGCCAGCCGGCGCCACCGCTGCTGCGACGTGGTCCGGTACATTGCCCCCGGCTTCCGTGGCCGCGGCGCCCACGAGGCGATGCTAACCGCCCTGGAGGCATGGGGCCGTGCCAACGGGTGCGCCGAGGCGATCGTCACCGACTCGTGCGAGGATGACCGCCCGGTGGCCGCGCGCGACCGGTACTACGCCCGGCGTGGGTGGGCTCCGCTGGGAAGGATCTACACCAAGGCCTTGAAAACCACGGACTGACCTGCTCCGTTCCCTGATCGTCGAGACAGAGACCCACGGAGCAGGCGGCGCGATGGGCAGTGGGCAAAATGGCTTCTTCAACAACAAGATCACCAGCGATAAGCGCATCGATCCGCTCGGTGTGACCGAAGCGCTGTTCCCGAGCCCGCCGAAGCTGCCCAAGCCACCGCCCGTAGTCGATCCGGAGGAGGAGCGGCGCCGCTCGAAGCTGGCCGCCGACGCGGCGAAGCTCAAGCAGTCCGCGGCCCTCAGCTTCAGCAAGCAGATCAAGACGGGGGCGACGGGGCTGGGCCAAGTCCCGAGCGCGAACAAGGGTCAGAACACCGCGATCGGGGCCTGAAGTGGACAGCCGCCAGGGCATTCTCGATCCGCCTCCGAAGAAGCCCCGCGCGTCGAGCGAGCTGGTCAGCCGCGGCGCGCTCGACCGCTTCGTAGACGACCTGTGGCAGGTGAAGTCTCGGTGGGATGGCCGCTGGCGCAAGACCAGCGACTACTTCATGCCGACGCGCTCGCGCTTGATGATGAGCGACGCCAACCGGGGCGACCGCGAGAACGAGGGCATCTACGACAACCACGGCAAGCGCGCCCTGAACATCATGACCTCGGGCGTCGTGAACGGCATGGCGCCGTCCACGAAGCCCTGGTTCGCGCTGAGCACCGGGAACAAGCGCCAGGACGAGGTGATCGAGAACCAGCGCTGCCTCACCGACTGGCGCGACACGGCGCTGCTCTACATGGAGCGGACCAAGTACTACGCGAAGCTCGGCGAGCAGGTGCGCGACGGCGGCATGGTGGCCACCGGCGCGAAGATGATCATCGAAGACCCGGACAGCGACGACCTGTTCCGCGTGATCACCTTCCCGATCGGCAGCTTCGCCATCGCCGAGAACGGCCGCGGCGTCATCGACACCTTCGCCCGGCAGTTCACGCTCACCGCGCGGCAGCTCGTGGACGAGTATGGCTACGACAACTGCCCGATGGACGTGCAGCAGTCTTGGGACAACCGCAGCTACACGGACGAGTACCAGGTCCGCTGGCTGATCTACGCGAACCCCACGGCCGACCCCGGACGGCAAGAGTACGACCCGCTCGCCCGTCCCTTCCGCGAGTGCCACTGGGTCCACGACGCCGGCAACACGGGCGCGGGCAACGACATCCTGCGCGACGTCATGGGCGTGGACGAGCCGGGCAGGAACAGCGTGCTCCGCGTGGGAGGGTTCCACGAGTTCCCCATCTCGGTGATCCGCTGGGAGAAGAACGAGGACGACGCCTACGGCACGAGCTGTCCAGGCTTCGAAGCCTACCCGGTCATCAAGAGCCTGCAGGCGATCACGAAGAAGTGGTGGAACGCGCTCGAGAAGGGCATCGACCCGCCGCTGGTCGCCGGACCATCGGTGAAGAACAAGCCGGTCAGCCTGCTCCCCGGGCGCATCACGATCGAGAACGAGGGCGCCAACCGGACCGGCCTGCGGCCGCTGCACGAGGTCAAGATCAACCTCGAGCACGTCCGGCAGGAGCGCGAGGACCTGCGCAACCAGATCGACGCGCACATGCTCGTGCGGCACTTCCTCTCGCTGCACCTGCAGGCCGACCGGCCGCAGATGACGGCCGAGGAGATCATCGAGCGGCGTTCAGAGAAGCTGCAGCTCCTGGGCCCGATCCTGGAGCGCCACGCCGACGACGTGTTCGACCCGGACATCGCCCGGATCATGAACATTCTGATCCGGGCCTCCATCCCCTACTGGCGCCTCGGGATGGACGGCGCGCCGCTCTCGCCCCCGCCAGAGTCCATGGGCTCGGTGACGCTGCGGGTTCAGTACATCAGCGACATCGCTCAGTCGCAGAAGCTGAGCGGCCTGGCCAACCTGGAGCGCCACGCCGCCTGGGTCCTGCAGACGGCCGCGCAGGTCCCGGCCGCGGCCGATGGATTTGACTTCGACGTCGCACGCGAGCTGCACCGCGAGTACAGCGGCGCCTCCCCGCGGCTGTCGCGCACCGAGAAGGAGATCAAGCTCATGCGGATGCTCCGCCAGCAGCAGCAGGAGGCACAGCAGGCGGCGGAGGCAGCGCCCGGCCTGGCCAAGGGTGCCCGCGACCTGGCCGAGGCTCCGGCCGGAGGCGATTCCGTCCTCGCTCGACTCACTCAGGCCGCCTAGCCACAGGGGAATGACGACATGGCCACACCGATCACACCGCCCGTCAACTTCGACCTGACCACCCTCACGGGCTCGGGCGAATGGGACGAAATCATCGATCCGGCCACCGCCTACAACTGGGCCACGCTCAACGTGCGCAGCCTCTCCAACAAGATGCTCGACCTGCTGGTGTCCGCGACGGTGCCCGCGGCCGAGGACGATGGCATGTGGCTGCTTCCCGCCGGCGACGCGCGATCCTTCGACTTCACCACGCCGGCGCAGCAGGTCGTCGGGAAGCTCTACGCCCGCTCGACTGACGGCGTGACCCCGACGGGCACCCTCGCCGTGGATGGAGCGAACGCATGAGCGGCACCGACTGGATCGTGAACCCGACGAGCGCCTCTGGCGCGCCGGTGGCCGGCTACGCGCCGCAGGCTGGGCCGGACGGGCTACTGCCGCTGTCCATCTCGCCCGTGTGGACGCTGTCCGTGGCGGGCGACGGCGCGCTCAAGCCGATGGCATACGGCGGCCCCAGTGCGACCGGATCGACACGCATGATCATCCCGCTGGGCTGGATTCTGCACCTGTACGCGATCACGGCGCACTCCTCGACGACGCTGTCCGGCCAGACCATCGACGTGGTGCCCTACGTTGACGGCGTCTCCGCTGGCGCCTCGTGGGACACGCTGCAACTCACGGCGGCGATCCAGTACATGGGCATCGAGCCGATCGCCACGCCCTACGTCGTGGACGCGACATCGGCCGAGAAGCTACTGCTCATTGGGGCCACCAACTCGGCCGGCTCGGCGCGCATCATCACTGCCACGATGTTCGGCCACATGTTCCGGGCCTAGCCGATGACGACGTACACCCGCGAGGCCGTACACTTCTACTCCGGCCCAGCGGCCGTGGCAGCCGGCGGCGACCACCCGATCCACCAGCTCTCTGTGTTCCGCACGCCCGCGACAACCGTGAAGGGCGCGATCGTGTTCTCCATCGCCAACACCTTCACGTCCACGGTGTCGCCAGCGACGATCGACTCGGCCGGTAGCAGCCAGACCGAGAAGGACGCGGCCTCGTTCCTGGCTGACGGCTGGGACGTGGTGATCGTGGCCCTGCCCGTCGCACGCGACGCGGGCGGAACGATCACCGGCAACGACACCAGTGACGTCTCGTTCGACATCAGCAACTGGTCGGCAGAGAACAACAGCTACGGCGACGCCTACGACGGCAACGGGATGATCATGCCGAACACCGAGGCCGTGTCGGTGGACGGGGCCTACGTCTGGACGCCGGCCCCATTCAACATCCCGGCGGGCTACGACGGCTCGGTGCATCCCGCGCAGGACGCCGGCCGACCCGACTGCATCAAGGCCTTCACGATGGCGACTCAGTACCTGAAGGACAACCGCACGTCGCTGGGCTGGGATGACGGGCTGATGGGCGCCTACGGGCGCTCGGGCGGTGCGAACCCCGTGGTGTGGGTGAAGTACGGCGGCGAGCGCAGCACCTACCACTTCCCGGACGGAACGGGCCAGGACGCGCTCACTGTGCGCGACTTCTACGACTTCATCATGGTCCACCAGTTGCAGTCGTGGTTCGACGCGTTCGACGCCTCGGTCGTGGTGCCTGGGTTCGCCAAGGACCCGTCGGTCGGTGGCGACGCGCACTACGACGAGCAGGCTGCCACCATCAGCGACGGACCTATCGGCCAGGACGATGCGTTTTCATTGGTTAGCTACGTCTCTGGTCACGATCAGCTGGCAGAGAACCGCGCCGTGCCGCTGTTCCTGTCGTCGGGAGACCAGGACGCGGACATGGGCCCGCCCTACAGCACCAGCAACACGAACACCACAACGCAGGTCCACAACAACTTTTTCGCCGCTCTCATCAAGGACCTCATCTCGCCCAACTGCGAGCTGGCCTTCTTCTCGCTGTCGGCGCAGGAAGTGACGGACCTCGCAGCAGAGGGCATCGCCTACACGCTCTACACGAACGAGACGTTCCTGGGAGCGCGTCGCGTCGTGTTCGCGGACGAGCAGTACCAGGCCTTCATCGCGCCGCCGACCGCGGATGTCGCCGGCCTGCAGGTCGAGGACTTCCTGCCCTACCCGCAGTGGACGAACGCGACCGCGGCCGTGGGCACCCAGCTTGATCGCGGCCGCGTGTCCAACAAGACGGACCTGCTGCTCCAGGTCAGCTTCAACGGCGTCGATCAGCACGCCTACCTGGCCCGCGGCGACACGCGCCAATGGGTGCGAAGCACCCTGGACGGCATGGACGGCGTCTACCTCCGAGGTGACGGGGCTGACCCGACAGCGGGCTCGGCCTACGCCGAGGCCTACTTCGGGTAGCCCTTGCGCACGCCCTGAAACTGCTGTCGAATGGCGCTTCAAGATGGCTTCCGGGGCAGCGGCGGCGCACCAGCACCCAGGAGAGGCCAGTGAGCGAACCGTACGACGCGCCCGTCGACGCCAAGGACCCCGAGCAGGCCGATGCCGCCGCGGCCATGGAAGGGGCGCTCCAGCAGCGGTACGAGGACGACCTGCTGGAGCTGCTGTCCATGCCCAGCCGCGCGTTTCTCCGCGTGCTCGACGGCTGGATGACCGCCACGGCGCAGCGCGATGCATTCGACACCAGCAACCCGTACCTGCTCTCGGAGATGGCCGGCCGCTACAACGTCGGCGTGGAGTTGCGCCTGCTGCTCGAGCGACTCTCACCGGGCGTGATCCAGCGTGCTGCTGACGCGGCCCGCGAGGCCCCGCCGCCCGCGCTCGGCGACAGGAAGCGGCCGCAGGAGGCCGATCGTGGTGAGGGGCCCGCATCGGCGTGAGGGCTGAGATTCGTGGGCATCGGCGCGGAAACGGAGACATTCACGGCGGGTTCTGCAGGCTTCCAGATGACGTCGAGCCGCGCTCATTCCAGCTAAAGACGGCCATCGGCTGCACGAGCGAGCGCCGCGCCTGGCAGGCAGCAATGCAGCGCGAGCAACTCAGCATGGCGGAGTTGCTGCGAAAAATCGTGATGGAGTACTTGCAAGCCGGCGACTGACCTGCTCCGTTCCGTCCCCGCTGGGGCCAGAGGCGCCCCGCGGAGATGCGAGCGATGCCCGAAGATCAGCCGGCCAGCGATCAGAGCATGGAGCAGCCCACCGATGCGCTCTCTGGCGCCGAGGCGACGCCGGCCGCAGAGCCCGCAGTCGAGGCAGCTTCTGCCGAGCCCGTTGCCGCGGCGCCGGCGGCGCCCGCTGCCGAAGCGGATGCGCTCACCGGAGCCGAGGGCTTCGACAAGCCGGCCGCGACGGCCGCGACGGCCCCGCCCGCCGAGGACACGATCGACTACTCCGCGCTGGCGCTGGCCGAGGGCTCGCCGCTGAGCGAGGCCGCGCTGGGCTCGATGCGAGAGTTCGCGCGGGACAACAAGATGCCGGTCGAGGAGGCGCAGCGCTTCCTGCAGTACCAGGAGCAGATCAAGTCGGCCTACAACGCCGAGTTCGAGCGCAGCGCGCAGGAGAACCTCGCCAAGGCGAAGGCCGATCCCGAGCTGGGCGGCGAGCACTGGCCGGCGACGCAGCGTGCCATGGTCGCCACGCTCCAGCACTTCGACCCGGCGGTCACGCAGTACCTCCGCAGCACGAAGCTGATCAACGACCCGTTGATCGTTGCCGGCCTGGTCAAGATCGACAAGCTTCGCCGCGAGCCCTCCAAGGCGCCGCCCGGCGGCAACGACAAGCACTTCTCCTCCGGCAGCCAGGACAAGATCGCGCGCCTGCAGGATAAGTACCCCGCATCGTGGCGCGAGATGGCGGCCGCCGAAAACATCGGCGACATCCCCAGGCCATCGACCACCTGAACGAACCCTCACCAGCCTCACCCGAAGGGACCTGAGCGATGACCGGACTCGACAAACTGAGCCTGCTCGAAGTCAGCAAGATCAAGGACGTCGATGGCGGCGGCGAGTACTACAAGATCGTGAACCTGCTGTCGCAGATGCACGCCAACTTGAAGTACGGCCAGTGGATCCCGACCAACATGACGATGACGAACGTCTCGTCCGTGATCGTCGGCGAGCCGAACGTCTACACGCGCCGCTTCAACCAGGGCACCCCGGCCAGCCGGCCGACCTTCGACACGGTCGTGGACGACACGGCCTGCATCGAGGCCTTCGCCGTCACCGACGCGACCATGCTTCGGGTCACCGGCGGCGTCGAGCAGACCCGCGACCGCGTGAACCGCGCCTACCGCTCGGCCATGGCCAAGAAGGTCGGCGAGCTGCAGTTCTACGGCAACTCGGCCGACGACGAGACCGAGTTCAACGGCGCTTTCGTGCGGCCGTCCACCGCGAACATCGGGGACTACTGCCTCGACGCAGGCGGCACGACCGGCGACCTGGGCTCGATCGCCATCATGCAGTTCCTGGAGGACGGTCTGTTCTGGACGTACCCCAAGAACACGCAGGCCGGCCTCGTGCACAACGACATGGGGGTGCGGCTCCTCCAGGAGAGCACGGACACCGCCGGCCGCATGATCCGCTGCTTCGTGGACAACTGGCAGTGGTTCTGCGGGCTCGCGATGCCCGACTACCGCTGCCAGGTCCGCGTCGCCAACATCGACATCAGCGACCTCAAGGGCGCGTCCGGCGCACAGGCAGCCACCGCCTACACGACCAACCTCATGTATCTGATCGACGAGGCCGTGGACCGCCTGCCGAGCCCCGGCTCCGGGCAGGTGGTCATGTTCATGCCGCGCGCGGTGCGCACAGGCATCAACCGCCTGGCCAAGATCCTCGCGCTCGGCAACGTGACCACGGTCCCCGACGTCTTCTCCAAGCCGGTCCCCAACTGGCAGGGCATGTACCCGATGGAGATCTGCGACCAGATGACGATCACCGAGACCCGCGTCGTGGCTCCGTAACCGGCTCCGCCCCCGCACTTCACCCGAAAGGAAACAACCCATGGGACTCGGACAGTCAGACTTCGAGCTGCTCCTCAGCGATGGCCAGCTCGTCACGACCACCGCCATCTCCGACGAGGTCTACGACACCGGGCCGTTCACCGCTGGAAACACCGGCATCGACCTCGGGGCGCTCGGCAAGCTCTGGCTGATGGTCATGGTGCGGGGCGATGTCACCGCGTCCGGAAACGCCACGGTGACCTTCACGCTGGAGTCGGACGACGTCGCCACGCTCGACGACTCGCCGACCGTCCACTGGTCGTCTGTGGCGTACGGCAAGGCGATCCTCGTGGACAACTACGTCGTCTACAAGGGTCCGGTCCCGAGCGACACCTACCAGGCGCACGTCGGCGTCCGCTACACGGTGGCGACCGGCCCGCTCACGTCGGTCAGCGCCTTCACCGCCGTCCTGGGCACCCAGCCCTACATCCTCAAGCAGCACGCGCACGCCCTCGACTTCGCCTGATAGGCGGGGCGCTCGGCGCGCCCAGAAAGGACTCGATCGATGGCCAAGGCCAAGACGGCGGATGCCCCCAAGGCGGCCCGACGCGCGGGCATCCTGTTCCGCGTCAACAAGGGGAAGATGGGGTTCCTCGCACGGAAGAACCCGATCTACAGCCGGCGCGTGGACCCCCTCACCGGGATGCCCGAGATCATCGGCTGGACGCCCGGCAAGGTTCGCGGCGACCAGCTGCCCACGAAGAAGAACCCTTCCGGCCGGGACCAGTTCCTGTGGGAAGGCGAGCTGTGGGAGGCGCCGTCGTGGGCCACCGCGGTCGATCCCAAGGTGCGCGACGCCATCACCAAGGCCAAGGCCGAGCACGCCGACATGAAGCGGAAGGCCGCGCGCGCCCAGCACACCATGGCGATGCCGTCGGTCGAGGACATCCGGCGCCAGGTCGCGGACGAGATGAGCGCCGCGCTGCGGGCCGAACTCGAGCCGCAGATCCGCGCCCAGGTGTCGAAGGAGATCGAGGAGCAGCTCGTGACCGAGGCCGCCGAGGAGGAGGCCGCGAGCGAGGCGGCGGCCGAGGATGCCGCTGCGGAGGACGAGGACGACGAGCCCAGGGTGGAGACGACCGGCTCGGGCGGCTGATCTGTCAGCGCGTCCGTCCGGCGCCATAGCGCGGAGTGACCGGCGGTGGCTGACGAAATCGAGATCTGCAACCTCACCCTGATCGCCATCGGCGTCACGACCTACCTGCCGACCGACGGGGACGGCACGATCGCGGGAACGACGGCCACGAGCACGGCCGCCAACCTGTTCAAGAAGCTCTACCCGCACGACCTCAACCTCCTGCTTCGCAGCCACTTCTGGCAGTTCGCGCGGGGGTACGCGGGCCTCACCCAGCTCTCCGACGGCACCGGCAAGGACTGGGTCGATGAGTGGCGCTTCTCCTACACCTACCCGGCCGACTGCCTCAGAGTCCGGCGATTCGTCAACGACCTCAGCGACAAGAGCCCGCTGCCCTACAAGTTCGTGATCCGCAACGACGGCGGCACGAAGGTCATCCTCAGCGATTACGACGAGGCCGACGCGGTCATCGAGTACACGCAGCGCCTGGACGACACCGACGTCGCGCTGTTCATCGAGCCCTTCAAGCAGGCGCTCATCCACCTGATGGCCATGCACGCGCGGCCGGCACTGGCCAAGCAGAACGACAAGGCCAGGGACCAGGTCAACGACGCCGACCTCTATCGGTTCTGGTGGGGCGAGGCCGTCGCCGACGACTCCAACGAGTCCGAGGAGCGCGACGATCCGGACCCCTCGATGATCCGGGAACGGACGGGCTGACGGGATGCCCACGCAGTTCCAGCGATCACTGGTAGGGGGCGAGATCAGCCCGGCGCTCATTCCGCGCATGGACCAGTCGAAGCGGTCCACGGGGTTCGAGTACGGCATCAACTGGTACCTCGCGCGCACGGGCGTGGCCTACAACCGGCCCGGCTGGCAGTTTGTCGCGCTGGTCAAGGACAGCGCCAAAGACTTCTCGCTCAAGACCTTCGACTTCGACGACGACGAGGCCTACTGCCTGGAGTTCGGCGACTATTACGTCAGGTTCCACGTCGATGGCACGCCGCTCGTCACCGCCAGCGTTTCGGCCTGGGTGAGCCAGGGCTACGCGATCGGGGACCTGGTCACAAAGGGGCTCAAGACGTGGTACTGCTGCGCCACGCACACGACCGCGCGCGACCCCGAGACAGCCGCCTACCAGAGCGTGTTCTGGTACGAGCTGTCGGGCAACGCCACGAACGCCATCTTCGAGGTGCCCTCTCCCTACCCCGAGGGCGTCGTTCCCGTCGTCGAGAAGAACCAGAGCGGCGACGTCACCACGCTCACGCACCGCGGCTACCCGCCGCACGAGCTGGTGCGCACGGGCCAGACGGCCTGGACGCTGCGGCCCAAGCGGTACGCGCCAGAAGTGGCCGCGCCAACCGCGCTCACCAACGACATCGCGCTCGGCGACTACGGCTCTCCGTTCAGCAACTACCACCCGGTCTACATCGTGACGGCCGTGTCGGATGCCGGGGAGTCGCTGCCTGGGACGATGACCGCGGGCGCCGGCGCGGTTGGCACGATCGACGACATGGGGGCGGCCGCTGATCTGATCGTCGCCGACACAGCGCACGGCCTCGATGACGAGGAAGGCATCCTCATCAAGATCACGGAAGTGGTCTGCACCGATGCCACGAACGAGAGCAACGACGCTGCCGTGCAGGCCCTCAAGAACCGCGTGTTCAGGACCGAGAACCACCCGACCGACGCGGCCAACAAGTTCATCCTCCAGGACACCGCCGGGCTGCTGACGCTGCCGGGCTGGTACGCGGGCACCTGGCCGCCGCTGACGGTGAGCTACGCGCGGGTCGAGTTGGTGCCGACGCAGGATGCACTGCTCACGGGCAACAAGGCCAAGCTCCCGGACAACACCGACGGCAAGCAGATCCGACTCCAGTGGACCGCCGCGGCGGGCGCAAAGCAGTACTTCGTCTACAAGAAGCGCACGACTGAGAAGGGCAACTTCGGGGCCGAGGCGGCCGGCGACTACGGCCTGATCGGCAAGACCGACAAGCTCCAGTACGAGGACCGTGGCGACAAGGCAGCCGACCCCGAGCAGCCGCCGCCGCTGCACCCGCCGCCGTTCGTGGCCGGCACCTGGCCGGCAGCGTCCACCTACCACCAGCAGCGCGAGACGTACGCGCGCAGCGATGACGGCCCGAACGACGTGACGATGTCGGTCACCGGGGACTTCCAAAACTTCACCGAGCGGTTCCCGATCAAGGCGAGCGACCGGGTCAAGTTCACGCTGGCCGGGCAGCAGGTCAACGAGATCCGCTACATCATCAGTTGGGGGGCGTTCCTGCTGTTCACGCGCGGGGGCGTCTACGTCGTCCAGGGCGACGCGAACGGGGTCATCTCGCCCACCGACATCAACACGCGGCTGCAGGACGGCACGGGCGTCGGAACGGTGCGCCCGGAGATCCTGGGCGACACGATCCTCTACGTCACTCGCCAGCAGACGCGCGTGAAGGACCTGCGCTACTCGCTGCAGACCGAGACCTACCGCGGCGACGACCTCACCGCGTACGCTCCGCACCTGTTCCGCGGGCACACGATCATCGAGTGGGCCTACGCCGAGAACCCGGACAGCATCGTCTACGCGGTGCGTGACGACGGCGTGCTGCTGATGCTCACCTACGTCCGCGAGCACGAGATCTGGTCGTGGACGCAGGCCGAGACGGCGATCGGCGGCCTGGTCAAGCGGGTGTGCGTGGCGCCCGAGGGGAACGAGGACAGGCTCTACCTTGGCGTGGAGTACACGATCAACGGCTCGGTGGTGAAGGTCGTGTGCCGGCAGGCGCGCCGCACAGCCGGCGACGACAACCACGACCCCTTCGGGGGGCAGCGGTTCCTGGACGCCTACAAAGACTACGACGGAACCAACCTGAAGGCCGACCTGGTTACCGTCAATGACACCATCGAGCTGACGCTGACGGGGATCAGCTACTCGGAGGGGGAGACGGGTCTGGCGCTGGTGTCGGACACAGCCGGGACGTTCCCCGGCGACGACGGGGGCGCGGGCGACAACGCCGGCAACGGCTACCGGCTGCTGCTGGCGAACGGCGACTACGTCGAGTGCATCGTCGAGGCCGGCGGCGACACCGACGACCAGAACCAGGTCGTCACGCTGCTGACCGACTGTCCCGCTGGGCTCCAGGGCGTCGCCGTGACCGCATGGTGCCGCATGGCCAACGAGTTCAGCGGCTACGACCACCTGGAGGGCGAGTCGGTCGGCATCCACGCCGACGGGCACGACCTCGGGGACGACACGGTGACGGGCGGGGCGATCAGCGACCTGGCCCGCCCCTACGGCAAGGTCAGCGTCGGGCTGCGAAACACGGCCCAGCTGAAGCTGCTCCCGATCGACCTGCTCAACCAGAACGACGACATCGCGGACAAGACCAAGACCGTGAACGGCGCGACCCTCTGGCTGGTGGCAACGCGCGGCCTCCAGGCCGGTCTCAACGTGGCTGGCCTGCAAAACCTGGAGTGGGTGGACCCGGACGACGGCGACGACGACCTGGTCACCGGCCAGCGTGACGTGACATTCGACTCAGACGTGACCCGCGACGGCGGTATCCTCATCCAACAGACCGCATGCCTGGCGGCCGGGGTGAGCGCCGTGATGACCCACTACGTTCTAGGCGACCGCTAGAAGGAGCCCTTCCGATGCCCAGCACCAACCTCGTCGTCCCCGACCTCGCGCACCTGATCGACGGGCCCGACACCTACGGGGAGCGCGCCTACCACCACAAGCTGCGCGCCCTGCTTCAGACGTCCACCATCGCCGTGGGCACCTTCGAGTCCGTCAACGCGACATGGGACGAGTACGGCGCGACGGGCGACGGGACGACCGACGACCACGCGGCCATCACGGCAGCCCTGGCGGCTGGCAA
>Ga0210043_1002110_pt1 | contig 13933 bp, 28 predicted proteins | sample CryGeymet201501t_FD_183990 | JGI IMG/M metagenome (GOLD analysis project Ga0210043, IMG submission 183990) | Groundwater microbial communities from Crystal Geyser aquifers in Utah, USA - Crystal Geyser metaG 2015-01t (SPAdes) (version 2) | ecosystem: Environmental > Aquatic > Deep subsurface >... | reverse complement strand
CGGGTAACCTACAGTTTTGCCATTTGACATGCGGCCACCGGCACCCGTGATAGCTGCGGTTTCCCGGCGGCCCCCGGTAAGCCAGACAACGAAGTGCCCGGAGAAACTACGGTTGGCGGCCGCGCCGACTGGACCGAAGCGGTGGAGGGCTCTCGGGTGTGGAGACTGGTTAGCCGGCCGGGGGGGAACACCGTCTGACCCTGCGGGGCGGGCGGTTCCCCCTCCACGGTGTGCGAGCCCCGGAGGGAGGGAGCACACCGTGGAGGGTAGGCCCCGTATTGTCCATGAGCGCATCTTTTCCCCATATTCTGTGGATAAGTCTGGCCCTTCCCGTGGATTTCCACGGGTGGGTTCCAGGTGTTCACCGTGTCCCGGCGGTGGGGGCTACCGGATGTCGCGCCGTGGTGTCCGTGGCCGGCACGTGGGCGAACCCGCCCACCGCCGGGACTTTTCTCCGGGAGGTTGGATCATGGAATGGACAGAGGCGGGGAAGGTGTCCGGTTCGCTGGTGTTGGGTGAGCAAGCGCCGGTTGGGTTGGAGGCGGACGCTTGGGAGGCCGACGCGGAAGACGGGTGCCGGTTGGAAGTGTTTCGCGTGGGCACCGGGTCCGCCTCGGACCCTCACGTGGTACACGTCCGGTGCCACTCACCCGAGGGCCCCGAGGGCCGGGCACGGTTCCCCACGTTGGAGGAAATGCAGGGGGCGGTGAACCACGTCACGTTGCAAGGCTCCATCATGTCCATGGGGGTGGTGCAGAGCGCGGGCAGGGACGCGGACATGGTTCCATCGGTGGGGTGGTCGGGCATGATGGCCATGCAGATAGGCGGCGCCGAAGGGTCCCCCGCCTCGGCACGGCTCAAGCTCACTGGCGGGATTTCCCTGGTGGGCCCCAACGCCCCGGGCGCCCCGGGTCGGCGGCCCGCTCCCATCGGACACGGAGGGCGCAATGGCCACGGATGAGGGCAGGGCCCCCGACATGGGAGAAGTAGAGGGGGAAAGCGACCCATTCCAGGACGCACTAGACGCCCTCGCCGGCGAGGAGGGCGCATACGTTGGGGTGTACCGCCGCGACAAAAGCCAATCCCCGGAGTGGTGCGGGAACCTCGCCATAGAGGAGTTCGCGTTGGAGCGGGTACGCCGGGAGTGGGGCGGGGGCCGGTTTGATTTCCGTCTCGTCCGGGCAGGGAAGTACGTGAAGGGGAAAACGGTTCGGATCGCTGGCCCTCACGTGGACCTGTCCACGCTGGCAGACCCCGAAACACCCCGAGGCCGCGAAGAACGGAGGGGCGCCGAAGTGAGTCACCGCCGGGCGGAGGTTGCCGACATGTCCACCATGGAAGCGATTGGCGCCCTCCGAAACGACCTCCGGGAGTTCCTACAGAGCGTGAGGAACCCGCCCCGGGAGGCGGAACACGCGAACCCGGCGGCCATGGCGGTGGAGCTTGCGAAGAACATGCAAGCCATCATGCAACCCTATCTGGACCTCATGAGGGACGGGGCGGGTGGGCGCCGTTCGTCTTCGGACATGGACCCCATGGAGTGGATCCAGTTGGGAATGGAATTAAAGGGCAACGCCGGCGGTGGCGACCCCTACGCCAACGTTCTCAGGGAGCTTGGAAACCCGCTCATGAAACTACTGGCCGCCGGCGGGGCCGGTGGCGTCCCCGAACCATCCGGCCCCGGCGTCCAGGAGGCGCCCCACGTGGAACAGGAACCCGGTAACGCGCTGGAAGCCTTGCGCCCCTGGATACCTCATCTGATAAATTGGGCCGTGTCGGGGCGCGACCCCCAACTGAGGGCCGATTTCATCGCGGACGAATTGCCTAGCCGCTTTTCGGACATGCTGGATCGGTTCGTCGGTACGTCCGACGCGCTAACTGTTTTCTTCACTCGTTTCCCGGATGCCATGCCCCACCGGGTATGGTTTGAACAACTGTTCCGTGGGCTCCGCGTGGCGTACGGGCACGATGAGGACGAACCGCAACCAGGGGGCATTGAAGTAGTCCCCGACTAGCTAGGGGGGGGACACCATGCCCGATTGTTCTTACTGGATCATTCTGGCGGTTCTGATCGGCGCCGGGCTCATCAAGCAACGGCCGCCCCGGGGTGGAGCGGAGCAGCTCCCCCCGGGGGACCAAAAGGGGGACGGGTGACGTTCGTACAGGCCACCACGCAACGGGTTTCCCGGGGCCGGATCCCGGGGGGGGACGCGGGTGTCATGGTGACGGCGGAAACCATGAAACGGCTCGCCGACGAACGAACCCCGTTGCTCGCCGAGACGGCCGCCAATATCATGTGGGGAGCCGGAGAGAGTATCACCGGCGCGGTGGAGGGTGTGCGGCGGTTCGTGACGGAGGCTGTACGCTACGTCCCGGATGCATGGAACGCCGAAGTAGTAAGGTCCCCAACGTACATGTTGCGCCGGATCCAACGGAGTGGCGTGGCCTATGGGGACTGCGATGACATGGCGACTCTTGCGGCCGCTCTCGGGCTGGCTCTTGGGATTCCCGCTCGCTACGTCCTGGTCGGTTTCAACGGTGGACCGTTGGAACACGTTTTCACGGAGCTATGGACGCCGGACGGGTGGGTAACAGTGGATCCAAGCAAGCCAGCCGATTGGACCCAACCCGCTAACCCGGTGGTCCGTGTTCCCCTCTAGAGGAACCGGGCATGTACACCGACACCAGCCAGCCAGCCCCCGGATACATCCCCCCGCAGGAAGACCCGTGGTGGCAGGAGGCAATCAGTTGGTTGGGAAGCTTGTTCAGCGGGGAGTACCCCAAGCCGCTCCCGCCTCCGCTTCCCTTCACCGCTCAACAGATCCAAGGCATGATGGCCGCCGATCCGTTCACGGCCGCCGCGTTGCTCGCCACGATGAAAGCGCAGGGGCACACCGCGCTTTTCCTTGGACACCAGCCCACCGCCTCCGATTGGGGAAACCCCGCGACCACGGCCGCCCTCGCGCTTTGGTTTGCGAACGGAACCGGGGATGACCTCTCCCGGGGTGAGGCGCAAATCCGCCAGCTCGTGATTCAGGGCATGCAAGGACAGGCGCCCACGTCGGGAGGCGGAGGAACGACCAATTGGCCGCCGGTGAACATCCCCGGAGGGCCCACCACGGCCGCCCTAGGGCCGCTAATCGCGCTGGCGGCCGCCGGGCTGTTCTTCACTCGCAAGGGCAAGAGGTAATTCCATGTACAGCCAACACGTCGGACTTGGAGCCGTGGCGCCGGTTTCCGATTGGGGAAACCAAACGGTGTGGACGGGGACCATCGAGGGGAGCCCGGATTGGCTCCGGTTCTCTACGGTGGGCCTCAACTGCGGCCTACGGTTCTCTGATCCCGCCATGGCCGCCGACCTCGCGGCCGCCATGGGGCATTGCGTTCGGATCGAAGGGCCCTACAACGTGAACGGCGGCTACATCACCGTGAACGGGTGGGCCATCCTTCCGAGCGGAACCGAGTTCACGCAAGGTGGCATCACGTACACGTGCGAGGGGTTCCAAGTGGCGGTGAACGATGTCCCCGAGAACCCCACTCCCCCCGTGACCTCCGGAGGCACCGTCACCACCACGCAACCGCTCCCCCCGGGGACGGATCCCGGCTCCGTGCCGGCCGACGCTCCGCAGACCCCCACGGCGGGTGGCGCCTCGGGTGGCGGCTATGGTGGCGGTGGTGGGGCCGGGACACTCACGGCGAGCCTCCCGCTCATCCTCGCCGGCGGCCTAATCCTCGCCATGGTCGGCGGCCGGAAGCGCAGGTAAAGCCATGGCCATCCAAATCAGTGTGGGTTACTCGGATCCGCCCACGGTGACGATTGCGGGCGCCACGCCGGCCGACTCTGACAAGCTCCCGGCCCTGGTCGGGGAAGTTGTCGGCCGGCAGGGCATCCGCCTCGGGATCATGGAGTGGGACGCGGCGGATCCGAACGGTACATACCCGGCCGCGTGGGCGGGGGAACGGTCCCTTGACGTGAGGGCGAAGCTATGACGTTCGTTCAATCGGGCGGGTTGCTCGCCGGCCCGGCCGGCGTCGCTCCCGTGGGCACGTTCTACGGGTGCGGGGACTACATCGTGCGGGCAGACCATCTTGAGTTTCATTCCGACGTGGACGGCGGCCTCGGGAATGGGCCCGTCTACAAGCTCATGGACCCGGGCCTATTGGGTAACGGGACGTACGACCCCCGGAACATCGGGCCGGCACCGAACGGGCACCGGCGGTTGTGCATCAATGGGACCCTCTACCCTGGAAACGAAGTGTGGGATATCGGTTCATGGGGAACGGAGCGGATCGGCATGTCGGTTCCGGTCCAAATCACACCGTTGGGGACGCCACCGGAGCCGACGCAAGGGACCTCCACCGACGTGGGGGACCCCGGAACGGAACCGTTGGTGGGGCAGGACACGCCCTACGCGCCGGCGCCGACCACCACGCCGGCGCCAACCACCACCACGGCCCCCGACGTAGCCGGGGAGGCGCCGGGGCCCGGCGGTGGCGGTGGGGGTGGGTGGCCGTCGTACGACGCCATGGATCCGGAGGACTGGCCGCCGGAGCCGGAGGTGCCCATGCAAGCGGGGTTCTCCATATCCCCAACGGCGGCCGCCGTCATGTTCGGGCTGTTCCTCCTGTTCACCCGGGAACGGAAGAAGTAAACGATGTACTCGCCCACGCCATGTGGTTGCCGTCGCGGCCTCGAGTCCTACTCGATGGGATCCGCAGCCACCGACGTGGGGGCCCCCGGCACTACATCACCCGGGGGGGCTGATCCCGGGGTGTCCCCCGACGCCGGGCGGGAGTTCCTGGAATGGCTCCTGGGAATCGTGATCGCTTCGGCCCTGGTGTCCAGGAGGTAACGCGCCGTGTTCGTTGACTACGCCACCAGCCAACCGCCAGTGCTTCGATACGGGCCCGAAGTGGACCCCGTTGGCTACATCAAAACGGTGTGGGCGGATTTTGTGAACCTCTTTCCGTCCATCCTGAATCAGCAACACCGGGCCGCCACGTACGCGGCCACCCTCCCCGCCGGATCCGTGGCCCAACAGGCCGCCCGGGCCGCCGTGGATGCTCTGGCGAGGCTCGCCAAGATCCACACCGCAACGGTTCGGAAGGTGGAGGAATACGGCGGGTACATCGGCCTTTCCGGAGTCCTCCCCGTGGCCATCGCGGCCGCTTTCTCCGCGTTGGCGCTCATCGTGGTTTGGAGCTTCCGGGAGTACGAAGCGCAGAAACAGATTTTGGACATGATCGAAGCGGGAACGCTCACCCCTGAACAGGCCACGGCCGTGGCGGAGGCCACGGGGCCCTCTCCCTCCCTGGACATCATCGGGGGGTTGGCGGGTGTGGGTGGGGTGGGGGTCCTGCTCCTGGTGGCCCTCGCCGTGGTGTTGTTCGCCCGGCGGTGGCGGCCGAACCCGGATCTCATGGTGTTCCGTGAGAACCCCGGCGAAGTGTGGTCCGGGAGGGTGTACGACCTCCGTTACCGCCACGACGAGGACGGAGGGGACTACATCCACGACTTTCGGCCCGGCGTCCACATGGAGGGGTTGGAGGACGGTTCGGTGCGACTGTTCCACCCTTCCCGGCCGTTGTGGCGCGACTTCTAAACCATGGCTACGTTCTCTCTCTACTCTGGTCCCGCGAAACAGCCGGAAAGGGGTTCCGGCTCGTGAAATTCCTAATCAACCCTGGAGGCGCGAGTATGGCGCGCAAGCGAGCAGGCAGGGACGCCAAGGGCCGTTTCAAGAAGGACGGCCGCGCAACGTCCAAGCGCCGGCGCCGGGCCAAGCGGAACCCCGTTGCGGCCCGGTCCCGGACGCGGACAACCACCCGGCGCAAGGCGCCGGCCAAGCGTCGAACGTACCGCCGGAACCCCGTCAGGCGCGGGGACCTGGTGGACACCTTCATCAACGGCGCCATGGGCGCCGGTGGGGTCCTGGTCGGCAAGGCGGCCGTCCGGTCCCTCCCCCAACTTCTGTCGCTCCCGCAGGCGGGGAACGTCGGGTTGGCGGTCCAGGCGGCTACGGCCGTCGCGGCCGGCTACGTGGCGGATCGGTTCGTCGGTTCGGATGTGGCGCAGTACATCCTCGCCGGCGGCCTTTCGGCTCCCATGGAATCCCTCATCATCCGCCTCAACGTGCCGTGGCTCGCCACGGCTCTGGCGTCTTCGGGCGCCGTCGCCGGCTACGTGCCCGGCCGTGGGATCGCGGCCGCGCCCCGGATGGGGCTGGCGCGTGGAGTGAGGGGGTACGTTTCCGCTCCGGCCGTGACGGCCGGCGGTGGAGTGAGGGGCTACGCCTACATGAATTAGGCGGACGGGGGGGAACGCCCACGGGAGTGGGTCACCCGCCGGGGGCTTTCGGCGGGGCCGCCCCCCGTCCGTCCGTGCAGTAACCAGAGTTCACCACCCACGGGACCCGAGAAAAGGAACGACCCATGCAAGTGGAAATCATCCCCAAGACCTTCGCCCAGCTTCAGGACGAGGCCACGCCCAAGAGCGTGGAGGGCGGAAACATGGAGGCCGTGGCGTGGACGGTGTACGACACCGCTACGTATACGTCGGCGGCCACCACGCAGTTGACCTTCTTCACGAACACCCGCGCCACGCCGCAGCTTTCCAACCTCGCGCCGGCCGGGCAGTTCCCCAACCCGCAGTTCTTCCGGCTCTTCTCCGTGTCGCTGGACGTGATGGTGCCCCAGCTGAACATCGGCGCGGCGGTTCCCACGGCGATCCGGGACATCTGGCGCATGCTGTTCGGGTCGGGTACGGCCGGTGAGGGTGCGCCCTCCTGGACGTTCACGCTGGCGAACAAGACCTACGGGGCTTTCCCGGTGTCCATGCTCCATGGGACCGGCGGCCCGGTGGGTTTCGGCTTCACCACGGCGGCCGCCACGGGTTCGGAGTACGGGAACAACAGCTACCCGGATGGCGGGTTCTCTTTCGCCAACTCCATCCTGATTCCGCCCCAACAGGCGTTTCAGGTTCAACTCAACTGGGACGCGGCCCAGACCCTGTTGGCGAACGTCAACCTTCGGGTGTCGCTCCACGGAACGCTCTACCGCCGGATTCTCTAGTCGGTGGACAACATGCGGGGATCCCCCCCGGGGCGGCCGGATTGGTTTAGAATCGGACCCCGGGGGACGCACCCCGGAAGGACCCACGGGGCCACCGGGTTCCCTCGGGCACCCTCCCTCCCGATCCTCGAGAGTGGAGGACCGGAGAACCGCCCGGCGGTCCAAGCGACGGGGCGAGCGGTGCCGGGGTGCCCGGTGGGGCCGGCCGTCCCCGTAGCGTACACGCGAACCGAGCAACCACCCCCGGAGGGTGAACCATGAACGTCTATGATTTCCTCCCGCCCGATTGGAAGGAGAGGGCGGCGGAGTACTTCACCTACGCGGTGGACACTTTTCCGTTGGCGGTCCTCGGCCGGGTGACGCAGAACATCACCATTCAGAACGACGCGGATTTCGTGTTGGTCGCGGCCCGGGCCCGGGTGAGCGATCCGGCCGCCGTAGGAACGACCTTCGCGGACCCGCCCATCAACGTCCAGGTGAGCAACACCGGGACCCAACAGCTACAGAACCAGCCGGTTCCCATGGCTACGTTGTTCGCCATGGGCACGGCGCCGGGTGGGGCCTCGGGCAATTCCGGGGAGCTTCCCGCTCCGTACGTGTTCAAGGCCGGGTCCACCCTCGGGACCACGCTGGTGTCCAGGGATGCGGCCCTCACCTATGACGTGTCCGTCACCTACATCGGCGTGAAGTTCTACTATTACAAGTGGGACGTTGCCTCCCGCTAACCCGGGCGGCCTCACACCTTCCACCACGAGCCCGGGACACCGCCATGGGTATCCGAGACTTTCCGCCGGGAGTGAACGTCCCCCCTCGCATCCCGGGGATCCAGAAAGACACGCGGCCCGGTAGCCGGTCTATGCCCGGCGGGGGTTCGGGGTGGTCGGGAGCCCCGGCCCCCGGCGGTGGTGGCGGAGGCGGCCTCGGGGGGGGCGCGTCTTACTCGCCACCGTGGGAAGTGAAGCCACCCGGCGGCCATGACTTCCAGCTTTTCGGGACGCTCACCGGCGCGGCCGTGGCCACGACGCCGGCCCTCGTCGCGCCGGCGACTACGGGAACGTTCCTGATCCCGAGCGCGAACGTGGGCATCATCCGAAGTGTGGTGTTCCTGGTCAACAACATCCTCACGACCTCCAGTGTTCTTTTCTCCATCCTGTACAACAGGGGAGGCGTGGAGGGGTGGAACCAAGTTCCGGTCCTCCCAAGGCTGGCATCTTCCGTGGGATCAGCCTACGGGCCGGATGAAACGTTCTTGGAGGTTCCCGAGAACACCGCCATTACGGTTGAAATCCGGGTGACGGACGCGGCCGCCTATCAAGTGTCCATGTTGGCCCACGGGTGGTTCTACCCGAAGGAAATTCACGAAGCGTTCACCGCCGGCTACCCCGGATAAGGCGGCCCCATGCCCATTGAAACCGCGATTGGGAACACAACCCCCGAGTGGGAAGTGGACGTCGCATGGCCGAGCCGGTATACGCAAACCGCGTTCTCGCTTTTCACCGACAGCGTTTGGATCAACGGGCCCGCGTTCCTCACCGGGGTCGTGGGAAGCAACCTCGGGCGGACCATTTCGAGTTTTGCGCAAGGCGGGGCCGGCGCGAATGAGTACGCGGCCTATTACGCCGGGCTCTATTCCTCGGGCATGTACACCACCGGTGCGGTGATCGTCCACGCCTACGGAAACATTCCCATAGTGCCGGCCGTGGGGGACGGCGGTGGCGTGAACATCGGCGGACTAACCCCGGAGTGGACCCGGGCGCAATGGGTCCGGGTGGTCCTGGCCGCCTATCCGGGGGCCGTGTTCACTACCGCCACGGGCGTGGCCATGCAGTTGAATCCCGGGCCCCTTGCCAACTCACAATGGGCCGGCGCCGGCGCCCAACCGAATCAAGGCGCGTTCGGGGTCTACGGGGACGGTGCCGGCGGGTGGCAGTTCCTTTCGTACGACGGAACCACCCCCGGGCCGGCGGTGGCCCTGGTTACGGCCGCCCTCCCCGCTCCATCCGTGCCCAACGGATTCCAGACGGTAGATTTCTTCCTGACCGGTGCCTCGGGGGACCGGACGGCCACGCTGGACGTGTACGTCAACGGGGCCCTACTCCCCGGCGCCTCGCAACTTCCCGTGAACGCCACCGGAGCGGCCGGTTCCGTGTACTTCCCGCCCACCCCGGCGGGCGGCCCACCCATGTACTCCCTGACCATGCGCGTGGGGGATCTCGGGGCGGCTAACCGGCTCATCATCGGAGAATGGCGGATCCGGTGCGGTCGGTACACGTACGACGGCGCCGAGCTTCGGAGCTAATCCCATGGGCCTCCGTCCGGTTTCCTTGTCTTATTCCAACGCGGCGCCCCGGCGCCGGCGGTGGAGGTACGGCCGCCCGGTGTCCGCCACGCACGTCCAGGAACGGGACAGGCGCCGGCGCCAGTTGGCGCGGGGCATCATTCAGCGGACGCGGCCCTTTGAGCCCCGGCGGCCGGCGCCACCCGCCCCGGCCGGGCTCCCGGCGCCCATCTTCCCCGCCCTGGTCCGAAACCCCGCGCCACGGCAACATGTACTGGCCCGGGCTCCCTGGTGGAAACGTGTTCTCCGGTGGGTCTGGTCCCGGATCCGGGGGAGGGTGTGAGCGTGTATGCTTCCGGCTACACCCTCGGGCCTAACTTCACCCTCGGGGAGTTTCCGTGTTTCGAGAAGGCCACCGCCTCGGACGTTTCCAAGCTCGCCGCTACGGTGCAATGGGTCCTCCAACCTATCCGGAATCGGTGGGGGCCCGTGGTCCCTACTTCCTGGATGTGGTGGCGGAAGGGATGCACCCCCCGAACCGGCGCCCACTCCGGTGGGGGAACCGTGGATTTCGTGGTGCCGGGCGCCAACCTCCGAACGGTGTTCGATTGGGGTGTCTATAACCTGGACTTTTCGTACGTCGGCCGGTGGATCTATGAACCCGCCACCCCGGACCAGGGCGAACACATCCACATGGCCTCGAGGGCCGATATGGTGGCGGTGTTCGGGGATCCCAACGCCATGGCGTACGTGGAGACGGGCCCCGGGGAGTACTCCCCCGTGTCCCCGTCCGGGCCGACGTGGGGAGGGCCCAACACTCCGATAGAGATTCCGGGCTTAGAGGTGACGGTAGCCGGCGCCCCGCCGTGGATGGCGTGGGTCCTGTTCGGCGCGCTAGCCGGCGCCGTGGCCCGGAGGTGGAAAACGTGACGCTTGCGCCCACCCCCACCCGGAGGCACATATTGGAGGCACACCGCTTCCCCCGCTCCGGGGAGGGAGGACACCATGAGTCAGGCAGTAGTCGTGCGTATTGGGCCGGTTTGCCACTACCGGCTCAAGGCAACCGTGCCGGAAGCGATCTCCATCTTTGACCCGTTCTGGAATTGGCGGGTGAGGGGATGGGAACCGGACATGTGTTTCGGGCCGTTCGCGTCGTGGCGGCCGTCAGTAGGGAACGTGGGCTGGTCCCGCGTTGGACAGGAGGGGGGCCAATGTCCCGAGCGGTCTTTGTAGCGGTGCGCCGGCTCCGGTTTGGGTATCTCATCCAAACGGTGGCCGGTGCCATGTCCGTAGCCGTGGCCGTTGAAAGGCTCCGCCGACTTGCCGAGTTCGCTTGGGTGAGCGGGGAGGACCAGGAGGCCGCCGAAATCTTGGAGGACGTAGAAGCCATGGAGGCAACAGACAATGGGTAACGGAATCCTCACCATGGTGGTGGGCGCCATCATCATGGTGGCCGGGATGCACCACGCGGACCCGGCCGCCACGCTCGCCGGAACCGTCGTGTACGTTGGGGGCCTCCACTTCCCCCGCCCCCTTCGCCGGCGCACGGAGGACAGGCGCCACGGGGGCCGGTGGTGAGCGACTTCCGAAAGCTGGTAACCGCGATAGGTGACGCGGCCGGAACCAACCTCAAGAGCGCAACCGTTTGGGCTGAATCCGAATTGGAATGGCTTGTGGGAGGAGGGGACCGGGTGCCCCCCGCGTTTTCGGCTCATCTCATCCTGGACGGTTCGGAGTACTCCGTGGCCCTGGTCCCCACGCACGGATCCGTCACGGACAAAGGACACGCCCCGGAAACCAGTTAGGTCCCCGGGGCGCGTAGGCCGGTCCCGCAACCGCCTATGGTGGGGAGGGCACGGAGCCTACCCCGTTGGAAGAAAGGAAATCAGCCGGGCCCGAAACCGCAAGAGATCCACCCCCCCCTGAATGGAGGCACCCATCATGGCCGTAACCGTCACTCCCGTCCTCGCCGGCGTCACTACCTACGTGGGCGATATCGAAGCCACCGCAGACGCTGACGTTGCGGCGGTGGTCCCTCACGGACTTCCGTCCGCCCCCGCTGTGGTGTCCCTGGTTCCGCTCGGACAGGTCGCGGCCGCCCGTCTGTCCAATTGGGGCGTAACCTCAATCGACGCCGTCAACGTGAACCTAGAAGCCACGGCGGCCGCCGGCTCCGGCGCCGCCGGGACCCAACTCCGCGTGGTGGCGAGCGTCCCCCACACCATCGTCCAGTAGGACTAGAGCCGGTCCCGCAAACCCCGCTGAAAAAAGGAGGCATCATGCCAAAGCACGGAACCCCACCCCCCGACGTTGAACAGGTGATAGAGCGACACGTGAGAATCCACGCCGGCGAGGCCGTGGCCAACCTGGAATCCGCGTTGGCCCCCCTCCAGGAACGAACGGTGTACCGTGGGTCCCCCATCTTCCAAGCTCTCACGGCCGCGTTGGCGGCCGCGAAGGACGCCCACGCAAAGGTCATGATGTGGCAGAACCGGACGGCCCCCCAAGGTTCCCTCCTGGACTTCACGGAAGGGGGTGCGTCATGACATGCAGCTGCGGACCCTGGGACCTTCGGAGTAAGACATGAAGCTAACCGCCATGGTGGAGGCCATGCCCATCCGTACCAAGAGGGACGGAAACCGACTCACCTACTACGTGGAGGGCCCGGCCGGGTGCTACGCCGTCCGGGCGGATCTAGTCCCACCAGGACGGCGGGGATCCGGTACCTTGAAGCCGCTGGCGGCGGTGTGGCACGGGACCCGGCGGCGCCGCCCCGGGGAGTACTCATCCGTATGCGACCTCAATCGACACGGTGAGTGTTTCGGGGACGGGAGTTTCCAGGAGGCCGAGGAAGCTCCGTTGTTTGACCTCCATGTCCTCAATCTGTGGTTGGTGGAACACTACCGGAGGGAGGCCGCAGAGGACCGGGCCCGGCGCCGCGCATCGTGGCGCCTCCTATTCCGGTGGATCCTCGGGCGGTGGTCGGAATCCCAACCATGGTGGTGGGTATGACGCCCCGGGAAGATGTCCGGGGGCTCCCGGATCCCGAGGAAGGGGGAACGTCTGATCTCGGGGAACGGTTGGCTTTCATCGAAAGGCGCCTAGCGGTCCTGGATTCTGTGTTGGATATCATCGGCGGACAGGTGCAGGCGTTGTGCCGGGGTGAGGCGCCGGCGCCGATCTCGTCCCCGCACCGCAACGGTGATTCATGAGCCGGGCGTTTGCTGCGAAGCTGGTTCCCGGCGGAATCGCCCCGGCAGACTCCGCACGGGCCTTTGAGATTGGCCCGGGAAATTGGCGCGTGGTCTTTGAGTGGAAGCCGTCCCTCCATAGCCGGTGGACGAACAATCCACACTACCGCCCCACCCCATGATTCTCCGAACGGACATCACCACGCGGGGGGTGTACGTTCGCCTCCGGGACCCAGGCCGATATTTCGATTATCGGCCGTGGTTCCAAGTTCCCGAGGCCATCCGAGCTCGAGTGGCGGAAGTATGCCCCCGGGTCCAGGTGGACGCCGGCCGCCTCACGTCCGGGAGCGGGTGGACGGTTTCTGTAGTGTTTGTCCCCCATGAAGCTCTCCCGTACGGCGTCCCCGAGGCACACCAGATAGCCGAGGACGTGGCGGCCATAGTGGAGGGTTCCCGGGTATGAAACGTGAAAGCGTGGCCCGTTTCCCTCGCTTCTCCGGGCGGTTCTCTGGGCCGGCCGTGGTAGATACACTCCCGCGCGGGAGCCGGCGGCCGAAGGTGTACAGGGCCCACGGGGCCCTCCCGCACGCCGGCGTGGTGTTCCCGGACGGCGGCCTTGGACTTTGGGCGGTTTCGTGCGGGGGATGTCACCGGGAGGCCACGTTAACGGACCCACTCCCCGCCAAGAGCTTCCGACAGGGAAAACCGGCTCCCCGCCGGCGCGGCCTCATGAAACAAGAGGCGAAGAAACGGGCACGGTTGGAGGGGTGGGCCTACGGCCACCCCTTCGGGTGGGTTTGCCCCTCCTGTCGGTTCGGCTACGGGGTGGATCCGATCCCCGAGGCGGACAAGAGGACGCCCACCAGGAGGAAAGCTCCGTTGGCTCCCCGCCGGCGGGTGGTGTCGAACATGTACAACGTGACGGACGGCGCCGGGCGCCGGCTGGCCGGTTTCGGTGAGCTACTTTCCTGCGGGCATATCATCGTCCCGAGTGAAGGTGCGCGGAGCGGAAACAGGACGCGGCGGTGCCCTGATTGCCTGTCCGAAGGTGGGGGGCGGCCGTGAAGTGAGGCGAGCCCCCACCCGTGGCCCTGAAATATGGGCCCGACGGCCCCCGCCCGGGATCTCCGGGCGGGGGCCTTTTCGCGTCCGGGAGGGCACGAACCGTGCCAGACTCCACCGGGAGCAAGACCCGTGCCGGACATTGTTACAAACGGGGGGACGGACGCTCCCGCATTATATCCGCAACGTCCAACTGTGCGGTGGCGGGTAACCTACAGTTTTGCCATTTGACATGCGGCCACCGGCACCCGTGATAGCTGCGGTTTCCCGGCGGCCCCCGGTAAGCCAGACAACGAAGTGCCCGGAGAAACTACGGTTGGCGGCCGCGCCG
>Ga0210043_1002108_pt1 | contig 13941 bp, 17 predicted proteins | sample CryGeymet201501t_FD_183990 | JGI IMG/M metagenome (GOLD analysis project Ga0210043, IMG submission 183990) | Groundwater microbial communities from Crystal Geyser aquifers in Utah, USA - Crystal Geyser metaG 2015-01t (SPAdes) (version 2) | ecosystem: Environmental > Aquatic > Deep subsurface >... | reverse complement strand
ATACAAGGGGGTGGGGCCATTGGGGAGCAAGAGCCACAATCACAGGTTGAAAAGGCACTATCTGGATGCGGTGCTTCAAGAGGCACAGGGGACGACCGGGAAGATCAACCCGGAATGGGCGGAAGTATTCATGGGTTACCCCCCAGGGTGGACAGACATAGACTAGAGTCCTTGCACCCTCTGGTTGACAAGCGTAATAGAAACTGGGCTAACCGTATAAAATCACTTGGCAATGCCATAGTCCCCCAAATTGCAGAAGTGATCGGGAGAGCAATAATTGAGGCTGAAAGCTATGAATAAAATAATGGCAAGATGAGCAACTGAAATTTCTTGATAGTCTCAAATAACATCCAAAATGAGACTACCTGAATTTATAGTGTCATGCGTGAGACTACTAAAATAAAAGGAGGGGTAACTTATGATATATGTTGTTGCCGGGAACCGCGAGGAATTTAAAGAATGGTTAAATTCCACAAAATTAAAATACAAGACTGAACATTCCGTCAAATATGTGGACGAAATGGATATTAAAAGAGGTTTAAACCAGGAACTTGTCCTTCTTGTGGGGAAATATTGGGAACATCCGCTGATTGAACGACTTTCAGACCTTGAGGTAGAGGGGGTTATTTATTTTGTCCGTCCTAAATGCGAGGAGGAGGATGTATGATAAAGAGCTATTTTTCGTTAGAGGAATTTCATTGTCCTTGCGGATATTGCAATAATTCCTTCTTCGTAATCAGCCAGACATTGTTAAACAGGCTCAACCTGGTCAGGGATAAATTGCAAGAGCCAATTATTATCAGTTCAGGGTTTAGATGTGCGCAACATAATGAATTTGTTGGAGGGACATCTGATTCGTCTCACACAAAAGGACTTGCGGCTGACATTAATATCCCTGACAATGCTTATCGATTTAAAATTTTGCCTTTATTGTTAGACCAGTTTAACCGCATAGGTATTTTAAAAAAAGGTATCCATGTTGATGTGGAGACATTCAAACCATCAGGTCGAATATGGGTGAAATAAATCAGTCAACTTTCTGTTCGTCAGCCGTTGAAATTACAAACAAAGTGAGGATTATATGGATAATGAATTTGGAATCACTAAAAAAGCGGAATATAAAACAGAACCCACAACCGATAAGCGTGTTCACGAGAAACAGGTTTCAGGCCCGGCTGGTACGCTCACTCCTCTTGGAATGGCCACAGATCAATTACACGATTCATTGGTTGTACGGGTAAAGAGGTATTTCAGGAACGTATTTGCGGCTATGTTTCGCCCGAATGATATATTTGCCCCTGTTAAAATCAATATGGCTGGGGGAGCCTTGCAATATACGCTTTCCGAAGATGTTCGGAAAATGCGTGGGGAAGCTTACGATGCCGGGCTACGGGCAGGGAACCGGATGACGGAGAAGCTGGAACGGTATTGCGAGGGAGGTATTACCGAAGATGGGATAGTGATTCCGGGTGGGACGGCAATCGCCATCTTTGAACGAGGAAAGACCTATGGTTATAACAATGGCTTTACAGATGGCAGGAACGAGCGCGCAGAAGGTATGGAAGAGGCTTTGGGTACTTTTGAAGACCTTGAGGAATATTATAACAAAGGCCCGGACGAGGTTGTTGCTCTTATTGGTAAGAAATTCGTTACGGTCTACGGCTTCGATGACGCTATTTCAGTGTATAAAAGAAGGTACGGTGAAGAACAAACTCGCCAAATGCTTTCTCAATGTATTGATCGGGACAAGGAAAAAATGATTGAGGATATGTTAGACCCTGAACGTACCAAGCCGCAGTTACCAGTAAAAAGTGATGAGAATTTAGAATCTGAAATAACAAGTAATCGACGCTTTTCCAAAAAGTGGTATTGATAATCACAGATGAAAATTTCCCCGAGCAATAGGCCATCGAGATATAAAAAAGGCTATAAATACAGGTCTGTTGGGGATGACAGTATTTTACTGCCTATCATGCCTGGGTATGGTATACCTATGCAGAAGTTCTGGAATGAAGAGCGTTTGATATGGTATTGTGGCAGGAATATTGAGATAACTCCATCCGGGGTTCTGACCTTAAAGGACGGATATTCATGGGATGGGTGTTCAGGCCCTGCTATAAACAGGAAGACGAACCACCGGGCAGGAAAGTTCCATGATGGGCTATACGAGTGTATCAGGAACGGTCTGCTTGCGGAAGATACATGGCGGCCTGTTGCTGATGATGTTTTCAAGCAATTGTGCATAGAGGATGGTATGTGGGAATGGCTGGCTGAGAAAGAAAGACAGGCATTGCGGATTTTCGGTTATTCAGCCGCAACCAAACCTAAAAAAGTTTATGAGGCCCCATAAAAACGATTAACAGGATGGATTATGGCTGAAATGGAACATAAATGCTCAAAATGTGGGCATACTGATAAATGGAAGGAAAAATCGGACAAGCTTGATAATCTTAGGCTGAACGATATTTTCCATGATGTAGTCCTTAATGAAATTTGTGCTGGGGACAAAAAGAAGGTCAACGCATGGTTGGCCAAATATGCTACCCGGTATCCGAAAGATTTTATGAAGGAGTGGACCAAACTTCAACCCAAGGATATGAAAATAGAAAAGACGACAACCTTGAATTATATCAAGGTAGGGATTGGTAAGGAACCGGTTCCAATAAGTCTTCCTGTTGTTGTGGAAGGGGAGGCGATGGATAATATGGAAAATTCCGGGAAAGATGCGCTGAATTAATCACCATGCTCACAGAAACCGAATTAAGAGACTTAGAGGCTCATTGTATATGGGAGCCTACCCTGAAACAGAATATGTTTTTATCCTGTGATTTTGATGAAGTCCTTTATGGCGGTTCAGCGGGTGGAGGGAAAGAATTAAGCCTTAAAACTCAACTGGTTACTCCGTCTGGACTTGTACCAATGGGCGACATTGAGGTTGGTAGTCTAGTGGTGTCTGAGGATGGAACCCCGACTAAAGTTCTTGCCATTTCAGAAATAGAAAGTCCGCTTGACTCTTACGAAATCGAATTTGACACTGGCGAGATTGTTCAGGCTTGCGGTCGTCATAAATGGAAAACTTTGACAGACATAGAAAGAGGGGAAGTGCTAAAACACTCTCCTGAATGGCGAAAAAAACGGCGAGACGGTAGAAAGTCCAGAGCAGTCGAAGTATCACAAAAACCATGGGTAAGTAAAAGTATCACTCAGATCAATCGAGATAAAATCCATGAATATAAGTCCATCCCAGGAGGAGCAATCCGCGCCACTAAAGAAATACTAGATACCCTCCACGATAGAAAAAGCAGAGTTAATCATTCTATTGAATTATGCGCACCGGTTAAAGGCGATGAAAAAGACTTGCCTATTGCTCCTTACTTGTTTGGCTTATGGCTGGGGGATGGCTTTTCGAGTGGCGGTGTCATTGGGATGTTAAAAGATGATTTTGACGAAATATTGTCGGACAATAAATTTGATGTTTTGTCAAATACTCTAAGTGGGAAAGAAAGAATTTCCCCATTTTTGTCAATCCGTTTTACCGGCCTGACTCGCAAGCTCAGGGATAGTGGGCTTATAAGAAACAAGCATATACCTAATGATTATCTGAGAGCGTCCATAGACCAGAGAATAGCCCTACTCCAAGGCATGATGGATACAGGCGGAACTTGCAATAAAAGGGGACAGTGTGAATTGGGTTTCTCAAATAAGACGTTGACTGAATCTGCCTTTCAGTTAATTTCTTCTCTGGGAATCAAAACCACTATAACCAAAAAAACACTTAAGAACCCAAACCACAAAGATCATTACAGGGTAAAGTTTATGGCTCCATTCCCTGTTTTTAGGTTAAAAAGAAAGTTGGAACGGCAAAAATTAGCCGGATTCCGTCCTACTGTCTCCCGAAGATATATTGTCGCTGTGAGAAAGATTGACCCTGTTCCTATGCGCTGTATTCAAGTGGCGCATCCAAGCGGAATGTATTTAATCACGGCCTCTCATATACCCACCCACAACTCAGATGGATTATTGATTGATGCTCTTGGAATCCATCAGGAAGCTATTCTCTGGGATCGGTACAAAGCAATTCTTTTCAGGAAAACAATGCCGGAACTGGGAGAACTTATAGACCGTTCCAGACAGATTTATCCTTTTTTCTATCCAGGAGCGGTCTATAACAAGACCAACCATGTCTGGCAATTCCCTTCTGGCGCACAGATTATTCTCGGTTTTCTGGAAAAAGATGATGACAGGTTCAAGTACCAGGGGCATTCTTACCAGTATGTAGGATGGGACGAATTAACCCATTGGGCTACTCCTGTCCCTTATTTGTTCCTCAGATCAAGAACCCGTTCCGTCAACAGGCCGGGCAAACCAAGAATTAAATGCTACACAAGGGCAACTACAAATCCAGGTGGCAGGGGGCATTCATGGGTTAAGCAATGGTGGAATATCCAGAATGATGGTTCACCCACCGCATTTATAAAAAGATTCAGAAACCCTATCCCCGATGAAAACGGAAAATTTGAAGATGCCGATTCATCTCGCTGTTTTATCCCATCCAGACTTTCTGACAACCCGCATTTAGCAAATACAGGGTACAGGGAAGTTCTTATTTCTCAATCCGAACATGATAAGAAAAGACTGCTTGATGGACGTTGGGACATCACAGATGGTCAGTTTTTTGACAATTGGGATCCGATTACAGATGTTGTGAAGGCTTTTGAAATCCCCGTTGATTGGCCCCGGTGGCGTGCTATGGATTGGGGATATGCAAGGCCATACTCTGTTGGTTGGTACACTATTAATCCTGATGGAGTGATTTTCAGGTACAAGGAGCTTTATGGATGGGGTGGAGCGGCAGATGTAGGGACAAAAGAATCTGCCGGTATGGTTGCTGAGAAGATTCTTGCCCGTGATGAATCAGAGCGGAAACGTGGAGCGACTTTCCGAAACAATGTGGCTGACCACAATATCTGGCATTCCCGTGGTGAACAGGTAGTTATCTCCGAATTAATCAATAATAAGCTTAAAAATGCCAATGCCGGGGTTTTTGCTCCATCAAAGGGTGGCAAGGGGTCACGCATTAATGGATGGGGCGTCTGCAATGAGATACTACATGCAAGAAAATTCAAGGTTTTTGAGGGATGCGTTCATTTCATAAGGACGGTTCCCGATCTTCTTAGAGACCCGAACAACCCGGAAGATGTTGATACGGAAATGGAAGATCATGTTGGGGACGAGTGGAGATATTCCTTGACATCGAGGGGCCATAAATTCAAAGATATAGAAGAAAAGGTGAGTAAATCACCTTACATGAGTTTTGACTACATTTGCGAAATGGAAGAGGACAAGCCGAAAACCAGTAGATACCGGCTTTACGAATCCGCCTATTAATCCTTTAAGAAAAGGAAATCACCATGCACAGAGACTTAATCGGTGCCGCACTAACATCGGCAACCAGCACAGCTTCAGAGGAAAACAACAAGACTCCATTTATGCCCGGATCGAATATCGTTGTCTGTATCGAGTTCACCGGGACGGCTAATATGACAGCAAAAATCGAAGGGTCGGTTGATGATTCAACATGGACAGACCTGTTTGCTCCGGGAGCAGTGGTCTTTGCGGCGAATGAACATACGGAGGTCACCAGTGCCACTGTCGTATGCCCTAAATATATCAGGGGGAAAGTGACCGCACACAGCACCGGAACGGTTAAATTCTACAAGATGAACGCTCTGTAGAATTAATCACTCATTTCATTTAAAGGACATAATAATGAAAAATTTTATTAAATACATCATGGCCGTGGTGTTAGTAGTTTTGGTTACGGTTTCGTTTGCAGAGTCGTTCAGTATCAAGCCGAACTCGAATGCACAACTCAATAGCCTTAACCTCGCGAACGATTCAACGATAACCAGCCAGAACAAGTTTCTGTCATTGGAATTTGGTGGGCAACCCTGGGGGCAACCGTCTGGCAGGATGAAGCATTTGACAGCCGCCACAACCCTGACATCGGCGGATAGTGGTAAAATTTTTGTCTTGGGCGATCTCAGTTCGTCAGCTTTTACCGTTACGCTTCCCGAAGCGGAGGAAGACCTTGAGTTTACTTTTATACTTGGAAGTGATGCAACCCATACTATTGACCCAACGGCTACTGATTCCATTTATTGCGGAGATTCATTGGCGGCTAATGGGGCAACAATCACAGCCACTGACAAAGGGGATATGATTAAGATAGTCGGGACTGATGAAAATACCTGGATGTGTTCGGCTGTTTCCCTGATTTCAGATTGGACATTTAATTAATGAGATGCCTGGTGTGCGGGAGTTTATTTTTTCTGCCCCCGTTCCTGATTATTTTCTTTAAATTTTAGGAGAAGGTTTATGGCCGTAGAAAGTCCACTTGGGGGGTCGATACAGATCACCCCTTCGGATAGCTCTGCAAACAACTTTGAACCGTGTACGCAATTATGGGTAGGCGGCGCAGGGAGTGGCAACCTTGCCCTGGTCTTTACAGATGCAAGTGTCTGTGAAATGACTGGCGTTGTTGTAGGCATGTATACATTCCCGCCTTTTGTCAGGGTAAACGATACAAATACAGACGTTACTGCTATGGTTGCGTTTAAAGGAGTTCTTCCATAAATGCCTGATTACGCCGATTCCGAACAACAGCGATCTAACGACGAGCAGGATGTCTCGAAGGGAGAAGAGCTTCTTGTAAAACATTGGACGGATGTTATTGATAACCTTGAAGAGACGCACAAAGACCATTTCAAGGTGATCGAAAATAACCGGAAAATTGTTATTGGCAATAAGCATAGGAGAGAAGACGAGGGAACTGTCCGGGTGAATGTGTCGCATTCCCATATTAAAAGGGCAGTGAACCGTTCTTACGCAAGAAACCCTGAGTTTTCAATAAGACCTACAAGATTTGTCAACCCCGCAAGCATGCCCCTGTGGAGGATGTTTGGGCAAACCGCTGAAATTGTTCTGAACCGGGCATTGAAAGCGGCTGATTTCAAGCGAAGGGCTAAATCCTGTTTGAGGGCCGCTAAAACATCCCGCATAGGATGGCTTAAAGTCCGGTGGCAACAGGAAGTCAAGACGGATGGTATGGTAAAGAATGAAATCAGGGATACACAATCCAAACTCGCCCACCTGAAAGCAATTGAATACAAAATTGAGAATGATGATGACAGGCAGAACCATGAAGGATTGAAGATGGAGCTTGAGGAATTACTGGAAACTCTTGAATCTCAAGAAGAGTTTGTGGCACTTCAAGGTCTTGTTTTCGATGTAGTTAGCCCTAAAAACATGCTTGTCCCCTTTGAGGGGATTGAAAATTTTGATGAATATGTGAACGCTCCATATATGATTGAGCGGATGTGGAAAACAAAACAGGAGGCGGAAGAGCGGTATGGGAAAGCCATGCCGGAAGGAACCCAATATTATAAATCCAAGGAAGAAGCGGTAAATTTAAGCAGTAAAAACAGGGGGGAAAGAAAGGGTGGAGAAGATTCGGATTTCGTATTGATGTATGAAATATGGGATGCTGAGAATGGGAGAGTAAAGATTCTGGCTCATGGAGGCAAAAGTTTTATTGAAAACTTTGTTCCTAAAAAGCTTGGATTGCGTTGGTTCCCGTACTTTGCTCTGGCGCAAAATCCGGTTGATGGTCAATTTTTCCCGCTTTCAGATATTGAATTGATTGCTGAACTGGCGGAAGAAATCAATAATTCACTGACAAAATTGCGGGATCATCGGGATATTTGTATTCCCCATTGGGTAGCAGACAAAAGCATCGTTAATAAAAAGGATATTGTAGCTTATAAACACGCTACTTTAGGAGAAATTGTCTTAGTTGAGGGACAACAGGGGAAATCTATATCTGATGTTTTCCAGCCTGCCAAGCATCCTGCTATTGACCCGAGCGTTTATACCACCGCCCATCTGGAAAGAGCTATTGAACAAGTAGCTGGTGGCGGAGACGTTACAAACCCGAAATCAAACCGGTCACGGACATTAGGAGAGGCACAGGCTCTTGCCGCTGATACGAATGTTGACATTACCTCTGATACCGAAGAAATGGAAGATTGGTTCCAGGATATTGCTGAATATGTTCTGGAAATACTGTTGCAAAGACTGAGTTCGGATGATGTTGTGCGTATTGCTGGCCCGGCGATGCAGAAAGCAGTTGACCCTGACACAGGAATGGAGACCGGCAAGTTGATAGATGGGTCTTTCTGGCCCGCAAATTCCCCGGATGATGTTTTTAACAATGTTCATTTTATTGTTAAGGCAGGGTCGTCTGGCAAACCCGGCAAGGATCAGGAGGTTTCTGTATGGACACAATTCATCATGCCCCGTATGGTAGATTTATTAAAGCAGGTAGCCGAACTGCGGTCAGCAGGGATGCAACCAGAAGCAGAATCCCTTATATTTATTGCCAAGGAAACATTAAGGCGTGTAGACCCGTTTTTTGATATTAGCGAGTTCATTCCACCACCTGCCCCTCCCAGCCCGGAAAAACAGGCTGAACAGGCACAGATTCAGAAAGAAAGGGAATTGCAATTACAGTTGTTGAATATGCAAATAGAAAAACATCAGGCGGAAACAGCCCGGATTATGGCGGATAAAACGATAAAAGACCTCGAATTATCCAGAATCCAGAGCGACATGAGGTTGACAGATGAGAAAATTGAGTCTATGAATATAGATGATGCTATTAAAGGTATCATGGCTAAAATGGAAACTCGCCTGAAACAAGTTGAGGCAGACCTTAAAAACAGGGAACTCGATTTAAAAGAACAGGAACTTGTGATTAAACGGAAAGAGTCGGATAATAAAGCGTTTGCTAATTCAAGAGGAGGAAACTGAATATGACCAGAAATAATGGGTATCAATGTAAATTATCCCTTTATGACGGAGGGATACCCGGTGAAATAGTTGTTGAAGAATTTGATATTGTGGGAGTTACGCCATTGAATAGTGGGGCGATAGAGATCGACCGCAATATTGAAGGAGGAAAATTTGAAAAAACCATGTATGCGCCCGGGTCGTGGAACAAAGTTCAGGTTGTGGGACATATAAAAACGGCTCCCATACCTGCCACAGGGCCACAAATGAATGATTTCCAAGTACCGGTTCCTGCCAATGACAGAGAATCCAACTGAAATGGAAGATACCTCAATGACCAGACAAGTTTGCGAGATGGGTTCTCCGGCTCCTTGGGATAGAGACGTTATGGTTCTTTCGATAGAAGAGGACGATCTGTATGACGATGGAAGTTTCAAAACGGAACCGAAACCCATTCAATTTGCAGTAGAATTGGTTTCTCGAAAAAGTCATCAGGAAATTATGAATGATTTTTTTGCTAAATTAGGGCCATACCCTAAAAGAAAGCAAATAAACAATTAAACAGGAGCGTGAAGAATGTTACCTTCGCCCAGTGACAATGAAGAATATGATACCCCGGAATCCGGGGAAGAAACAGGCGTAGCAACGGAAGAATCGCCAGCTTCCGATGACGTAGAGGGTTCGTCCCCCAAACCAACCCATTTAGAGGTTATACAGTCCGAACTTAAAGCCTCCAGGGAGAAAAGTGCTGAGGAAAGCCAAGGTGATGGTGTAGTCGATCCAGAGATGGACGTTGAAACGCCTCCCAAGGAAACACCCCCAGACGAATCCGGGACAACTAAAGCGGAAGAGCAGAATAAAAACGAGTCTGACGATGAAGACCCTGCGAACATCCCTAATGATGAACTCAAGGCCCTCAGCGAAAGGTCGAGGATACGATTCCAAAAGCTTGCCAATGAAAGGAATGTGTTGAATGCAAGGGTTGCAGAACTGTCACAGTATCGACAGGATGTTGACGCAACCATTAAAGCATCAAACGCAACACCCGATCAAATGGTGGGGGTGTTAGAATTTACCAGACTGGAAAACTCTAACAACCCGGACGAACGCAAACAAGCATTAGACCTTGCACTGGAAAAGGTTAAGGAATTGTCTATTTCACTTGGAGTGAAAGTTCCCGGCGTTAATATTCTGTCTGACCATAAAGACCTCAATGAACGGGTTGAACTAGGAGAAATTGACCTTTCAGACGCAGAAGAGCAAGCGATTTTAAGGGAAAAATTAAAGTATCGGGAAGAGAACGAAAGGGTAGCCTCTCAGCAACAAATGTCTATTCAGCAAGAACAGGCTGAAATACTAAAGGTTGCTGGCGAGATAAATGCGCAATTCAGGATTTGGGGGCAAAACGATCCTAACTGGGCGCAGAAACGGGAAATTCTTGCAGAAAAATCCAAGGAAATCCGTGCTAACTACCCAAGAGCTCAATTTCTGACAGTAATTAAGGACTTTAAATCGCTACTTGACAGGCAGTTTGAAATGGCTAAACCGAAACCCGACCCAAAGGAAAAGTTCCCCAGTTCAAGCTCAGCTTCAAGAGACCAGAATAAAAAGCCAACATCTCATCTTGAGGCTATCAAACAAGTTTTAGCAGGTGGAAGAGTCTGATTCTTTGGAATTACGGAGATTTGAGTCATGGCATTTACTACACAAGAGATTACGGATGCGGGGAAAACATCTCTTGATTATTTCGTCAAGAACCCCGTGGAAGATCAGATAAATATTGACCATATCTGGCGAATGGAACTGGAGAAAGGCCAGAAATCGTTCCCAGGTGCAAAGCAAAACATCACGGTTCAGCTTAGATACCGAAACCAAAGTAACTTCCAGTGGTTCAACGGTCGAAAGGTTGTAACTTACAACATCCGGCACACGGTTGAACAGGCGAGTTATCCGTGGAGAGCGGCTCATGATGGGTTTTCTCTGGATGAAGACCGGCTTATTCAGAACGGGATTACGGTCACAGACGACAAGGTTGCCCGCCATGATGAGTCGGAAGAAATCATGCTCACTGATTTATTGGAAGAGCAGACTTCCGTCCTTCCGATGGGGTTTAATGAGAAGTTTGATCTGGCCCTGTTGAGAGATGGAACTGCTGGAACCGATGATATTGCAGGTCTGGACCATATTGTGGCTATTGACCCTACCACCGGTACTGTTGGTGGAATTGACCGGTCGGTTGCCACTAATTCATGGTGGAGAAACCAGGTTCAACTTGGCGTAACCACTACCACTTCAACCGGAAACATCCTGACCAATATGAGAACGGTTCATAGGAATACCACCAGAAATGGAGGGAAACCTAATTTTCTCATGGCAGGTGAGGATTTCATTGACGGATACGTCAATTTCATGCTGAACACCTATGGTCAAATCAACCATAAAGGTGGCGGTATGATAAAGATTGAGGGTGGCGAGGATGTCCCAACCTATAAGGGAACCCCGATAAAATGGGTTCCTTCATTTGCGGATGTCGATGATCTGGATTCACCTGCGGAAAAATGGGTTGAAAGACTGTATATGCTTCAGATGAAGTATATTCAGCTTAAACCGGTTAAGGGACAGGATCGTATTTCCCGGAAACCGCCTCGTCCGTATGACCGTTACGAATATTACTGGGGATTGACCTGGCGTGGCGGGTTATGCATGTCCAAGGCCGTCTCGCAGGCGGTAATGAGCGTGGCGTAGTTGTTCCACAAGGGGGAACCTTCGGGTTCCCCTGATTTCTAATAAAGGAGTAAGCGATGCAGGGAATATATGAAGTGTATCACAGGGATGGTGTAGACTGTTACCTTGCAAAAAAAGCTTCGGTTTTAATAAAAAAGGGAGACCAGTCTACAGCAAGCTCATGTTTTGAGCATGAGGTTCCTGTTCTGGAATCCATTCATGGGGCAGATAATGTATTGGTTCTTGGCCTTGGAGAGGGAAAAACCTTCCTGAATATAAATAAAGAGTGCATACGGTTATCTGCCAAATATGGCAAGGAATACGGTCAAATGTTCCTTGATAATTTTAAGCCGGAACCTGGGGAAGATGGTGAGGATGAAATGGAAGTTGAACCTGTTGTAGACGAATCTTTTATAGACGAACTTGAAAAAGAGGAGGCTTTATGAAAGCCCGTAGGACAAATTATACTGTAGGGAAGGATATTCTGGAAAAGCAGAGCCTGTTCGGGGTTTACGAACACGAAAAGGCTATCCTTGAAGAGTTGCATGGGGTGGGCAATGTGGTGGAGTTCGTTAGCATGAAGACAGAACTTGCTGGTAAAAATGACCGGGGCATGCACCATCGAGCCACGGAGGAACCTCATGTTTATCCTGTTGTTCAGATTGAGGAAGAAACGGAATATTCAAGGCTTATCAACAAGTATGGGATGCACCCGGATGTCCAGCGACCAACGGCAGAGGAAGTTTATGGGCGTTATAATCTGCATGGCCTTGCAAGGTTTGGTGAGGAGCATTACAAAGGGCAGGAGGGGATCCCCGAACAGGAATGGGAGGAATCCCAGCGAGAACACAGCAATATGGGTCTCGGATGGGAGAAAATGTATAAATTATCCTTACTTGGAGCCAACAAGTTGCGTTCGGAAGCAAAGCAAGCAGGAATTGATATAGGGCCGCATGACACGAAGCCTAATATCATCGAAAAATTATGCACTGCCGGGGTTGAGGTAGAGGAGTAATAAATGGCTCTACCTGTACGGGATACATTAGCTACGTTGCGGGAAGAGGTCAAAGACCGGCTTGGGTTTGGTGGTTCTGGGACAGCTTTTACGGCTAATAATAACCTGATCGACTCATGGTTAAGGGCCAGCCAAAGGAAATTGTATTGGGGCCATGATTTTTCAGAGCTTGAAGTTATAGACGAGACGACACAAGCGCAGGAAGGGCAACATGGCTACGATTGGCCTGACGATATTGAGCCTAAGAAAATAAGTCGAATCTGGTGTAAGGACAGTAGCCTGACGACAGGCAACTTCTTCCCGATGTCAGAAGGGATAACCGGGCGTAACTATGGGCTTGTTTCTTCCGCTGATTATGACCGGCCAAGGAAATATATCCGCTCCGACCAACTCAAGGTTTGGCCGTACCCTGACAGCAACAACTATTATTTCGTTATCAAGGGAATACAACGGCTTAATACCTTTACGGCAGATGGTGACAGGGCAACTGTTGAAGAAGAACTGATTCTTGAACTTGCTGTAGCTCTTGGTAAGGGCCATTACCGTCATCCTGACGCACCGAATTACCAGGCATTGTTTACCAGTATGTTGAGGGATATCAAGTCTGGTGATATGGGGACTGAAAGGTTTTTCCGGCCTTCTGGAAGTCAATTGGCTTATAGGGATACTTTCAATGATTCTGATATGGTTCACCGCAATACACTTGATGAATAATGAAACATGGCCTCAAAGATTTTCACCATCGACGACTTTTCAGCAGGGAAAGACCTTCGCAAGGGAGCTTCGGTCTCTGATGTAAATAGACTCCGTGAACTGAAAAACGGGTTTGTCACAAACGGGAAAGCCCTTGAAAAACGATGGGGAACAACAAAAGTAGCCTATCTTGAATCCGGCACAGCCGGTCTTGTCCCTGCATCCGGCGTTCTGAACACCTTCACCAATGACGGAACCATCACCCACGCAAACAAAACTCTCCCCACAAGATATAGGGCTGGCACATCGACCGCCGGACTTGATGATGCAACGAGTGGCGGAACCTATTCCGGGACAAAATCAGCCGTATTCACGATCAAGATTGACGCAGTAGGAACCCCCGATACATTTAGCTGGCGTAAAGACGATGGAGTTTTAACTTCCGGTGTTTCAATAACCGGTGGGGCGCAAACACTGTCAGATTCTGTCACCATAACCTTTGCCGCTATAACCGGGCATACCCTTGGTGATGTCTGGACTGTCAGGACGCTTGTTATTACTCCTAACCAGACAGTGGGGAATAATGTCCCGGCTAGTGCTTTTACAGGTTCCGGGCTTGATGATCTTACAACCGGCGGGTCATATACCGGTTCCGCGAC
>Ga0210043_1002098_pt1 | contig 14017 bp, 14 predicted proteins | sample CryGeymet201501t_FD_183990 | JGI IMG/M metagenome (GOLD analysis project Ga0210043, IMG submission 183990) | Groundwater microbial communities from Crystal Geyser aquifers in Utah, USA - Crystal Geyser metaG 2015-01t (SPAdes) (version 2) | ecosystem: Environmental > Aquatic > Deep subsurface >... | reverse complement strand
GAAAACATAACTTATCAGCTTCAAGACATTCAAAGAGGTGTTAGCGAGATTAATTTATATTTAAGAGCAAAATAATATGGATAAGCAACAGTTAGAATTTAAGATTAAACATTTTCCAGCTTTTATAACTGGGAAGTTTAAAGACTCTGGTTTATTAAAATCAAGAAAAGACCGAAGGGATTATCCTGTTGGTTCTATTTGGGGAAAGATATTTGGTGATGCTTATGAACCAAAACATAATAAACTTGTTTTAAAGACAATGTCTGTTAAAAACCAACAAATGCTTAATACTTGCGGTTGGAACGCTTCTGTTGCTGGTAAAGAAATTGACGAAGGCGTTGCTCTAAGTGTTAAGAGTTTAGTCCGCTATGCTAGAAGAATGGGGCTTTTAAGCGGAAATGGTTATTCCTATTTAAGAGATAATCAAAAAGCACTGAAAGATTTTGGTTGTATGCAAGAAAAAGATTTGCCAGATACAGGTCATTCTAATTGGGAAACTTATTCAACTGGCAATATTGACTTTGCTAAGGCAGAGAAACACAAAACAAAAAGTTATTGGAGTTGCGATGATAGAAACGATATTTTAAGAACACTTGACGAAGGAAGGGCAGTTGAAGTTGGAATGTATTGGTTTTCAGGTTTTAATCAAAGCGGAGGTTTTCGTCATCCTTGGTTAATTGACAAAGATTTAGGCTATAAGAATGGAGCTCACGCAGTTATTATTATAGGGTATGATTTGAATTATTACGGAAAGCAAGTTTATATTATTCAGAATTCTTATTCAGCTCAGTGGGGTGATGAAGGTAAATTTTATGTTGAAATGCAATACTTAGATAATCAAGTATTTGGTTGGGTTGGTTTTGGTGCTTTTGTAAACTTAGATATTGAAGGAGATATTGCTGGATTTGTTTCTAAGTATGACGGAAAGAATGTCAAGACTAACAACCATCCTGGAATTTTCCATATTCAAAGAGGTTTAAAGAAAGGTTATCCAAACTGGGCTACTTTCTTAGCTTGGGATGGAAATGTTCGTGGATTTATAACTCTTAATGAAGAAGAAAGTAAAGTCCTTGACAGGCTTCCAGAAGGAGATTTAATGGATATTACAAAATCAGTTTACTGGGATTTACTAGAAAAGAATGTCAACTGGAAGAATTTGAGGGAATTGAAAAAAGCCGATGATATGAATAATGAGTTAATCCAAGCTATATTTAAAATGCAATATAATAAAAATTTGGGTTTACCACTAGATAATAATTTATTTTAATATGAAAAAACTTTACTTACTAATTGCCTTTTTAATCACTTTTCCGAGTTTAGTATTCGGACAAATTGATTTTACAAAAGGAAATTTCACCGCCGATAATATAAAAATCGGTCAAGAATTAGGAGTCTCTGAGAAATTAGCAACTTTAATACTTCCTGAAACTGGAACAAAAAAAGTTGTTCAAGTTAATTCTCAAGAAGCAAATCGTTATTTTGATTTAGGATATCATTTAATGACTAACTTATTAGGAAGTTCTTTTACACCTACCACAGCTTATGCTAAAAGACTTTCTATCTCAGTAGCTTCTAACGCAACAACAATTTATGTTTCTTCTGTTTTAGATAGAGATGGTTTAGTATTGCCTCTAAGTTCTACTAATAAAGGATATTTTACTTTAGAACCTGGAACTTCTAGAGAGGAATCTATTGTTTGCACCACAGCTTCTTCAACTCTAAATACTTTATCAGGTTGTACTAGAGGTTTAGCTGCTTCTGGTTCAGATGAAACTGGTTCAAGTGCAAGAGCATATTCACACAATGCCGGTTCTAAAATTATAATGACAGATATTGCTCAATTTTTCGGAAATTTTGTAAACTTCGCGTCCCCTGAAGCTGCTTCAAGTTTTTCGCCGACAACTGATTATCATTTAACTACTAAAACTTGGGTAGAAAATAGAAATGGATTTTGGGAAGGAAGTGCTGCAGATTATGCCAGTTTACCAACAGGGCAAAAAGATGGCGAAGCTCGTGTGACAGTTGACGACTCTAAGCTTTATGTTTGGGCTAGTTCAACTCAAACTTGGATTTTAGCAGGTTCTGGCGGTGGGGCTGGGACAATTTATACTGACTCTTTTATAGCTTCAAGTTCTCCAGATTTAAAAACATTTACACTTACATCTGGCTCTTGGCCAGAAGCAAAGTATTTAACAGTTTATGTTAATGGAGCTTTTATGGAGCAAGGTTCTAGCGAAGACTATGTCGCTTCAAGCACAAAAAACTCTATTGAATTTAACTACGAACTTGAACCCGAAGATAAGGTTGTAATGAGGGTTGAGTCAATTAGTTTTTACAATCCTGAATGGGAAGCAGTAAATACGGATTTATTACCAGATTTAGATAACACTCACGATATTGGTTCAACAACATTGAGATTTAAGGATGGTTATTTCAGCGGAGATTTGAATTCAGAAACATTAAATTCAGAAACATTAAATATAACAGGAACGACAACTTTAGCCACAACAACATTTAGTGGGCTAGTTTCTTTCAGTAGTTTAAATACTTCTTGGGAATTAATATCAAAAACAAGTGGTTCAACAGTTTCCGTGCCAACTTCAACAAAATTTATAATTGTAAACTACGAAAAATATGGTAGCGGAGGTTGTTCTGATAATTCATTAGGTGGTATGGGTATATTTTATACTGGAAGTGGAATTGCACAATCTTTTACTTCTGGGAGTAGCTATTATTGTCATATAAGGTTTACAACAACATTAAACGCTTCTAGCACACAAATATCTGGCGATAGTGCATCTTTTTCTTTCTTTAAATAATAAAATAATAATATGAAAAAACTAATCAAATACCTTTCAATCCCAATCCTGCTCGCAGGTTTGGCATTGCTAAGTTTAAACCTGTTTTCTCCAGAACTTGGAGCGACAGGACAAAGAACGAGATTCGCTAATGTAAACGGAGATAATACTTGGGCTGGGGAGAATAGCTTTAATGCAACAACTACTTTAGAAAATGGTTTTGTTTCTACTTCAACACCAACTCAAGCAGGGCAGATTGTAGGGCTTGATGAAGATGGGAAATTACCAGCGGTTGATGGAAGCGGTTTAACTGGTATTTTAACAGCTACTAGCACTGTTTCTATAGGAAATGTTAGGGCAGCAACGACGAATCAAGCTGTTTCTACCTCTACACAAATAGTTGCAGACGCAAAATTTATTTTTATTAGAGCAGACCTTTATAGCGGAAACCCAGACCCAGCAAATTATATTAGTGGTTATACATTAACTATTGTTCCTGGAATTAAAAATAGTGATGTAGTGAGTTCGTATGTAAATGGTTTCGTTGGTATGTCTGCTAGCTTATCTGGAACGACACTAACAATAAGCTCCGCTGGATATGCCGCGAATACTTTCACTCACTTCGCTGGCTTGACTGTTTCATATTTAAAATAACTAAAACTATGCCTACAAAATTAGGAACTCTAATAAAAATTTATGTATAAAATAGAAGTTGCAAACTTAATAACAAGACTTCAAACAGCATCTAATTCAATCGGGAATAGAGTGGAAAACAACGATTGGTATGATTTTATTACCTCTGCTATTAGAGACTTGAGGGCAGGAAGAACCTTGCCTTGGTCAAAAATAGATAGTCAAATAAATCTTTATACCGATGTCATAAAAAACTCTCTCCCATCTGATTTTGACTCATTTATTAAGCCTTCAAAGAATATCCTATCAGCTGGAGATAGTTCAATTAAGATTAATGGAAACTATTCAAATGAAAAAGAGTTTAGAAATGCAAGTGAAGTTTTATTCGGTTTAATGTATAATCGTGATGGAAAATATCTTCTTTCACGATATAAAGGAGAAAGTGATTTGTTAGTAGATAACTTTGGAACCGAAGATTACACTTTATCAGGAGACGCTTCAAATGAAGAAATTGATTTATCTGACTATATCTTAGGAGGAAATTCACTTGTCTTTGATATAAGCGATTTTACTCATTCTTTTGCAGTTGAAAAAACTATAGATTCAATTGATATCTCAGATTTTTTAAGAGAAGGAATAGCTACTTTATTTGTTAAAATGCCGGTAGCACTTGAGAGTCTTACTTTAAAGATTGGAAACGATTCTAGTAATTATTATCAAATAACAGGAGTCTCTGAGCAATCCACAGGAGAGAGTTTTCAAGTTGGATGGAATCATATTAAATTTGAGTTAAAAGATGCCACGGTGGTTGGTTCAGTTAACTCTGAGAGTATATCATGGTATGAGATATCAGGCGGAAATACATCTATTACTTCTAAAAACTTTAAATTGAATGGATTGTTCCTAAGACTACCTTCTGTAGTTGATTTACCATATAACTCTAAGAATATAGTTGAAACATCAGACGGCTCTGGAACTTATCAAGAAAAAGTAGACGAAGGAGTTAATCAAATATTATGGGAAGAGAATTTTGAAGATTTACTTCTTTATAAGACTCTAGAAAAAGCTGGATTCTTTAAATTTAGAGATATTGATTTAGTTCAACGCTCTGAAAGCGAGTATAACAAATTAATGACAAATTTTAATGTAAGATACCCGTCAAATAAAGAAAAGATAAAGTCTAGATATTATAAACAAGCTTCAAGATTCTAATATGATAGAACAAAGAAAAAAAGTAGTTAATAATTGGTATTTATTCCCTGATTCTCTTGAGTCAGGAAGGTTTTTAGGTTATTATACTAGATTTGACCCAGCTTTAATTAAAGGTGTGTTTCCTATTGGACAAAATATTAAATTTACTGAAAGTAATACTCCAACTCCTAGAGATGGAATTGAAGTTATTGATTCTTCTATTTTAGAAACTACTCCAGTTAAAAGAGCCTGGGTTTTTGAAAGAAGAGATGGAGTAGAAATTGAAATGAAAGTTATTGGAACTACTGTCTACTTTAGAATACAAGGAGAAATGACAGACTTTGAAATTCTTGAAAGTGGATTTACAGACGTAGAAGAATGGACTTATGGAGTTATTTCTGAGACTTCAGATATAAATTCACGCCTTAATTTTTGTAATGGGACTGACGACTGGAGAAACTGGACTGGAGTTTATGGAAAATTTGATTCATTAGATGATGGAGCTCATACTCTAACTCTTCAAGGAACTACTTCTCTTGCTAATTTAGGATTTACGGCAACTGGAAGTTTTACTATTAATGGAGTTCATATCACTTATACTGGTTTAACCGACCAAACTTTTACAGGTTGTGGAGATATGTCAGCACTTTCTTTAACAGCTGGAGATATTATAGTTCAAAAACCAACTTTAATGAATGGAGTCACGATAGTTAAATCTTCTCTAATGGCAGTTCACGATGGAAGAATTCACGCTCGTTCAGAAGTTAAAAAATCAGTTTCACATTACTCTAAATTAGATAATCCTGACGATTGGACAACTGGTTCTATTGATGGTGATGGCGGAGCTAAAGAAATAGAACAAGGAGGACCTATTACAGCTTATGGACGAGATGAAGAACAAATATATATTTTCAAAAAGAGAATGATAACTATTCTCAAATATGTCTCAGGAGGAGATAGAATTGATGTTCCAGCTTATAAAACTTTTAAACCAACTGACGATAAATCAATTACCGTTGGAGCAATTGGTGCTAAATCAACTTTTCATGCTCCTAATGGAATAATTTTTACTTCACCTGATAAACAATTAGTTTTCTTAAAAAGAGATGAAGGAATTGATTATCCTCAAAAATCAGATTTATCAGATGGTATTAAACCAACCTTTCAAATTGGAGTTCACGATGAAGCTTGCGGAATATGTTATAATTCAAAAGTATTTTATGCATATAAACAAGATGAGAATTCATCTTATAATGATACTGTTTTAGTTTATGACCTTGTAAATAATATTTGGTTCCCGCCGATTGTAGGTTGGAATGTTTCAGACTGGACAGTCGTAAATGGAGAATTACATTTTCACTCTTCAATCAATTCAAACTCATATAGAATTTTCTCGGAAAAAGTTGATGATGGAGAAGCTTTTACATCAACACTCCGTTCTTGGTACGAAGATTTTGGTTTACCTCAAGATGAAAAAGAGGTTTCTTACGTCCTAATTGAGATTTATATGCAGGAAAATTCAGAAGTGACTGCGACTGTTTTATATGATGAAGATGGTCACTCTGGTCAAGAAGAATTTGTATTAAATGGAACAGACACTAACAATAAATTTGGTTCTTCAGAATATAATCCATTTGGATTTAATTCATTTGGTACTGAAAGATTTGGTTCTAACGCAGATATTTCTGGAATGAAAAAATACCGCTATATCTTAGAGTTAAAGAAAAATATATCTTTCTATAATATAGCACTACAATTTTCAACTGAAAAACCAGGCATAAACTATGAGCTAATAAGATTTGGTTATTTACTTGATTCTTATATGCCATTACCTAATAAAAAATATTTAAAAGGAATAAACTAAAATAATATGCAATTTAGAGCAGAAGCAGGAAAAACTTATACTGATAGTTTAGGAAAACAAGTTAGTTATACTCCAGAGCAATTAAAAGATGACGCTATGGGTTGGCTTTCTAATCAGTATAAAGAAAATAACCCAAACATTAATCAACAAGTTAATGTTCAACAACCGACTTGGCCAACTACTACACCTGGTGTTTTAGACGCATCTCAAGGACAAGCTTATAGCACCGATACTGCTAATTATATAAAATCATTAGAAGAAAATGAAGCCAAGGCATCTGAGATTCAAAAAGGAGAAATGGAAAGAGAACTTGCCGATATAGAAGCTGATTATCAAAAAAGAAGAGAATATGCTGAACAATCTTTTAAAGAACAAGAAGGAACAGCTGATGTTTCTCAATTTAGATTAGGTCAAAGTGGAACTCCATATCAAGTTGAAGAAAAAAGAAAAGCAGCTAAAGCTAAATTAGATTATTTTAATGGATTAGAAAATGAAAAACAAAGTAAACTATCTCAATTAAAATCTGCTTATGCGATGAATGATTTAGAAAGAGTTTCAAAACTACGAGAAGATATTGAAAATATCAAAAAAGAAGAACAAGAATTCTTAGAAACTCAACGTAAAAATAAACTTGAAGAAGCTAAAGCATTTATGGAGCAGACTAAGTTTACTCAAGAACAAGATGATAGAACGATTGGAAATATTGTTCCGACTTTATATGCAAATTTAACTGGAGATTCTACTAAGGATATGGAAACATTATCTCAATATGCTAATCAATATGGAATAGATAAAACAACTTTAATGAGTAAAATTATTTCATATAAAACAGAACAAGATAAAGTAAATATTTTAAATGCTACTAATTTTGCTGGTTTACTGAGTAAAACATCTGAAGGGGGAATGTTAAATGTTCCTGGACTCGGAGCAATTGAAATAGTTGGTCAAAAAGAATCTGCGCCAACTACTTTAAAAGCTGGCGGTAAAGTTTATAATTTCCAAAATGGGAGCTGGGTTGATACCGGAATTAAAGACTCAGACTTAACCCCTCAAAACATTATTTCTGCTTTAGAAAAATTAGGGGATAAAGGAGCTTTAGAAGAATATCTTGGAACGCAAGGAGTCAAAACTGGAATGAGAACTGATAGACATAATAACCCAACAGCCTTTACTACTGATGTTGCAAGAACTGCTGGACTTATTGAAGGAGTTGATTACATTAAAGGAGACCCTTTTCCTGATAATCCAAACTTATTTACTGCTAAACTTTTAGGAGACCCAGTTGAAACAACTATCAAAGCAATTGACAATATGGGCTTTACTACTCAAGCTGGTCAAAACCGCTGGACTTATACTGATGAAATTCCAGGTGCTAATAATAAAGAGTGGTTTAATCTTTCTCGCGAGGAAAAAGAAAACGTAATTAAAGAAATGTATAAGAGAGAAGGTGGAAGTGGTTCAATATTTGAAGAAAAAGGTGATGTATTTGACCAATTTAGCCAAGAACAAATTGCTCTATCAGTTATGCCTGTTCAAGTTAGAAACTCAGAAAAAGAATTAGAAAGAGCTCTTGAGGGTATTAATGCGGGATTAGCACAAGGTTTAACTCCTTATGAAATAGCTGATAATTTAATGGGTTATAAAGTAGATAAACCTGATACTTTCTCAGATACTATTAGAGGATTTATTAGTCAAGTTGAAGGACTTGGAGGAAATAGCCCGGCTGAATTTGCTCGTATGATTAATTCTGGAAATTACACTGGAGTAGTTAATAAAATTGAAACAGCCGTTCTTAAAGGAACTAAAGGAAAAGAGAAAGAAGCTATTGCTACTTATTCAAAACAATATGGAGATAGAGCTTATGATTTAATTAATAATAATTTAAAGAAACTCGGTATTGTAGCTGGTAATTGGAATGATAAAGTTAAAAAGAAATTTGTTAAAACCGAAGAATTTCAACAATTATCAAGTTCTCTTGCTGGTTTAGTTTCTGAATGGAGACACGAAATGATTGGTTCAGCTGCCACCGATAATGAATTAAAAATGATAGAAGACTTAATTCCAAAAGTCACCGACAACCCTTTCAATGCCTTAGAGAAAATCAGAGAATTGCAATATATGAATTTAACTTCAGCAAATTCAATCAGACAATCTTACAACCTTCCAGCTTTAAATGAACAATCATTATTAAATAAAGAAGAAAGAGCAAAACTATATGGAGCAACTTCTGCCTTAACAATTTCTTTTCAAGGAAAAACATATAGCTTTCCGACAGAGGAAGCAGTTAATAAATTTAAGTCACAATTAGGAATAAAATAATATGAATCCAGAAGAATTAGCAAGACAACTTGGTGGAGAAGTTTCTGAGGAAACTATACCAAATCAAGAACGAAACGAAGGACAACAGCCTGGACAAATGCGACAAGGAGGCTTTAATCCTGATGACCTTGCCAGGCAACTTGGCGGAGAGGTTGAAGATAACCCAATAGTTAATGCTTATAATCAAGGAGACCCTAATAAACAAAAAGCTATTATGGGTGCTTCTTTAGATACTACGAACTCATTTTTAGATAAGCTTTTAAATGTCAGTGATAAAGTTTTTAAACCATTTGATGTCGCAAGTAAAGCTTTATTTGGAACGACTTCTAAAACAGTTGGAACTTTATTAGCAACTCCAATTTTAGAATCTCAAGGAAGATATGAAGAAGCTAAAGCTTTGGAAAAAAACATTAATCCAACGAATATTGCTTTTACAGGTTTAGAGTTAATGCCTGGCGGAGGTATGTTAACTAAATACTTAACAAAATTACCAGGCGGAGCAGCTATCGCTAAAAATATAACTAAACAACTAGCTAAAGTTCCTGCTAATTTAAAAGCAAAAGCAATTGAAAAATATGCTTCTATTTTCAAAGCCGGAACTAAAGACGCTAAAGCTTTAGTTGAGAAAGTAGTTCCAGAATTATTAGAGCAAAATAAAATAATTACTTCAACAAAAAGTTTAGGTAAAGAGGCCGCTCAAAAAGCTATGTCATTTGGTGAGCAAATAGGAGCTTGGTTTGAAAAATTACCAGCTGGTGTTAAGAAAGAAGTTAAACCAGTTGTTGAGAAATTAGAAGTTCTTAAATCTAAATATAGACTTCAAGGAAAAGATATTAACAAAACAGCTATAAATGCTATCAACGAAACTCTTGATAATATTAAAACAACTTCTGGTGAAATGTCTATTAAAAATCTTAGAAAGCTAAGACAAATTTGGGACGAACATTATTCAGTTTCGAAAGGTTTAGATGATATAGCTAATTATAAGAAAAAAGCTGAAAGAGTTGGAGCAGATGCTATTAGAGATGTTTTAGCAAAAGAAAGTCCAGAATTAGCAGAGCTTAATAAGAATTACGCTTTTTGGAAAAATGTTGAAAATTTAGCTGATTACGCTTCTTCAAAATCTTCACAAGTAAACTCTGCTGCTAGTCGGGTAGTTGGTGGAGTTGTCGGGGCTGTTTCTGGTTCTGGAACTGCTGGTAAAATTGCAAATACAATAATCGGAACTCAAGTTGGCAATTTAGCTAATAAAGCAATTACTAGTCCTGCTTGGAAAAGTATTTCAGTTGTTTATAAAAATAAAATGGCTAATTATTTAATGTCAGGACAGACTTCCAAACTAACTAATGTTCTTAAGAGAGTTATTACAATAGGTAAAAACTTAGTAGAATAATATGTCTTTAATTATCTCAACTGTTTTAGTATGGATAATAAGTAAAATAATTGATTTTTTACCTATTATCTTAGGTTTACTTCTTATAATTTTTATTGGCTCTATAATATGAATTTAATTGAACAAATTAAACAAAAGGCTCAACAAGCTAAAAAAAGTATTTCTAACTTTATAAATCCTCCAGAGCCGATGAGATTTCCTGTGGATAAAACATCTGAAGGAATGTCTAAAATTTTAGATAGTGCGAAAAGAGAAAGGGAGTCTGGTTTGTATGATAAAATAGATAGTCAAAGTAGTTTATTTGATAACACTCTTGCAGCTAAATTAAAAAACAAAGTAGGAATGAATTATGAAGACGCTCAAGGAGAAGCTTGGAGAAAGGGACTAGAAATGAAAAATCCTCAAATGGCTGCAGTTATGGGTAATAATCCGGCTTTTACAGATGTTGATATTACTGGTGGTTTACAATCTGTTGGTAAAAAAGTGGGACAAAAAGTGGCTACTGCTACAAAACCAGTTGTTAAAAATATCTTTCAAGGTTTTAAAGATTTATCTACAAAATTAGTTGAAGATTTAAAAGGTAAATCTGTCGTTAATAAATCTTTTATAGAACAGCGTTTAGTTTCTTCAGACCTTAACCTTAAACAAGTAGAAAAAGATTTGATATTATCTAAACTTAAAAATTACCCAGATAGAATAGATGTTAATGATTTTGCAGAAAATATTAAGACTGATTTATTACCTTTGACACCAAAAAAATTAACTGGAAGTAATTTAAAATATGAACAAATATCTTTACCTCAAGAATTAAGAGGAAATGTGCAAAATTATTCAGAACATATTTATGAGAGTCCAATAAAAACTTCAGCAGGTGGAGTTCACTGGAATAATATAGGAGGTGGAAGAACAGCAGATGAAATAGCATCAAATAAAGCAAATAATAAAATAGAAAATTATTTCGGTCATACTCGTATAGAAGATATAGCTGACTCAAGTTTAGATAAAGCTTTACATAAAACAGGAGGAACTCGTCGTGTTATTGAAGTTCAAAGTGATTTATATCAAAAGGGAAGATTGGAAAACGAGAGAATAGGTGAAACTAGATTAAATGCATTAACAGGCGAAAAAACAAAAAAGTTAGCAGAATCTTCAAGACAAAAAGAAGTAGATAAATTAGCTCAATACAACGACCCAACTGCTCATTTCCGTATGGTTCGTGAAGAAGTTAAACAAGCTGCGATTGACGGAAAGACTAAACTCCAATTTCCAACAGGAGAAACAGCTATGAAGATTGAGGGTCTTGGGCAGAAAACAGAAAATTTTGGTTTAAAAACAGAAAAAGGTTATATTGAATTAATACCCGATAACTTAAGTGTTGGTTCAGAAATAATGTCAAAAAGAAACACTAATGAAAAATGGATTATCACTGATGTATTAGAAGGTGGAAAGTTTAAGGCAGTTCCTAAATTAACTTATGATAGAATTCAAAAAAGTGAGGGTGTTATTTTGCTATCTCCGCACAAAGAAACTTTTGACATCTCGGGAAAAGTTGATACTAACAATCCTATCTATAAGTTCTACGAAAAAGATTTAGGTAAATATCTTAAGTCTAAGTTTAATGCTAAAGAAATAACTGACGCTCAAGGAGTTAAATGGTATGAGTTAGATATCAAACCAGAATTTAAAGACAAACCAGTTGAAGCTTTCGGGTTCTCTACAATTGAAAATATGTTAAAAACAGGAGGAGTTATTGGAGGAGGATTAGCCTTAGGAACTGGAGTAGCTAAATTAAATAACTATGCTCAGAAAAAACTAAATGAAAGAAAGCTAAATAAGCAAGAAGAAAATGTAGATGTTGTAGATAATAATGTAGATGAAAATACTTTCTTAGAAGTTCCAAAAGAAAAAGTAATTAAGACTTTAATTAATGCTGAAAGTTTTGGTGGAGACGAAGAAGCTTTTAAAAATTATATTAAAGTCAAAGCTCCTTGGAGATTAGAACTTGAAGATAGTCCTAATAAATATGGAGATTATGGTAAATTCGGTTGGGTTGTAGGATTTACAATTCCAACTATGGAGTCTATTATTAAAGGAGCCAAGCGAGAAGCTAGTGATAAAAGGGAAAATATTGGAAGACCAAATTCAGAACTTCTTGCAAAACTAAACTTTGATACAAAAGAAAATGCTATTAAGTCAGCTTTGGAGTATTGGAAATTTAAAAATCAATATTATGACACTAATAGTTTTCCAGTTGGAACTAAGTATGATGATATAGAAGAGGCTTACGTCAATATCTATAATGCGTCAGATATTGAAAACGGAGACAGGGAACAAGCCAGGAAGAATTGGCAGAAACACTTTGTTAATTAGCTAGAGGCCCTAGAATGGTCTAAGTTAAACTTTAAGCTAAAAGATTAATATTTTATCATCTCACAAAAAAAGTCTCCTCCCGGGGCCTTTTAAAATGGTATATTGTCTATAAATTTCTTGTTTTTTAGTTTCTGTTTAGTTTGCCAGCCTCTGGTCTTTTCCCCTATATAAGTTAACTGATACATCTTCCCACATTTACAAGAATAAACACTTATATGAAGTCCCAAGTTTCTTGTTTCTTCTATATCTAAGTTAATCTCGCCAGAGCATTGACAAGTTATCATATCTTTTATTATTTATCTTCTAATAACCATTCTACAAAGTCTTTATTACTCCAATCTTCTAAAATAACTTCTTCGTCTGGGACAAAGATTCCATCGTCAACCGTTCCATATTTAGAACAACCAATACATTCCCTACGGTGAAATTTGAAGTTCCAATCATTAAGGTGTTTAATTAATTTTTCTTTTAGCATATAGTTGATAAAAATTTCTTAGGTTGAATAAATTAACAATAAAGAAAACAAAGTTAGCAATAGTGTTAAATAAACCCCAAGCTATTAAACTATTTAAAAGTTGCCAAACACCAAAAGCAAATAAAAATCCTTGGACAAACATTAACAATAAAATTATAATTATGTATCTCATATATTTTATTTTACACTTTTTAAAATATCTATCCTACAATAAAGGTTTTCAACATTCTGACTACTATAAATCGGTTTACCATTTCTTAAAAGAACAAACTCTTTAAATTTATTATCTTTTCTTTCGGTTATAATTATTTTAAATTCATCATCCTTAATATTACAAAATTCATTAGTATAAAATATAGCCTTATTATTTTCTGCTATTTTCTCCATATTAGTCCTCTAGGCAACGAACAGAAAAACCGTACGCCTTATTGCGCGCATCGCGGGCGACCGTAGAGTAAGTCGTGAGCAAGTACCGTCTCCAAGCATTAGTGCCACTAGGCGTAGAGGACCAGAGGAACAAGGCCGAGCCACGATTGAAGAAGGAGCCATCGGTATAGCGGTAGCCAGGGTAAGTGATATTTTTTAAATCACCTTTATTTTTCAATAATTCCTCTAACTGCTCATCTGTTGGTATTGTTTTACCAAGTTTCTTAGTTTCTCGCATCACCGCATCCCAAGTAAATAACTGCTCACCTTTACACTCTCCGTCAAGTATTTCCCAGACGTCTTCCTTTTCGTTAACCAAATAACTCTCCCCGTCAACGGTTATTTTTTTCCAACCGTCGGAGTTAATCTTGAAGTTGTAATCTTCAAGTTCTAACTTTTTAGGAATACTGACAACAACTTCTTTACCTAGTAATGAGATAATCTCATCTAATTTCTCTAACACATTTTTTTCAAAGTTTTTCATATTTTTATTTATCAATTATTATTTTACCACAGTATTCACACTTGACTATTGACCAGCTTCTATC
>Ga0210043_1002097_pt1 | contig 14018 bp, 12 predicted proteins | sample CryGeymet201501t_FD_183990 | JGI IMG/M metagenome (GOLD analysis project Ga0210043, IMG submission 183990) | Groundwater microbial communities from Crystal Geyser aquifers in Utah, USA - Crystal Geyser metaG 2015-01t (SPAdes) (version 2) | ecosystem: Environmental > Aquatic > Deep subsurface >... | reverse complement strand
AGCTCCAGCCCTTATTTCATTGGTTTGGCTGGTTGTAACACTCTCCAAATATGCGCCGGTATTTGATACAAAGGCCGTCGCCGCCTGGTCTAAGGCGGTACGTACTCGCTCAACCGAATCGACGGTGGTCTTGGTTTGGGTCATCATTCCCTTATAGGTAGCTGCTGCGACTTTCGCGGCAGCAGCCCCTTCTGCCATCGCTACGAGGTTAGGATGTTGATTTCCGAGCTGCTCACCTTCTTGGATGACTCCTTCAAGGGTTTGCATGTCCTGGACGGAACTAGTATAAAAACTCTCGTCGAAATTAAAGCCGTATGCTCGCATGGCATACATAATTTCGTAGCTGTAGTTGAGGGTTCGAGCTGCGATATCAACTTGCGGAATGTACTCCTCGTCCAGGGATACAGAATCCGCCTGAATCTGAAGCATATTGATAATGCCGATGGTTCCAATAGTAATTACCAATGCAATTACTAATCCAAATCCCAGAGCCATTTTTAGCCCCAGTTTCATATCTTTTAACATAGCCTCTCTCCTTTTCGTCTATTGATAAGTTTAGTTTTTTTTATCCCAATTTTGCAAAATGTCTGGTATTTGATCGAACTCGTAGGACTTGTCCAGGAAGTGCGCTACCCCCAGGCTCCGACAACGAGCTCGATAATGGTCGGTGGGGTAGTTAGTCAAAACAATTGTCGGAATATGAAGTTCCCTGGCCTGAATAAACTCCAGAATCTGAAATCCGGTGCCGTCACCTAACTGAAGGTCCAGAATAAGTGCATCGGGTACTTCCATTTCTAGTTCTTGGAGAGTCGTAAAAAGGCTATGGGATTCTCGAATTTTCCAGTTTCCGTCTTGCATTGTGAGGAGCTTTTTTACATTTACCCGAAGTAGTTCCGAGTCGTCAGCCAACAATACGGTCACCCTAGACTTCCTTCCTTGGGTTTTAGTATAGGGCAGGTCCCGGTCCGGGGATTGTCGACAAATGTGGGATTAGGAGGTCGTAATTTTTGCTACAAACTAAGTGAGCAGGCCCTTTTCCATGGCGTAGTAGATAATTTCCCCATTGGTGCGAAGATTGAGCTTTTCTAATAATCGCTGCCGATAGGTGTGAACCGTGCTGAGGCCAACGCCCATGAGACTCGAGGCTTCTTTTACACTCTTTCCCTCGGCAAGAATAATGAAGAGTTCGTATTCTCGGTCCGAAAGAATGGTATAAGGAGTATCGATCTCGTTAACTCCTGGAGATGTGATAGTCGCCAATTCGATCGCAAGATTTTCGCTTATATAGTATCCCCCGGCCGCGATCTTGTGGATCGCTTGAAGGAGGAGTTCGGGGCTTTCGTCCTTTATGAGGTATCCTCGGGCACCCGCACGAAGTACTCGACGGGCAAACTGCTCTTCGGGATACATGCTCACCACGAGAATAGCAAGGTTTGGTAACCTCGCCCGAAGGTCCTTGATTACCTCTAACCCACTTCGGTCGGGTAGGTTGAGGTCAAGAACCAGGACTTGAGGGTTCGACTTGGTGCCGATTTCAGCGGCGTCTTCGGCCCGGGCACCGAGCCAGCTTACTTCAAGGGTCGAATCGGCCTGGACGATTCGGACCAATCCTTCTCGAACCAGCCGGTGGTCGTCTAAGATGCCAATAGTAATCAATCTAAGGCCTCCACAGGAACCTGGAGGGTAATGCGGGTTCCTTCTCCAGGGATACTCGAAATATCGATGGTTCCATTAATTCGGCGAGCCCGCTCTTCCATGCCCAGTATTCCAAAATGATTGTCGGTCGAGAACTCGGGTGTAAGGCCCGTGCCGTCATCGTATACAACCAAGGTCAGAACTCCCTCACTTGGCTCCAAGACTTCGACCCCTAAAGACTTTGCTTCCCCATGATGGACCCCATTTGTCAAGGCTTCCTGGACTATTCGGAAGATCATGAGCTTTGTTTCGCCGTCCAGGGTAGGCTCCTTATTAGGTCCTTTGAACCAGGTATGGACTTTGAAGTTCTTGCCAAAATCCCTGCAATGCCATTCAAGGACCTCACAAATACCCGTCGATTCGTTAACCGGTGGGCGAAGTTGTTCAATGAGGCTGCGGGATTTTTGCACTGCTTGGTTGAGAATTTCTCGCATAGTTCCAAGTATTTCATTTCCTTCAGGAGTGCTGACGTGATTCTTGAGAAAACTTAGATTGATTTTAAGAGCCGTGAGCGATTGGCCCAGGTCATCGTGAATTTCCCGGGCCAAAAAACTTTTGAGGTTGTCTTGTAGATCTTGAAGGTGACCCGAAAGGTCCTGATACATGAGTCGTTGTTGCTTGAGTTCCTTTTCGGTCTTGTATAGCCGGAGGGCCAGTCGAACTGTAGCCAGTACAAGTTCACTATTGCCCGGGACCTTGTGAATATACCCATATTGGGCCAGGTTTTTTGTTTCTTCGAGGGTTGCCTTGTCGGTATAGGCCGAATGAAGCACCACCGGCACATCCCAGGCACTTTGTATATTTCGTACTACTTCGGGGCCGTTAAAATTTACTTCCCCCAGATTGATGTCCATTATTATTAGGTCGGGGGCCCCATTGACCTCGATCCATCGGATACATTCCTGGCCACTGACGAAGTGCCATGAGTGGTATCCTTCGTTTTCTAGAACCCGTTGGAGTTGAACCCCGGCCAGAACCTCATCATCAACGACTAGAATTTGTTCCGAATGTCGGTAGCTCATAGGGTAAAGGTCGGCAGAAACTGGGGTGGACAAAACGGGTCGAAATGGGAATGCACCGCCTGAGCAATACCAATCAAGGTAGCCTCGCTCCAGGGTCGCCCCACCACTGACATTCCCAAGGGAAGTCCCCGAGTATGGCCTATACCGAAGGTTATCGATGGCCACCCCGAGACCGCAGCGTAGCTACTCGAGCCACCGGTGTACCGATCTCCGTTAATCCAGTCCCGAACCCACGCAGGCCCATTGCTGGGCATTACCAGACCATCGATCTTGTTTTCATCGAACAGAGGCATTAGGCCCTCTTGAACGAGGAGCTTTTGTACACCCTCTTTTGCCCCTAGGTAGAGCGGATCTTTTCTACCTCCGGTAGCCAGCGCCTTTTCTACCAGTTCCTGGCGGAAGAAAGGCATGACCGAAGGGGCATTGGCTTGGTTGAAAACTTTGAGGTCTTCCAGGTTCCTTATTGGACTATCGGGTCTTCGGCGGGCAAAATACCGGGCAAGATCGTCCTTGAATTCGCAGAGGAGAATCGTAAATTCAAAATCGCTTATTTTTTCTAAGGAGATCGCCTTGACCCGGTCGGCGAGGTTGATAAGCTCGGCACCCAAATCCCTCATTCGATCGAGAGCGTGGGCAAAGACCTCTTTTACCTCGGTTGAAACCTGATCTGCGAGGTCGAAGTATCCCAGTCGCTGCCCTCGAAGGTCTTTTTGGTTGATCCGGGAAAGGGGCGACTCGGGTTTTTGTTTGATCCAGGGTTCGGTTGCCCCATCGTCGGGATCGTATCCGCCCATTGCATCCAGAAGAGCCGCCGCCTTCTCGACCGTCCGAGCCATCGGGCCGGGGGTATCTTGGCTGCCGGCGATAGGAATAACTCCTGTTCGGCTAATATACCCAAGGGTAGGCTTGATTCCCACAATGCCCGCGTGAGCAGCGGGACTTATTATCGAACCGTCGGTTTCGGTTCCAACCGCCGCTTCTACCATTCCCGAGGCAACCGCTACCCCACTTCCCGAGCTACTTCCGCTGGGACTTCTATCCAGTTGGTAGGGGTTCTTCGTCTGACCTCCCCAACTACTCCATCCGCTAGAGGATTGGGTCGAGCGAAAATTCGCCCATTCGCTCAAGTTCGATTTACCAACCACAAAAAATCCCCGTTCTTCGAGCCGAGTAATGAGGGGCGCTACCCCGTGGACTGGGACCTGGCCGAGGGCCAAAGAACCAGCCGTACAACCATAGATGGTGTCGATATTATCTTTAATAAGAACAGGAATTTTACCCTCGAGGTCGGCCCTTCTGGCCGATTCCATCGATACTAGGGTGGAGGAAAGTACAGCCCGAAGTCGAGGGCCCTGTTCGTTGAGGGCTTGAATATTTTGCACTGCTTGTACAGCGGAAATCTGGAAAACGGACGATTTTGTAATCATGGTATGGGGCACCCCTGGAATTGCTTTAGTTTGTCAGGCTTTCCCATCGGTAGAAGTTATTACGGATTGCTAGATAGGTGGTCGGGTCCATGACCTCTTCGCCAATTTTAATTTCGTAGTGGAGGTGTACTCCGGTAGCCACCCCAGTAGATCCCATGGTACCCAAAAGTTGCCCCTGATTTATCCTCTGACCAACTTGCACTCGGCGCTCTCGCATATGGGCATACAAGGTAGTAAATCCAAAGGCGTGCTCGAGAACTACCATATTTCCGTATCCCGAACGGGTATCAAACTCCGAACGAACCACTACTCCGTCGGCGGCTGCAACGATGGGTGTCCCTGCCGCGCTGGCAATATCGGCTCCCTTATGAATATACCATTGACCAGTAAAGGGGTGGATACGGGGACCAAATTCCATCGTGAGTCCCATACGACCGCCGACTACAGGCCAGAAAGTCGGAAGCTTTCGAAGAATATCTCGTTGGGTTTCCAGAGTTGCCCGTACTTGTTCTACCGCCGGTGCAGCGGTCTGAAACGACTGGCTTAGGGTAATAACATCGGTTTGAAGTCGCGCAGTATGTCCTGCGACCCCAAAAACCTGGGCAGGATCGGCAAAACCAACGTTAAGATCGGGTACACCCTGGGAGCTCATTGTAGCTGGTTGAAGGGTAAGTAGGGTTTTTTCCAGTTCTCGGGAAAAGAGGGTATTTACTTTCAAGAGTTCGCGGATTTCTTCGGTAACCGAATCAAGGTTTGCCGCAATAGTAAGACTCTGGCCTTGGATTGAAGACACTTCTTGAAGGACTTGGGAAGTAGGTCCACGCAAGGTAAAGAAGGTAAACCCAGAGATCGTAATAATGAGTAGGAGTATCGCCCCTAGCAGTCCACTTACGGGGATGCGAACCACGTGCTTTTCGCTGGGGGAGATAATTACGAGGGTACCCCGCAGGTTGTTTCCCATATTCATAGATAGTATCACACTTTCAAAACTTCTGGAAATAGTCCCGGGTAAAAGGTGCATAATCTTCCCAGAACCTTGTAGTTTTTATCGGCAACTTTCGTTAATTTTTAAGCCAATGAAGGCATTAACCTTTTTCAATAGGCGAACTACCGTATTTTTGAGTTTTTTTGCTTTTCTTTATATCGTTCCGATTTTTTCATCACCCTCGGGCTCTCCAAGCCCCGCACCCTTTGTTCCCCGGGAGTTTCCCGGGCAAGATGAGGTCCATGCTTTCGCCCAGGCCTACCCCTCGCGCATTACCGCTACCCGAGTCATCGATGATCAATGGGCCCTTGAAATGGACGGTCGGTGGTACTTCTGGGCCGAAGGTCGACTTCTCCCCAATGAAGAGCGAGCTCAATGGGAAGAGTATGTATCTATTCGATTTTATAACTACGATCTGGGCCCCTTTGAGGTCACCCAGTTATCCCCAGCGACCGTTGCCCGGTTGGAAGCCCAAAATCCCGCTGAAACCTTTGATCGACGTATTCGCTTTAATGGATTCTTCGATAGTCTGTACCAGGTGAATTCCCGGGTCAGTGCAGACCGGGTAATGGTTCGTACTCGGATTCTTGGCTTATCGGTTCGGGTGCATCCCCTCTTGGTAGATCCCATCCGCCGGGTGAATCGAAGAGTGGGCGAGTTGGTCAAAAACAACCCAGCGATTCAAACTTTTGTTCAGTCCCTCCATCAAGCCCATGGCTATAACTGGCGCAACATTGCAAATACCCTGCGACGCAGCTTCCACAGTTACGGTACAGCCATTGACCTAGTGCCCTATACCTACCAGCGAAGGCAGGTGTATTGGCTATGGGCAGCCCAATCGGGCATCGACCGGTGGTGGGAGTTGCCCGAGACCGAACGCTGGGTCGTGCCAGACCAGATTATAGAGGCCTTCGAAGCCGAGGGCTTTATTTGGGGTGGCAAGTGGGTGAGCTTTGATAACATTCATTTCGAATACCGGCCAGAAGTTATTTTCCTTAGCGGTTCCCTTAGCAATAAGTAGTTATGAAACGGGGACCTCCATAAATATTGTTTTCTGGCAAAGTAGGTCATTGCACCGCAATGACTTAAGAACCTAAGCCGATTAAGAATAGGGGTGTATCGAGGTCCCCGAAGCATTCAACTTTTTTTCCCCACTGTCCGAACCCATCCTGCACCTACTTTCACATTCCCCCAACGGGTAACTCCTGGTTCACCTACCACGGTATTTGCCACACTAAGGTCGTCGGGAAGGTCACCCACTACTGCTCTGCAAGAAGTGCGGTCGCACCTTCGGCTACCGCACCTTCCACCTGGACTACTACACCAAAAAGACCATCAACCACGTCCAGCTCATGGCCCCAACTGGTGTGCGCCACCGGTGAAGGAAACCTCAGTCGGTTCCTCGACTACCGGAAGGCGGTCATTCTCAACCGCATAACCGACGACCACAAGACCTACCCCCGGAGTTTGGAGCTGGTGTCCTCCAAGCTCTACGGCAACTGTCTCTCCCCGTGGAGGGAGAATCCAGGTAGGCCTTTGGGAAGGTATAGACCGAAGTAAATTCAAGACTGAGAAGGACGACAAATTTGTCACCACAGGGTTTGAAGCACTAAATAAAACTTGACTCTGCAATTCTGAATAGTTAGATTTTGGTCCGTTAGAAATCGAACTAATTTGGAGGTCAATTATCCCCTACGAAGAAACTGCGGGACTGTTATTGGAATTTCTTCCGCTCTACCACCGCGCCTTTGGGCAGGTGTTCGAAAAAGCCCGGGAAGAAGACCAAAAACGGTATAGCAAAAATCAAAGCAAGGCTCTCATGCTCCTCAACGATCACGGAGCAATGCTTCCTTCTCGCCTGGGAAGTTGCCTGAATCTGCAGCGGGGAAGCCTTACCAGTATGGTCGATTCCCTGGCTGAGAGTGGTTACGTCGAACGGGAGCCCGACGAGGAGGATCGTCGGAAGGTATGGATTCGGTTAACCGAAAACGGAAAATTCGAAGCGACCGAACAAAGAACTATACTCCAAAAACGCCTGGCTCAACGTTTGTCCCAGCTGGATCTTTCGAACCAAAAGAAACTTCACCAGGGACTTGAGCTTGTTTTAGAAACTTTACATCTATTAGTAACCAAGGGAACTACGGAACCCTTAGGAAAAGGAGTTCACCATGGATAGATCGACTCAATTAGGCACCGAACCGGTTGGTAAATTGCTCTTACGGTTCTCGTTGCCAGCCATCGTCGGCATGATTGTTCAGAGTTTGTACAACTTGATAGACCGGATTTTTATTGGCCAAGGAGTAGGGCCTCTCGGCCTGGCTGGAGCCACGGTTGGGTTTCCATTCATACTCATTTTTATGGCCTTCGGAATGCTCGTCGGAATCGGGGGAAACTCACTGGTTTCGATCTCTCTGGGCGAGAAGAAGAAGGATTACGCCGAAAAGGTGTTGGCCAATAGTCTGGTTCTGCTCATTGGCATTTCGGTAGTACTGACAATTCTTGGCCTTTGGTTTATCGAGCCCCTCCTGCGGATAGCTGGCGCGAGTGATACGATAATGCCCTACGCCAAGGACTACATGTCTATTATATTGCTCGGTACGGTATTCAATAGCATTGGGTTTGGAATGAACAACTTTATTCGGGGGGAGGGAAATCCCAAGGTCGCCATGTTGACTATGCTCGTAGGTGCCGTCCTCAATACAATTTTGGACCCCTTATTTATCTTTGTTTTTGATATGGGAATAGCCGGGGCGGCATGGGCGACTATTATAAGTCAGACGGTGACCGCTGTTTGGGTTCTGTCCTACTATTTTGGGGGTAGGAGTAGTCTAAAAATCCACACCAAATACTTTCGAATTGAAAAAACCATTCTCCTACGGATTTTGGCCGTTGGTTCGGCGCCCTTTGCCATGCAGTTTGCAGCGAGTATTCAAAATACGATTTTGAATTCCCAGCTTCAATACTACGGTGGTGACAATGCAATTTCGGTCATGGGTATAATGTACAGCATCGCCATGCTTATTCTTATGCCGATTTTTGGCATTAATCAGGGGAGCCAGCCAATTATTGGCTACAACTACGGAGCCAAGCTCTACAAACGGGTGGTTAAGACTACCGAATTAGCAATTTTGGCGGCGACCTCGGTGGTCACCCTGGGGTGGTTAGTCACGCGATTCTTTTCGGAGTTTATTGTTGGAGCTTTCGGCGGGGGTGATCCGGTGTTTCTTGACCTCGCCCGCCACGCTATGGGCATCTTCTTCTTTATGTACCCACTTCTCGGGTTTCAAATTGTGTCGGCCAACTACTTTCAGGCCACCGGCAAACCCAAGCAGGCAATGTTTTTGAGCTTGTCGCGGCAAGTAATTTTCTTGATTCCGGCGCTGCTCATTCTGCCACGATTTTTTGGCCTCGACGGGGTCTACGGAGCAACACCAACCTCGGACTTTTTCGCTGCAGTGGTAACCGGGATTTTGTTTTTTACCGAGTTACGAAAGCTTCGTCGATTGGAACCCGAGGTCCTAGGGTCGGAGCTTCCGGCCCAGTCCTAGTCGGTGTAAGAGTTGGGTTACCAAGGAGTCTTTGAGGACTACCAAGATTCCGAGACCCAACAGGCCATAGACGAGGCTTAGGCCCGCCAAAGGCAGTCCAATTCGCAGGATTTTTGCACCCCAGTTGTCGGTGAGTGAATAGACCCAAGCTTGTCCGAAGTAGAGGGGAAGGGCGGCAAAAAGCGATACGGCCAGTATTTTTAGCCCGTAGGTAAAGCTTGTCGCCATGAGGAGCCGGGGGTCCGCCCCGGCCTTGCCCCGGAAAAACCAGAACAAGAGTAGGGTATTGACCCCGCTGGCCAGACTGAGAGCCAAGGCGATACCACCGCCACCCATTGGTCCAACCAGTAGGGCCGCGAGGGTCATATTGAGACCAAAGTTGATCATGCCCGCCCAGGTAGGAGATTTGGTGTCCTTCTGGGCGTAAAAAGCCGGAGCCAGAACCCGGTTCATTCCTATAAAATACAATCCGACCAAGTGCCATTGAAAAGCTGCCAAGGTAAGGCGTACAGAATTCTCATCGAAGGCTTGGGATTGGAAGAGCAAGATAATGATTTGTCGGCCGTTGAGGGCTGCAAAGACCGCCACGGGCAGGGTAATAAAAGCAATGACTCTGACCGCCTGCTGGAGGTGAGCGTAAAATTCTGTCCAGTGTTCTTTGCTGGCGAAACTCGACAATCCGGGCAAAATGATTGTGCCTAGAGTAACCGCAAATATGCCTAATATAAGTTCCTGGAGCCTGAGGCTGTAGCTGAGGCTGGAGACGACTCCCGTTCCTGCCTGGCCGGCCAGGGCGGTTGATACGAGGTCGTTGAGCTGGTAGGCCGCCATACCCAGGATGGTTGGGCCGATGAGGACGAGGACTTTTCGGGTCCCTGGATCTTTGAGCGCCTTGGTCAGGGGAACGAGGGTGAATCGGAACCCCGCCCGCAGGACGAAGGGGAGTTGGAATCCCGCCTGGATTGTTCCCCCCACTACCACTCCAATCGCCATAGCCTTTCCCGGATCGCCCAAGAGAGGAGTGAGGGCGAAGGTGAGTCCAATAACCGCCAGGTTGAAGAGGATGGGGGTAAATCCTGTGGGATTAAATATTTTGACCCCGTTTAAGATTCCTTGAAAGAAGGCTGCCAAGCTAATTATTGCCAGGTAGGGAAACATTATACGAGTAAGCAGGATCGTCTCGCCGTTAAGGGTACCGAAGAGGGGGACAATGAGTGGGGTTGCTGCAATTCCAATGATCGTGGTGAGGGTGACCGCAAAGGAGAGGAAGGTGAAACTAGCGCTGAGGAAGTCTTTGAGGACCTGGGAGTTTTCTTTTTCGTAGAGGTCTCGAAAGGTTGGGATAAAGGCGACGGTAATGCTGTTTTCGGCAAAGAGTCTGCGAAAGAGGTTCGGAATGAGGAAGGCGACCGAGAATGCATCACTGGTTGGGCTCGTTCCCATGTAGGCGGCTTTGACCATTTCGCGGACGAGTCCAAGGATTCGAGATCCGAGGGTGAACAGTCCCAGGCTGGAACCTTGCCTGAGCAGGCTGATTGGCTTCATTCTGCTAACTTATCACTAGAAGGGAAGATTTGAATACGCACGACTAGAGAAGGCGCAAATCGTTGTAAATTTTGTCTTTTTTATTGTAAATTTTGCTACGTAGAGCCACTGGGGCACTAGTATGCTTTTTTTAGGCCCTTCCGTTCCCAAAACCCTTTGTGCGCCAGGCAAAAAATCCTCCAGAAAACATGTACTTTGCTTGACGGGTTCGAGAACTCCGTCTAAGATAGAGATAGGTTAGTTCGTAGAACTAACTATCCTAAGAAATGCGGGAGGTACGCATGAAAACGAGAATACTAGTAGCAGCAATGCTCGTCATGGCCCTTGGGCTAGTTGTCGCCGGGGGTGGCGGACAAAGTCAGGCCACTGGGCCACAACAGGTTACCCTGGACATATTGGCCTATGGCGATAATTCGACCCGGGAAGGTCAGGACTGGAATCGACTGGTTGCCGAATTCCAAGCTGCAAATCCCACCATTAGAATCGAGAGCGAAATGCTCTACGATCAGGCTTATCACCAAAAGGTAGAGGCGCGATTAGCCGCCGGTGACGTGCCCGATATGGCGTATATGTGGGTGGATGCCCAGGGCCAGGCGTGGCGAGATTCCAATCAGTTTGTAGATCATCGGCCGTTCTTGAACCCCGACTTCTACGACCTGAGCCTCATCGATCCGATGGGACCAAATGGTGAAATTTTCCAGGTTCCCTTGGGAACTTCGAATATAACTTCTGTTCTGTTTGTGAACACTGCACTCTTGAGTGAGCTCGGACTGAGTGTGCCCCGAACCTATGCAGAAATGGTAGCCATGGTTCCCGCAGCAACCGCTGCAGGCAAAGAGGTAGTTGCTTTTGCCGGAGCCGAGGGTTGGGTATGGAACTCATGCCTTCTGGGTACGGTCGTAGGTCGTGTAAGTGGTGACGGAAACTGGATTAGCAAGGCCATGGCCGGGCAGTACAAGTTTACCGACAAGCCCTTCGTCGACAGCTTAGCCTTCCTTCAACAAATGGTAGAGGACGGGGTCCTTTCGAACTCGGTAGTACTCACCGACTACGGTGCCGCACTGTCCAGCTTTGTGAACGGAAATGCCCTGTTCATGCTCGATGGTCAGTGGAGAGCCGGGGGCATTGAAGACCCAGCTTTGCAGGCTAACGTACAAATGATTCCTTTCCCCGCCCTTCCTGGGGAATCTACCTCCGTGGCAAATTCTGCTTCTGGGGTAACCAGTGTAGGATACGGCCTCACCGCCAAGGGTGCATCGGACCCTGCGGTTCGAGATGCAGCCTTGAAGTTCATGGAATTCTTTAACAGCCCAGCTAACACTACGACCCGATTGGCCGATGGTGCAATAGTTGCGCCTATCTTGAAGAACTTCCAGGCTCCTGCAGACCTGCCCCTCTTAGTAAAAGAGAAGGCCAATTTCATGGGCCGGATGGGAGTGACTTCGAATGTAGTTGATGCCTTTGTTCCGGGCGAGGCGAATAACGTCCTCAATACGGGAATGCAAAACATTGCTATCGGTCGGGCTACCCCCGCCGAGGTGGCCGCCCAAGTAGAGCGTTTGGCTCGACAATAATCTTCACTCACCAAACCCCTTTGGCCTAGGCTGGAGGGGTTTTTTTAGCCCCCGGACTTTTCCGGGGACAAAGGAGATCCTCCAATGGGAAAAAGATCCCGTTCAGACGCCGTTGCGTACGTTTCGATGGTAGGGCCGGCACTCCTGGTGTATTTACTCATTGTTGCTTACCCGGTTCTTAATTCGGTCGTTATAAGTTTTACAAATTTTAATCCAATCGCTGGGACAGCTCCAGAGTTTACCGGTTTGGCGAACTACCGTCGAATGCTCCAGGACCCGGACTTCTGGCACGCCTTTCGTAATAACATGGTTGTTGTAGGCATATCGGTGTTTGGCCAGATTCCTATTGGATTTGTCTTGGCCTACATCCTATTTCGCAAACTGGTTCGGGGCCAAGCCTTTTTTCAGGCTATGGTATTTTTACCAAACTTTCTGTCGACTATCGTGATTGGTATTCTATGGAGGCGGATTTTCTTGGCCAACGGCCCGGTTTCTCGGGTGCTCCAAGCGGTGAGTGGCGATCCCAGTGCCCAGTTTACCATGATGCTCTACCCCGAGACCGTCATGATTCCCATCGGCTTTGCCCTCATTTGGATTTACACCGGGTTCTTCATGATCATCTTTCTGGCAAATTTACAAAAAATCGATCTTGGACTTCTGGAAGCAGCCCAAATTGATGGGGCTACGGAGTTTCAGGTCTTCTTTAAAATAATAGTGCCCATGCTGGCTAGCGTTTTGCTCATCAATGCAATTTTGGCGATTGCCGGGTCTCTCAAGGGTTTCGACCTCATCTTTTCCATGACCACCCAGGGGATTCAGCGGGATAACGCCATGGTTCTACCAATATTCATGTATCAGAAGGCCTTTTTGGATAGGAGCAATTCGGTTCGATTCGCCTACGGGGCAGCTATATCGAATGCGATTGTGCTCATTAGTATTGCAATCATCCTTTTTGCAAACTTTGTAGGCAAGAAGCTCGGCGCCCAGGAGGATATGTAAGATGACCATACAACGATTCATCTCGTACTTCGTGTTCATCCTGTGGACGGTCCTGACCGTGACCCCCCTGGTGTGGATGAGCTATTCGTCCTTCAAGACCAACGCCGAGTTGACCCAGGATATTTTTTCCATGCCCTCGGAGCTCGTCTTCAAGACCGACCACGACTATATGGTTTCAAGTTTTCCTTCGCCCCAAACCCTTATCGATGGCAAGCAGAGAATCACCTTAGAGAGTTCAAAAATTCGGGGTTTCCGCCACTTTATCTTGGTAGATCGACTTCCGACCGAATTCCAGAGTCTACCGGTAGGCCAGACCGTCGGACTTGACCAACTGCCCTTTGGCCTACGAAACGAAATTTTGTGGAAGACCCTGTTTTACAACTACACTTCGGCGTGGACCCGGGGGAATTTGGGACCCAAGTTTCTTAACAGTCTCTTTTACGTAGTAGTGTCGACTACCCTTATTATTATGTTTTCCATGATGGCGAGTTTTGGCTTTTCGAAGATGCAGTTTCCCCGGTGGTCGAAGTTTTTGGCAAACCTCATCGCCGTGGGCTACCTGCTAAGTATTCCAGCGATAATTATTCCTCTGTTTATTATGCTTTCGAGCCTCGGTTTGACCGATACCCACCTGGGAATAACCCTGGTGTACGTGGCCTTCGGTCTGCCCCTGGGGGTACTTCTGGGTCAGGGGTACATGAGGGGAATTCCGGATAGTATTATTGAGTCGGCCCACATGGATGGGGCGGGGCACTGGCGGTCTTTCTTATCGATTGTTATGCCCATGACCGTACCGGTGATTATTACCGTGTCTATTATCAACGCCCTCGGGATCTGGAACGAGTTCTTGCTGGTGTTGGTCATGGCCAGTTCCGAGTCCACCAAGTCTCTGCCGGTTGGGGTATTTTCTTTCGCAAGCCAGACCAGCATCGAATTGGGGTGGCAGTTGGCAGCCCTCGTAATAGCCGTTGTGCCGACCATGGTGGTATATTTCCGGTTCAACAAGCGCATTACCCAAGGGGTAGTGGCGGGAGCTGTGAAGGGGTAAATGGAAAGAAAACCGTGGGTAGTCCAGTCGGCGACTTTGTTCGCCCGGGATTTGCTGGGGCTTAGGGACTTTTATATTTCCAAGCTCGGGTTTCGAGTTTTTGATTCGGGGCCCGACTTTGTAGTTGTGGGCTCGTCTGAGCCCTTGCTGTTTCTACGCCAAGCGACCGACGAGC
>Ga0210043_1002096_pt1 | contig 14024 bp, 9 predicted proteins | sample CryGeymet201501t_FD_183990 | JGI IMG/M metagenome (GOLD analysis project Ga0210043, IMG submission 183990) | Groundwater microbial communities from Crystal Geyser aquifers in Utah, USA - Crystal Geyser metaG 2015-01t (SPAdes) (version 2) | ecosystem: Environmental > Aquatic > Deep subsurface >... | reverse complement strand
CGCGGCTAAAATAGCTGGATAGCCTACCAGCTTGTAGTCTCCGAAAGATTCTAAGGAAATTGGCCAGTTCTTTCCCCACTCATCTTTACTAACTTCGCTAAGTAAATAGCCGTTGTAAGCTAGTGCACCTTCATCTCTATTGAGGGTGACTGGGAGAGAACCTAAATTTATAAAGCGAAGAAGTGCTGCGATGAACAGAATAGTTAAAAGTAGAAATTTGTTTTTCATCTTAAAGTACATCATATCCAATCCAGCGATCAGGCACAATCCTGGTGTATGATAAATTTGTGAAATTAGCTAGAAAATTACTTTCTCATCCCCTTGCTATCTTGTTTGTCATAACGGTAATATTTAGACTCTGGTTCGCTTTTGCTCACCTTACTTTTGGACAAGACTTTGCTAGGGACTTATATTTGTCACAAGGATTTCAGGAACAAGGTGTCGTCTTTGTTGGCTATGGACCTAAGGCAAGCGTAGGCAACTTTTATTTGCCGCCCTTTTACTACCAGCTACTTCTTGTCTTGACTTCAATATCAAGCTGGCCACTTCTCATAACTGCGGTAATCACAATCGTCGAGGCAACAACTCCGATTCTAGTATTTTACATCCTGCGAGATTTTACCAAAAAAGAAACTGCCCTGCTGGGAGCATTTGTTTATGCATTTTCTGGACTAGCTGTAACATTTGGAACGTTTGCTTGGAATCCTAATATGATTCCATTTTTTACAACTTTATCTATTCTCCTCATAAAAAGATATTTGAGTAGCGGGAAACTTTGGGAGCTAACTGTCGGAATACTTTCAGTCGCAATCGCCTTTCAACTACACTACCAGGTGGCCGTTCTTATGCCATTTTATATTGGCCTTATCGTATACACACTGCTAACTAAAAAGTTCAATTTTTATCATTGGCTCATTGCAATATTAATTGCCCTTATTCCATTCTTGCCATATCTTAGAACCGAAGTTCTAGACAATTTCTCCAACACTAACCAAATTGTTAAATACTTTTCAGAAGAACATTCAAAATACTACGACCGAGTTTCAAAGATATCGTACATCACTACATATTTGCCATCGTTTTTTGAGCGCGAGCTCACAAAAATTAATACGCCTTATTTGTGGCTTGGGAGAATCATTCTCGTCCTTGGCATGTTCTCATTCTTTAAGCTTACCAGAGGAAAAAAGGCTTTTATTTATTTTCTCTATTTTGTCAGTATCATTATTTCACTAAGACTTTACAAGGGTGACAAGCTGGATTATTACTTGGCGACTTTATTTATTCTCCCCTCAATTCTTGTCGCCGCAATGATCGAGAAAAACAGGCTGGTTGGAATATCAATTAGCTTAATTGTAGTCATTGGCTCGATTTTTTCCCTAAGCCAAGTCAGAATTCAAAACCAGTTTTCAGATTTGAAAACTACGATGAGAGATCTAAACGATAACTTCAAAGAAGACTCCGTCCGACTTGTTATACATGAGATCGATTTTACCAACACGATGCTCTTTGGTTTGTCTAAGTACACTCAAATATCAGTAGATCAGAGCTCTTTAAATGTTCTTGATGTGTGTAGAACGGGTGAAGATTGCATGGTAGATAATATATATGAATCAAAACCCCAAATTATTATGAACCGGTATACACAAGACTTAAGAAAAGCTGGGGATTACTATCAAACGTATACTTTGCCCGGCTCAGATCTTCCATTTCGACTTTATCTTGGCAAGTTTAATAAGCAACCAGCAAGCATTGCTCATCCCTTTTCATCCACATATGACCTCTATGGCACCGACATAATAAATGAAACTGTTTTTCAATAATATGGTCTAACGAGTGCATATTCTGCTCCGTTGACTTCAATGTTTTCTAGTTTTTCAATTCCAAGAGGAATTTTGAAGTCTTCCATGCTTTCTAGCATGCCAGATTCTTTCAATTTTCTCCTAAGCTTTAGCTGAGCTACGGCCTCGCTCTCAGTTTGTGATACTTCTCCCTTTGGTATAAACAATAAAGAGTAGTTGCTAATTTCACGGATCTCACGTGGCTGCCAATTTGAGAATATAATTCCATCAAAATTATCAAGCTGAAAATTATCGAACTCGAATGCTTGGATCTCAGGTGCCCGGTAATCTCCGTCATTCAAAAACCATAAAAATAGTTTTTGGTCTGGAAAGTCTATTAGAACCTTTTCTCCTTTGAGTCTATTATGCTGAATAACCTTGACAATACTGGGATATTCTCCTTGCCAAGAAACAAAGCTGCTTTGACTGTACTGGGTAAAGTAATAATTTAAATATAAAACGATATTAATAACAACTATTCCCAGATATATTTTCTGTAAACGCAGGCGTTTTGGCCAGTAAGCAAGTCCATAAGAAACAAATATTGCCAGAGGCATTAATCCATTTAAAGATCTTAGGGCATGAGGAGTCTCTTCTGGAACTGACGCCGGAATTAAGGCTACCAAAAACCAGAGTAATAAAAACGTCCAAACTTTAAAATTTCTTGTGAATATAAGTACCAGCCCAGCAATAAGAGCCGGGAAAAGTGAAAGAAGGAGCAAGCCATGCCTTCCAGTGCCGTGTCTTAAGTTGGAGTCACCACTGAGAAATAAGAAATCAATTGAGATATGATCTGAAACATTTTCTAAAAAGTCATGAACGAAAAATTCCTGACGATGAAAGATAATCCGATCAAAGAAAGTGTTACCGGCAGTTTCTTTCCAAGAGTTGGATTTATAGACATTGTTCAGTCTTTCTTGAAATCCCACAATTGATTTTGTGCTGAGGCGATAGCGTTGACTTATCTCATAATATGGGGAATCAATAAGAGGACGCAATGCCAATGAAAACAATCCTAATGAAACAATTGTTACAAGTAAAACCTTTAATAAATTTTTAATTTCCTTTTTAGAAAACCTTGGCATGATGCCAAAAATAATCATCTCCAGTAAAAACAAAATTGGCCAAACATAGCGAGTGCCAAAATATGTATATGAAGATAGGGAACCTAAGAAAACACTCGATAATATCAGCAACAACGTATTACTGCTAAGCTTTTTTTTCCTAAAAGCTAGAATTCCCGCCGTCATCGATGCAACAAGCAGAGCCTGACTAAGAAATGCCTCAAAACCAACGCGGGAAAAGTGGAAGCTCCATGGAATAAATCCCAAAACAAGCGCAAATGATAACTGTAAATTTATTTTCCGCTGCTTATTCTCCTCAGGTAAATAATGTATTAGCAAAAATCCACACGACAGCGTAATTACCCAAGCTAAAACTGAAACAAAGCGCAAACTCCAGCCGGTAGTCCCAAATATCAATGAGCTTGCAGATGCAAACCAAATGAATACCGGGGCTTTGTAGTCACTGTAGGAGGGAAAAATTGGTTGCAACCAAGAGTCTCCGTGCATGTCAAAGCCGGTTTCTACGATAGATCTGACATCAACCATCATCGCCATCTCGTCCCAGTAATACTCCTTAGGAGTCTGTCCCAGTTCGTGGAGACGAAAGAATAAGCCCAAGAAAATAACAAAAGCTAAAATTATTTTTTTTTGATTAAATATTTTTGTGAAATTCATCAACAAAACGTATCATAACTAATCTAAGACAAGGTAACAATGGTGTATGATTATTTTTATGCTCTTGAAAAAGAATAGTCATATCATTCCCTTGTTTCTGTTGATGATACTAACTACCATCGCCAGCTTCGCTCTATTTCACAACGAACTTTTTTCTGCTCATGATATCTGGCACCAGGTGGCAAGACTTTATCATTACAACGAAGTAATTTTAGCTGGAGAGTTCCCTCCTCGTTGGGTAGCAAGTCTTGCAAACGGCTATGGCTATCCCCTGTTCATTTTCTCTTACCATCTACCTTGGCTTTTGGCTCTACCAATGACCCTTGGCGGCGTCTCCATTTTCACTTCGATGAGGATGTTATTTATTTTTGGCTTTATGGCATCGGCAGTAAGCATGTACGTCCTGCTGTTCAGAATTACAAAGAAATCATGGCCCAGTCTTGTTGGCTCAAGCATTTACATTTGGGCACCATATCATTTTCTCTCTGTGTATGTGGCAGCTGCCATCGGCACTGTATTTATGTTCACTCTCCTTCCCCTGCTTTTTATTGGCATTCACTTAGTTCTTGAGCGATCATATAAATGGGGAGCGATCGTTGTTGCGCTAGCCATTTCGGGAAGCATTCTTACTCACCTGATGACTTTAGCAATGGTCCTACCATTTGCCGTTGTCTTTTTTATATCTCAAATTATCAAAGAAAAAAGCGGAAATAGAAAGTCTGCCGTAGCTATTGCCGGAATATTTTTAGGTCTTCTTATTTCCGCTTTTTATCTAATTCCTCTTGTTAAGTACTTGCCAAGTATTGTCGCGAGTTCAGAGTCAGGCGGACTTAGTGATAACTTCCAACGCTACTTTCCATCTCTTAAACAACTTATCTACTCAGGGTGGGGCTACGGACCAATTATCTCCAATGCTAAGGATGGTGATATTTCCATGCAAATTGGCATAGCTCAGTGGTTAGCATTTGGCCTAAGTCTTATTGTAATAATGGCTTCGAGAATCAAGAAATTCAAAAAAATACTCAATCAAAAACACTTTAGGGCTTTACTTGGTTACGGCCTATTATTCTCCCTTAGTATCTTTTTTATGCTCGACTCCTCAATACCTTTCTGGAGTTTCGCAACAAAGTTTATTGCTCTAGATTTTCCTTTTCGCCTATTAATAGTTTCCGTATTTTCAGGTTCTGTGATGGCGGCGCTCGCAATCTCAAACTTTAAAAATAAAAAACTAGTAATTGCGGCAGGCATGTTATTTTTACTTGTAGCCCTTTACACCAACAGAAATCATAGAAGAGTTAATATGTACACTCAGTACGCCCTAGAAGAGTATGTTGGAGCTGAAACAACTACGAATACTTATCATGAGTACTTGCCTTTATCAGCGAGCATGGAACTTCTTAAAGATAACTCAACAGATGTTGTAATAAAAAATAATCACTTAATTAACAAAGTAGAAATGTCGGATGATGGAACGATAAGCCTCCACCAGTTCGCATTTCCTGGAGTGTTAACAAGAGTAGATGATCAAGACGTAGAATCTAGAATTGACGAAAAAGGCAGAATCCAGATAGATTTATCAAAAGGGGTGCATAAAGTCGAAGTTGGCTTCCAAAAAAATAACCTGATTAAATTCTCGGAGTTACTAAGCCTTAGCACTCTAGCTATAATCACCTTACTAATTTTGCAGCCCAAGAAACGGAATAAATGAAAAAACAAAGAGTGATTGCCGTTATGCCAGCATTTAATGCTGCAAAGACGCTAAGAAAAACAGTGCTAGATATACCAAAAGGAGTAGTCGATGAGATCATTTTGGTTGACGATGGCAGTTCTGATGACACTATTAAGGAAGCCAAAAAACTTGGCCTTACTGTTGTAGAACATCCCATGAATCGTGGATATGGTGGCAATCAAAAGACTTGCTACACTCTTGCGCTCTCCAACCAGGCAGACGTTGTGGTCATGATTCACCCAGATTATCAATATGACAGCAGCCTTACAGCTGAGATGGTCAATCCAATTCTGCAGGGCCGATTTGACGTCATGTTGGGGTCCAGAATTCGTACCAGAAGCGAAGCTCTTGCTGGCGGCATGCCTTCTTACAAATATTTTGGCAACAGATTTCTTACTCTTGTTGAAAACTTAATGCTTGGCCAAAATTTATCTGAGTACCACACTGGCTTTCGCGCATTTAGTAGCAAAACACTGAAAAAGCTTCCTTTTCACCGATACTCAGATGACTTCGTATTTGACTCTCAAGTACTCTTTGGAGCGATTGCAAATAAAGCTCGAATTGGCGAAGTTGCAGTCCCTGTGCGCTACTTCAAAGAAGCATCATCAATCAACTTTGTTAGATCGTGTATATATGGCATGTCTATATTGAGGGATCTAGGAATGTACGTTTTCACAATGGGATCTGCTTTCAAGAAATAAACCATGAAACTACCAAGCAAACGTCTCTTTGCAGCTGATTTTATCAGAGCATTTGCCATAATTGGGGTCCTTGCCATCCATCTTACTTATCCAATTTATGCGCGTCCAGATTTCGCAGGTGGAATGACCTGGTGGCTTGCTCAATCAATTAATGCGATTTCCCGCATTTCCATTCCATTATTCATAATGTTGAGCGGATACCTGCTTTTAAGTAAAACAGAATCCATAAAACAGACACTCTCTCGCATCAACAAACGCCTATTTGTTCCTTTAATAGCTTGGAGTCTATTTTATCTTTTGTGGAATAATTACTGGTTTGGCAGTGGTATGAATATCACCAACTTGATCAATGACTTACTATCAGGAGGTTTCGGCCACCTTTACTTTCTTGTCATTATGATTGATCTTTACCTGCTACTACCAATGTTCCGACACCTGTTGCAAGAAAAAACTAAATCTATTCCTTTATATGTTTTGATAATAACTCTTCTTTTTGGTCTTATGTATACAGCCCTACAATACTTTCACCTTGAGCAAGCAGAGATAAATATGTTTCTACTTGTTGGGTTGCCATACATAGGATATTTCTTAGCTGGCTCAATTTTAGGAAAATATCATTTTTCAAAAAAACAAATTTATCTTGCCCTGCTTGTTTGGCTGGGTGCAACAATATGCACTGCAATACTTGGATACTGGAATCTTCAATTATTCACTAATGGCAATCTGACCTTTTGGGGATTTGTTCCATATTTTGATAATTATGTGAGTCCAAACGTGATGCTTGCCTCGCTGGCAGCCTTCATTGTGCTTAAAAATGCAAGTTATACAAAAATCTCAAGTGGTCTCTTTGCTAAAATTGTCCGTTTGTTAGCTGCTACTTCACTGGGTCTCTATGTCCTGCACCCTTTCGTAATGAATATCATTGATCGAGCTTTAGATCTTCGTGTTGATTTCATGTCGGAAAGCTTGATTGTTTATCTTGTGAAAAGAAGCATTCTTGTTTTAGTTATCACTACTGGCCTAGTCTGGCTCATTCAAAGAATACCTATACTGAAAAAGTCCTTGGGAGAATAACTAAGCAGCCATTTTTTACGAATTACTCGCAGTGATTCTCGGAGCCACGCGCCACTCTATAAAACCTAACGAGTTTGTCGACACCATTGTCGGTAAATATTGCCTTGTCTTCTTTGTATCCTGATAAGTTAATATCAGTTATGTAATAGCCCTCCTGGCCTTCTTTGAGACTACAAATAAAAGCTTCAATTGGATAATTTTTAGCGCTAATTCTTCCAAGTTCTACCGTGTGTTGAAATCCAGATCTCTCCAACTCCCCAAGGATTGCCTGAGATTGATATAAGTTGGGATCATATTTAGAGTAATAAGCATAAAACATAATTGGATCTGAGAAAAAAGGCACGATGTTAACTCTAGCTTCTGGTTTATTTTCGATAAATTCTACTAATTCCGGCACGTACGATTGGTAATATTGGCTATTCTTTGTAGTTTGGATACCAAACCATGAGATGAAATACAGGGCCGACTGGAAAAGAACGACTGCCACCGTTAGAGATATGAAGAGAATCGATAGAAGTTTTTTGTTTTTTCTTGAGGAAACCAGCGAGAGAAAATAATCAAAACCAATTGCAATAATTATCAATATGAAGGGGTAAAGAACAGATAGTCTTACAATTTGAGGATCACCGACAAATGCTGCTGGAACAGGAGAAGCCAACAAACCCAATATTATTATTGTTTTCTGTATACCCGTGAGCTTTGATCTACCAAGAAATATGACTGCCAGGCCGATGAGATAAAGTGGCAATAATACCGACTGGAACTGTGCAAATCCCTGGACAGTCATCATGCCAGGCTCGGTTTCTCCGGAGAGAAAAAGAAAGTTAGGACTCAATGCTGTAAAGTAACGAGACACCAGGCGATCGAGTGCCATAACCGGTTTATTGTATGCCGCATAACATAGGAACTTTGGGAAACGCGTCACACAAAACGACCTATTCTCATTCACGCGCATCGCCAAGCCAGGATCGCTAAGAATCCCAACTTGTTCTAACCTTGTGGTATTGGTGCCCACGGTAGATGGTAGTACTAGGGGCAATACAATTAGTCCAAAAGCAAGTAAAAATATAGCAAGCTTTGATACTGATTTTTTTACTTTTAATGCAAAAAATGTTGCAAACACGATTGCCAATAATAAGGAAACCGGACGATATGCTATGTACGCATACCAAGTCAATCCAAGCGCAATCATTGAAACCGCTGCCCAAACATTTTTTTTAGTCCTGATAGCAATAAACATACTCAGAAGAGCAAACATAAACAAAACCAAACCTAAATTAGATTCAAACCCGAATCTGCTAAGAAAGAATGACCAGGGACTAATCGCCGCAACTAAGGCAGCAAACAGGCGAGTTGAAGATTTTAAAGCCAGCTCTCCAGCCAGTAGATATGTGATAAGGACAATGCCTATACCAGCCATAACTGATGGAATCCTGATGGAAATGTTGTTTAATCCGAACAACTTTACAACTGGAACGAGAGAGTAAGCTTCAAAAGGCAGCTTGTCATCACCAAAGCCTTTAAAAATTATTGGTAATTTTTTTCCGTGTTCATCTTTAGATGTTTCACCAATCGAATACGCTAAGTAACCAAAATGAACTTCATCTATGTGAGCTCCTCTAGGCGCTGAATCCAAACGAAACATTCTCACACCCGCAGCAATAAAGAGAATAATTAACAGAATGAAGATCTCTTTTTTGTATTTTATGTTCATAGAAGAAAATTTCTTACTGGTTTACAATCTTCATATACAGTACTGTATATGAAGATTGGCACAATGATCAAACGTAGTTTACCTTATATTTTTGTTGCGACTTTTGTCTTAGTTGCTATTTTTCTTCGTTTTTATAAATTAGAACAAATTCCCACAATTATAAGTCACGACGAGATCTACTATGTAGCCCAAGCGAAAACCATTCAGCTGGCCAACACTGACCCCGCAGGAAAATGGTCTCCTTTTTCACTTTCTCCAGCTCATCCATTGTTCGCAGAGTTACCTGGGACCGTGTTTTCAATTGGGAATTTTATCATCCCCAACAATCCCATTTTGGCCCAACGCATTATTTCTAGCAGCCTTAGTATTGCTCTAGCACTCTCACTCTCACTCCTATGCTTTCAGTTTACCAAAAACAAAAATTTGTCTGGCGTAGTGTTGACCATTGCTCTCTTCAACCCTTGGTCTTTTCAAATGGCTAGAATGGCTTTCGATGCCCCACTAAGTCTTGTCTTTTATTTTATTGGGATGAATTTATTCTTTTCAAAAAAGAAATGGATGGCTCTTTTATCCTTACCAATATTTATTTTAGGATTCTATCAATATCAAGGTCTAAAACTTATTTTTCCTTTTCTACTGGCCCTAATGTTGATTGTTATGTTCATAAAAGACAGACCAAAAAAGATTAATCTACCTAACTTTTTTCACGCGAAGAAATGGCATTTGATTTCATTATTAATTCTTCTAATTTTCTTCGGATCACATCTTGTTAGATTGCAAAGTCAAAAAGTACAAAGCAGGCTTTCCGATACAATTTTTTCTGAAAACAATGTCCAAGTAAAAAACTCTGTAGCTATGGACCGAGCTCACACTTTTTCTTCGCCACTCACCAGATATATTATTAACGACCAAACAACAAAATTATCTATATTTAGCGAAAAATACTTGGCCTCATATAATTTAAACAATCTTTTCTACAAGTTAGAACAACTTCGTAATCCATTCGCTGTCCAATCGCATGGATTATTTTATCTAGTGGATTTACCCCTAATTATCTATGGAGCCTTAGGACTGAGAAAAAAGAACAAGCCCCTTCTTGCGCTATTGTTAGGACTATTGTTGATAGCCCCATTTCCAGCAGCGATAAATACTAACGATACGTGGACTCTTTTTAGGGCAAGTCTTATGTACCCACCACTTATCATTTTAAGTGCGAGCGGACTTTATTATTTGGCTACCAGAGTTAAAAATGGAGGTAGATATATTTTTGTAACAATTTTATTAATTTATGTTCTACTTGCCATACGTTTCTTCTTTATTTTCTTTTATCAATATCCAGTGACAGCTAGCGAGAACTATTACTTTGCTGAACGAATCATCAGCAACTATGTGCTTAGACAACAAAATTTGAACACAAACTCAATCACCATACATGCCAACGAAGCTGACTTTTTGTATTACGAAGTGCTTGTGCACAATAAATCTATAACAAATAATTCTTTGTCTCAAATTTTTGAATCCTTCGAAAAAGGCGACACGTTTACCATTGGTACAGCAACAATGAATACATCCTGTATCAACAATGAGGAAATAGCACGAGGAGATACTATTATCACCGACTCATCAGTGCAGCCTTGCGATGGTGCTATTCCAGATACGCAAAAAGATTATATAAAATCATTTCGTGACGCAGGAACTTACTTTATTATCTACAATGATCAGCTATGCGCAGACGTCTCGCTTGACAGCTATCCACGAATTTCTAAAAAAATACTTTCAGTCGAGGCGCTGACCAATGACGACTTCTGCAAAACCCTCATCTCTTCTGACAACATATAAAGATTTTTCTGCAGAAACTGATGCCTGTTTTTCGACTTCTGCTAAAGATAGGTGTGTTAATTCGTAGGGAGAAAAATTTACGGCATAGTGAAAATCATTGCCACGAAACCAGTTCGCTTCTCTCTGCAACTTTTCAGGATCATATTCTGAATAAAAAAGAATTGAGCTGTAAATTGTTGGACTAATGCCAGCGTCGCTAATGTATATCCGGTCGTATTTACTCTGAGAGTCTTTTAGAATAGTAGCCATTTCCTTAGTCCCCTCACCCCACTGAGGGTCCAGTGTGTGGCTATGCAAGAGATAGTACCTTGCAATAAATTGAAAATAAAAAATACTAAACAGAAAACAAAAGTTAATAAATAGACGCTTTGAGTGTTGAAGTAGATAAAATATTCCGAAAGAAGCGATTAGCAGTATTGCAAAATGAAGATCTAATAATCTATTTGTGACTGGGGCGTCGATCGTCATGGCATCTGGAATTGGTGCCAAAAGCAGGTAACCTATCAAGAACAGACTCATATTATTTCTTACTTTTAACAGTTGAAATAAACCAATTAAAAATAGAATTCCGGTTATCGGATTTATATTTCCCAACCCTATTCCTGAGAGATTATGCCAAGCATTATTGCCTCCACTTGAAAATAGATATACTGGATTAAATGCTGCCAAATAATTTTTAGCTGCGATTTCAACTAGGTGAGCCTCCGGTCCAAACAGCAATCTGGAAAAAATTGGTGAAAATCCCTCTTCATGAAGAGATAGTCTCGCCTTATTAATACTCTCCAAATCTTTCGACTGCGAACTAAATATGGTTGTTTCAACTCTATTTTTAGTATTTGTTGAGAGAAAAACCAGAACGGCTGATACTGATAATATAATCAAAAATAAGAAGACAAGATCCGAGCGTAAGTCTCGTTTTTTTCTGTAAATCGCAGTGGCAATGACTAGTATCGGCAAGACAAGTAGCTGGGAAATATTATAAAAGAAGAAGCTCAGTATAAAGAAAATTAGTGAAAGAAAATAATATTTTTTTCCATTCTTTGCATATAGAAAGAATAGTAAGCTCAAAAGCGAAAGTGTCAGTCCCGCAATTGGCTCATAAGCCGTCCTTGAAAGAAAAGTGTGCCAAGTGGAAAAGGTCAGTAGTGCGGCTGCAATCAAAGCTAATTTCTTCTCTTTACTTATTTCATACATAAAAAGATAAGCCAAAGGAATCATGGCTGTGGCAAAAAGTGCTGTTGGTAATCTAACCGAAAATTCATTCAAGCCAAAGAAAAATATGCTGGGAATCACTGCATAAACTAAACCAGGGAGCTTATTATCACCATAAGACTCGAAAACCTTCGGAAATGGACCATTTCCATACTCATCTCTAGAGGTATTCAAAATAGAGTAAGCATTGTAGCCAATCGCAATCTCATCTCTATGCATTTCAGCTGGAACTGATGATAATTTGTAAATTCTTGTAGCAAAACCAATTGCGGTAAGAAATAATAAGAAGATTAAGTACTTATTAATTTTCATACGTTCCTGTCGTCCAGTCACCATCATTCAAATATGCATATATTCCCGGATTTTGGTTTGCTCCATCAACTGTTAAACCCCTCACAAACTCAATATTCTCAAACTCTAAGAACTCGCCCTGATCTTTTTTGGCATTGGCATTTGCTTCTTGTACTAATTTAGGATCGGTCTTGGAATAAAACCAATAATACATGGCTGGACGACCCATGTCTCGGGATACAAACACTGGCAATTCAGGATGTGCTTGCATGGCTATATTCAGATCTGAAATCATTTCCTTGTACCCCACCTGCCACTCAGACGCGTACTCCACTGGATAAATCTTGGTGTAGTGACGCCAAAAAGAGGCCAGTTCAACCGAGTAGACTCCAATTAAAGCTAAAACAAACAAAGGTAGAAATCGCTTGCGTGACGGTCCAAGCCACACCTTATATTGCGCGTACAGGTATTCAATGCCGCTGGCGATAAGTAGCACAAACACTGGGAATCCAGCTAACATTCTCAGAGCATGAGGTGAGGCATAAGTTATTGAACCAGGAATAATACTAACCAGCAACCAAAACACAACTAGTGACTTCTCCGCTGATCTCTTCTTGTACCAAGAAACAATTCCGAAGATCAGGAAAATAAACTCAATATGATAAAGGTGACCAAAAAATTGCGGAGAGTGCCTGGGTTGCTTGTCACCAGAAATAAAGAGAAAATTCAGATTAAAATGCGAACTGTAGTTTTTCAGAATTTCTTCGCCAAATAAAACATAGCGGTGATAAAGAATTCTAGACAAGAGAGAGTAATCGCTGTTTTCTCGAAGCGTATTACTTTCTTCAATCACAGCAATATCAGTAAAAATGCTTGTTTCTTTTCCTCTCTGAAGCAAAGCGGGAGAATTAAGATTTTGCAGGAATGGCGTGATCAGCAGTAGGACTACGGCGGTCAAGCCAACTATCTTGATAAAATTTTCTGTGAAGAATTTTTTAGAAGAAATTTTATTTTTGCGAAGAATTGCGAATACATAAACGATCAGACCCACTGCTAGCAAAGGAACCGTGATGCGGGCAGCATGATAGGTGTATAAAGACAGGCCCAATAAAATAATGCTGGCTAAGCCCCAGCCAAATTTAAGTTTTTTTCCAACGCTCTGAATGCCGCAATGTAGACCCCAAAGTATTAAAGCGGCAGAGACATGCGACTCCCAGCCTGATCTAGAAAAATGAATTGCCCAAGGAGCTATCGTGGCTACCGCCATGGAAACAAGTGACTTTTGACCAAGACGCTTTGCGAAAAAATAGCTACCAATGACAATACTAATTCCAGCAATCATTGATGGCAATCGAACAGCCAATGCTCCCAAATCAAACATGGTAATAAATGGGATTATCAAATAAGCATACAAGGCGGGCTTCCAGTCACCAAATGATTCCAGGGCAATTATTGGTAAGACATTACCGTGATGATCAGCCCCCGTCTTTAATATTGCATAAGCATCATAGCCAAGAGCCACCTCTTCCCAATATAGACCTGGTGGATTTTCAGTTATTTTGTAAGCACGGAAAAATATCGCTACTGAGAGAAGCAAAATAGAAGCTACGATTGTCCATTTTTTAGACACCTATTCCCCCTTGGTTAAGTAAATTTTAAATCGAATTGTGCCATCACTACCATACACGAGATGCTCTGCCTCATTTACAGGTAAATCTTGATTCAAAGAAGCGACAACTAGGGTGTTTTTTCTGGTCAAATCACCAATGTTGATTTTGTCAGTAAATTCATAGGTATTTAGCGAACCACCTCTGTACCAAATAGGATTTGTTTTTCTGACAAACAAGGCATAAATGTATGGTTGACCGTACTCACTACTAAAAAGAA
>Ga0210043_1002093_pt1 | contig 14038 bp, 11 predicted proteins | sample CryGeymet201501t_FD_183990 | JGI IMG/M metagenome (GOLD analysis project Ga0210043, IMG submission 183990) | Groundwater microbial communities from Crystal Geyser aquifers in Utah, USA - Crystal Geyser metaG 2015-01t (SPAdes) (version 2) | ecosystem: Environmental > Aquatic > Deep subsurface >... | reverse complement strand
TAAACTCTTTGCCAGAGTAGTTTCAGTTTGGAATCATTGTCGGGAATATTCTTTCCAATGATATCGTAAATTTGATTCGGATTCAGATTCATGAGAATCTCACTTTGAAGGGAAGGCTTCTCATATACGGCAATCTTAGATTGGTTTGTATATCCTATACCAATCGCTTGCTTCGACACACAAGAAACTATTCCCAATATGGATAGTATAAGTAGAGCTTGCAAAAATTTCTGAATCAAATTAATACGCATCAAAATTCTCCTATGGCAAATTTACTTTAGTTTATAGGATCGTCAATGGTATTATAGTTGATAAGTCTAAGTTTTATTTAGAAATGTAAGCATAAATGAAAATAAATTTTCAAATTCTAACCTTCCTTGTGATTATTCTATTTTCTGTTATTTATATTGAAATTAATTCCCAGGAAATTAGGCTTAATTCTTTGGAAGTTTTAAACTTTAACAAGGGACTGAGTTCCATTCCGTATTTGCAAGATAATCTTTCACGTTTAGAAATTTCATCAAAGATCCAGTTTCAAACTTCTAAAGATTGTAAGAGCTGCCATAAGCAAATCTATAATAATTGGTATGAATCTAGGCATAGACAAGCTCATTCGAACGAATTGTACCAATACAGTCTGAGTAAAGAACCAATGGAATGGTGCGAGAATTGTCATGCTCCTTTGCGCCATCCGAATTCCAAGAAAATCTTGCTACCTGAAGAAGGGATATCCTGTCTTACCTGTCATGTTAGGAACCAAGAAATTATTGTTACAAAAATTCCAGACTCAAAGGAAGCACTTACTCATAATTACAAAATCATCAAAGACTTTGACACTGCTAAGTTATGCGAATCCTGCCATGATTTTAATTTTCCATCTTGGGAATCCATGAATTCTTCGAATCACACTATTAAATATTCTAACACATCTATGCAGGGAACTTATGCAGAATGGTTATCTTCAGGTATGCGGGATGAATCTGATTGTATAGACTGCCATCTTTCTCCAGGAACGAAAAAGAGTCATAGATTTCCGGGTGGTCATTCAATTGAGGAGCTCAAGAATTCCTTTGTTGTAAGGAGTAGATATCTATCTGGAAATACTATTGCTATAACAATCCAATCCATTCGCATAGCTCATGCATTTCCTACAGGAGATTTATTCCGTGCTTTGAAATTAAATATCTATGATTCAAATGGCATTTTCCTAAAGCAGTTTGTGCTAAGTAAGAAATACCGATTAACAAGCAAAAACGAAAGGAAGAATAATGATTCTCCTAAAGTATTGATTGAAGATACAAGAATTCCTCCACCCGAGAAAGGAGAAGATTCATCTAATAAAGAATTTATTCTAAATATAGATAAGCATCCAAAGACTATTAAGATAGAACTTTGGATTGATTACTTAAATGATATTGAAAAATTCGTATCGCCTATTCCTGAAAGTAAATCCAAAAAACTAATATTAAGTGAGGAAATCCAAATTGAAAATCGAGATGATTTTGAAGATTCAGATAGAGGATAATGAAATTTTTTGATATTGAAATTTTAAGGATTGTTGGATTTGCAATCCTTCCACAAATTTTCTTTGCAATAGCTTTTCTTTTATTTAAAAGAAGAATTGAAAAGTTCAATGTTTATGGTGCCTGCTTTTTTGTATCAATAGGTTTGCTACTGCTTCGTGAGATAATTGTATTCTATCATTCTAATCCAATATATCCAATTGGACTAAGAATTTTTGTTTATCCACTTCTATTAGGTCCAATGCTTTATCTATATACAAAAAACCTATTGAACATCAACAAGAATGATAAGATGCAAGATTGGATGCATTTTGTAACCTTTGCTTTAGTGAGTGGCATTTATATAGTATTTTATTCGGATTCTAGAAGCGAGGCTTATCAAATAATTGCTTTTGATCCTTTTCTTCATCCTTCTTGGCAAGGAAGATTTATAGGCTTACTGTATTTTTTAAGCTTTGTATTTTATACTAAAAAAATTATTTCAATAATGAAAATTTACGTATCAGAATTAAAATATTTCTATTCTACTATGCGAGTTGATGTAACGCTTTCATGGTTGTATGCTGTGATAATTGTATTTTATTCTGTTATTTTTATTTTAGGCATAATGGTTATTTTGATAAGGTTGCAGTCGGTAGGATTTCTGGAGTTGGAACTGCAGAGGGCCGATTTTCAGAAAATATTTTGGACACTAATTGGATTTTGTGTTTATGTAACTTCTTTCTTTATGATCCAACAAAACATACCTGAAATCATTCAATCGAGAGAAGAATTCTCTCAATTGAATACTAAGATTGATTTGAAAGATAATGGAAGTAATGAGCAAGTAAGTAACATAGAAGCATCATCCATCGAGAATCAAAGTCAGCTCATTCCAAATGAAACCAAAGATAAATATAAGAAGTCTGGGCTGAATGAATCTCAGAAGCTAACTATCTTACAGAATTTACAAAACACATTAGAAGTAGATCGACTTTATTTGGATGAAGATATCAATTTGAAAATGCTTGCTTCTCGATTGCAAGTTTCCGTCAATCATTTAAGCCAAACGATTAATGAGACAATGGATAAAAATTTCTATCAATTTATTAATGAGTATCGTATTGAAGAAGTTTTGCGTAAGCTTGAAGACCCGAGTTCCAAGGAACTAAATATCTTAGAAATAGCATTCTCGTCTGGATTCAATTCAAAATCAAGTTTCAATAATTTCTTTAAGAAGAAAACAGGTATGAGTCCTAGCGAATACAGAAAGAAAATTCAAACACATTAAGTAAATTAAATATAACGCTTGTTCAATCTGTTAATCAAGATTGACAACTAGAGTCCCAAAACAGAGTCTCTGATTGGCGAGTTAGTGCACTTAATTATAACTCTATTTTTAATCTATCAATTTTAATTTCTAAAGGCTCTAATGAGTTTGTGTAAAGAAGTTCATTCAAAATTATCAATATTTATACATCCTTACTCCAATTGCTGATCAGTCTGGAGAATTCAAAACCTATATCCCCATTGGCGAAGACTCCCAATTTTTTCTCTCGAATTTCATAGTCATGGCAATAGGGACAATGAAGAATGGAAATCCCCCATCAACACTCGATCCTCAAAAATAAACGTTTGGTTTCCTTGGGAACCTCCGGTGATTTATGAACAATTCCATAGCCCATATTTCCTGGATACCTCTCCCCTTTGAGGAGTGCTACATCACCGGTATTGGTCTGTCGGATTTGGTCCCAGTCCTTTACAACATGGTCATTGTGTCCGCACCCCAGGTGGGATCTGTCGGTGTTGGGCTCTTCCAGCCAGAGAGTTCCCGGTCCGTGGTAGGTGCAGAGAAGGCGAACTTGGTTGAAGTCCACATGAAAGAGTGGACACTGCATAGCAAGGATTGTTGTTAGATGAATCTTGGGATTGTGTTGTCCTGTTGCTTCTTTATAGAGCCATAAGAGTTGAAGCAAGTCTTCAATGAAGGGAGTTCTCCCTTCGGAAGAAGTAATCGGTAGATTGTAATAGAGTTTCTCCCGTTCATCGGATGGGATCATGATGGATCGGAATTTGGTAGAATAGAGGAGTTCGTTCACATATTCCAGGATTGGCAAGGAAAGACTACGCTCCCATACTACAAGATTGCACTCATCATTTCTGATATTATTCAATTTATTGGAATCCGAGGATACTTTTTGAATTCTATGGTTGATTGATCGAAGAGTATGAATAAACATAATTGCAACTTTGTTGCATATATGTTTATATTGCAACATAATTGCATTTGAAATTGTAATAAGATTATAGATTATTTTTAATGGTAATAGGGAGATTAAAATGAAATTAACTAAAATGATTGTTTTGTTTGTGGGATTTGCTCTTTTTCAACAATGTGATTCGAAAAAAGAATCATTCAGAAAAGACATTCTTTCAAATGATTATGCCATAGTAACTCATGTATCTTTGGCTCCGGGTGAAGATTTGGATGCGCCGCATAAGAATCTGTCTCTGATTTATTCCTTATCCAGTTATACTATGGAATGGAAAGATAGTGATGGAAATACCGGAACCAAAGAATGGAATCCGGGAGACATACATGTTCACCAAGAAGGAAAACCTTTTGCCAAGAATATAGGCAACACTGTGGCTGAATGGATAGTATTCCAAAATACAATTCCATTCCAACAAACAAGGAACAGCTACGCATAGTTTCAAAAAAGGGGACACACATTGGCATGAACCCTGCACCCATGAATTGGAAAATATTGGTGGAAGCCCAGCGAGATTTTTGGTAGTTTCTTTTAAGTAAAATTGTCCACCAAACAAAGCGTTTTGCCCAAAGTGCCGGAATTCGAAAGAGAATCCAACATAAAAATTGCCAAAGCCTCATTGAATGATCGCATTGCATTTTCGGACATTTGGGGCATCATGGAACCACACCCTATGGATATGACGAGAACAATTCGATCGATTGGATAATTGGCTACCGTATCTTTGATGTGAATATGGCCTTTGTAATCGGACCTCACTGCTCCACACAAACAATAGGCTTTAGAACATCACAACTTCCTTCCCCTTGGTAGATTCCATTTACAGGATCGAAGCCATCCATTTTTCCCAGTCCTGCTTGTTCACTATTCAGGTCACTAGTCCAGGATAGACAATTTGCAGTGTTTGCTTCTGTTACACTATTCATGCCCGTCCAGACCAAATCAGAGGACAGAATGTTCGGTAGATTTTGTATTTTTCCCATAGGATCTGTATTCAAAATTTCTGTAAGTCTATCATTTGCGTAGTACGATCTATTGGGTTTGAATACCCAATCCATGCTAAGATTCCTATCCACTGACATTACCATCGCTTTAAACGTTCCAGAGTTAGGGCGATTGATTTCTGTTTGTAAATTGCATTTTTCATCGGCACCTATCTTGCCGCCGAGATTGCCAGAATAGTTTGTATTGGTAACAAAAACTCTTTTACGAGGATGCCTCTCCACGCAGTAGTAAGGTCTTTCCAGATTGCAAAGACTAGGCGTCATCCCACTAATGACAAACTTGGAATCAGAAGAATTGGCAAATCCATAAACAGCTAATTGACCTCCTGTTGAAGATGTCCAATTGTTGCATGTAGCTGCGGGATTGAGGATGAGATTTTGCATGGCATTCACATTCATACCTGTCCAAGGTTCTAAGCTCATGGTTGATATTGGGTTATTTAAATTGAGTGGGTTATTGAATCCTCTCCCAGCTGCATTTGTTGTTTGTAAAGGTTGGTGTAAAGAATTAAAATACTCTGTGTTAGGTTCAAGAACCCATCTAAGATTATTCAATCTACCACCACCTTGTCTTAGAACTTCCCAGGTAATTTCGTTGCCTTTATATGGTCGGTTGGAATCTGTATTGCATATTTCATCTGCTTGTTCCAAATTGTATCCTCCCGTCTGGATACTATTTGTAACAAATATGCGCGGTTGGAAGGTAACCAAAGGGTTCTGAATACTTAGATTGATTGTTTTTAATGTTGATCCCAGATAGTTTTCTCTGCAAGCTCTTAAGCTAAGTAATCCTGAGTTTGTAATCGCTATACCTTCCACTGGTGATATTAGGGAACCAGCTGCGCAAAATCCTCCTGAACTAGATGGACTACCACCATTTGTTGTGGAGCATTCCGCATTTCCTGTAGTGGAATAACAAACAGTAAATGGAGAAAGGGGTGAATCGATAAGGAAGGTTGTAGGTGGCAGAGATGCTACCGTGGATGAGAATTCTTCTGTGGCAACTTTGAGAACAGGTGTACTTGCTTGGAAGGAAAAATTTGCAGATACGACGGAGGTGGTTCCTGCAGGTGTTGAACATGCGATTGCTTGAACTGTCTTACTTGAATTATCCGGAGTAAGAAGGAAACCTCCTGGTGAGTAGAGATTATTTCCTGGTGAGCCTGAGCAATCAGGTGGTATTCCATCTATTCGATAGTAGATGGAATTTGAACCTATAGATGAAATAGTCACTAAAGTTTCATTTGAAAACAATCCTCCGTTAGGTGAAATGATGGGATCTTCCATCGTGCCAGTTATGGTATATGGAAAATCTACAATGGATGATGATGTCCAACCAGCCAGACACGAAATTGCTCGAATGGTTGTTGATGAACTGATAAGTATGGGAGAAGAATAAAAAGTAGAATTGCAATTTGGAATGGAACCATCTAGGGTGTATCTGATTTCTACTCCCACAGGAGTGCCCAATGGATACTCCAGACCAATAGATTGTTGAGTAGAATAATTAGGAGGACTAATTGCAATTAATGATTGAGGAGGGACTAAGGAACCATTGGTAATAATATAAGTTTGTGACTGTACAAAGGAGAACTGCTCATCTTTACAATTGATTGCCGACAAAGTTATACTGGGAAGAGTCGGTTGGGGTAGGGGGATTTGGGTTGTGTATAGATTTCCATTGCCATCACAATTCGGTGTAGAACCATCAATGGTATAATAAATTTCTGATCCGAATTCCAATGAGCTTAGAGAAATCAGAAGAGAGTTGGAATATTCTCCTCCTATTGGAGTAAAATTGGGTTTATTCAAACTGGGATCCCCACATTGCACCAAAAGAGAAGATATTCCATCGGAAGGAATAACTCCTTCTTGGTTGTTTATCTGACAGAACTGATTTCCGTTGGTAGGTTGAGATCTAATTCCCAGTTTGAATTTGCTGCCAATATTTGGGCTTGCTTTAAATTGAAAATTTCCAACTTCGCGCAAAACAAGAATTTCTCGGTCCGATTGGTTTGAAATAGAAGAGTTGAACTCCAATTCCAACTCGAGTGCGCCACCATTCAAGCCTTCCAATCTTCCTCCTATGCTGATTCTTTGGTTGCCTTGGGTGGAATACAAATTCAAAAAATTTTGCAAAGTGAGAAGATCTAAGGGAAGGCGACTCAAATCTGGAAATCTCATACAATGCGATAAAGATAAGATTAAAAATAAACTAAGGCAAATCTTCTGATAGACTTTCAGCATAATAGAACTCATCTCCTAATGACGATGGTTCTAGTTTACATTAAATAGAGAACTCTCTCGACCTTCCCTATAAGCTAGGACTTATTTTTTATAAAAAGTGGATCAATGGAAAAAACTTTGTATTTCGCGTTCGCTCAATTCTCTGTATTCACCGACTTTGAGATTAGGATCTAAGACTATGCTTCCCATTTTTTCCCTACGCAGATAGAGGACGGATTTTCCAAGGCTTTGGAACATTCTTCGAATTTGACGATTTTTGCCTTCTCGAATGATAACTTTGGCATAGGAAAGTTTTGTTGATTCACTAGTAGAATTTCCAACATCTTCTTCTCTAATTGAAATAGAATCTTGAGTCGTTGAAATGGAATCCTTTTGCTCTAGAAGAATCAATCGACCTGGAAGAGTTTTATATCCATCATCTAAGGTTACACCTGATTCGAAGGCATCTATATCTGATTGTTCAAGTATTCCTTCCACTTCAACATAATACTCTTTGTCAATAAGATGTTTCGGAGAAGTATAGAGATGAGCAAACTTGCCATCAGTGGTAAAAATCAATAGACCTTCAGTTTCTTTATCTAGCCGCCCTACAGGAAATAAATTCATTTTCTTGTGACGTCCAATTAGATAATCCATCACAGTCTTTTCCCGTTTATCTTCTGTTGCAGTTATGCAATCAGGCGCCTTATTCATCTGAAAATAATAATGCTCTTTTCTTTTTAGAATCTCATCACCATATTGTATAGAATCTGTGAGGAAAACTTTTTTAGCTGGATCTTTGCTGACTATACCGTTTACAAGAATTTTACCTAAAGATATATCTTTTTTGATTTCAGATCTTGAACCATAACCAAGATTGGAGAGAACTTTATCGAGTCTTTCTGCTTTTGTCATTCAATCTTAAGAAGTCTTTTAATTATTCAGAAGATTTCTCTATTTCAGAATTATTTCCAAATTCTTTAATTAACAACTCATCTTTAATCAACCAACGTTCATCAATCCATCTCTTCATCTTACGTGAGATAGGTGCATGGTCTTTGTTTTCTTCAATAGGAACTGCGGATATTGGAATGAAATTTACTTTTACTTTTATCTTTCGTACATCTCCACTCATAAGATCTAGGAATGTCGATTGATCATCTGGATAAATTAAAGTAAGATCCAAAATACCGTGCAAACTGTCCTTAAGTTCAGTAGCTACTACAGAAATTCCACTGCTATGTGCACGGAGTAGGTATTGGTATGGATTTTTTTTCTTAAGCTTTTTCATCCTTTCGGGAGTTCGTCTATGTCCTTCCACAAAATTTAAAATACAGAAAGGTTTTCTTTTAAATTTAGATACTACGTTCCTTACATTTTGTAAGTCCTGGTTGGCTAAATCAGGATTTTTTATTATATCTTCTTTCTTGGATCTTTTTACAAATGGAAAATCCAAGGCAACCCAAGCCTGTCCTAAAATGGGAACATACTTTAAGGAATCTTTTATGAAAAATCGTATGAAGGGAACTTTGCGGTTTAGAACAGATTGAATCACATAAATGTCAGCCCAGGATTGGTGGTTACTTACTATTAGATAAGACTTATCATAGGATATTTCAGGATTATCCAATCCTTCTACATCAAATGAAATTCCATACATCAATTTAGAAATTCTATAGTCGTTCTGAATCCAAATTTCGCCAACAAAAACTAGAATACCATCAGCAAAATTTCGAATTGCTTTAATAGGGAAAAACTTCAAAACAAGTAAGGGATAGATAATAGGAATCAACCAAAGCAAATTAGATATAAAGAGGACATAGGTAATAAATAGTTTCATGTTCTTAACAAGTATTTAGATTTTGTATCCAAAGTCAATTGAAAGAGAAAATCTTATAATAGATAATAATAATTTTAACGAAAAAGAAAATTCTTTGAAATTAAAAACGTACTTCGATACCAAAATTAATCATTGGCAGATAGACAACTCTACCACCTGATAGTGGACTTTGAATATAAGGGGAATTCAAAGTGTCATAACTAAATGTTGGGTTACCATTGGAGAAAGGTCTGGTATTATCAAAAAATTCTTCTGATGCATTCCTTCGCCCATAGACGTTAATTAGATCAAGATACCAATTCACATAACCCCAAGAATAATTGAAGAAACGATCTAGTCTGATATCCAATTGATGAATAGATGGGAGACGATAGGAATTGAACAAATCAGAATACTCAGGTAGATATAAATTTAAGCCAAAAGTGGAAGCCTGTCCAACACGTTCTGAACCATTTATTTGAGTTACTGGTAAGCCTGTTGCATAACGAAATCTTCCACCTAATTGCCAAGATGGATTTATCTTCCAACCAAATACTAGACTCAAAATATGTGTTCTATCCAAATCATACATTTCCGATTTATCATTGTTGTATAAAAATTCATAGGAATCATCATCATAAACATTTAGATAGCCTTCTTGGATAGAAGATTGGTACCGTAACTTTTTCCCAAAATTGTCTCTAGCTCTTTGTGTTTGGTCATCATCACTAATTCTAGGTTGGTTATTATTTCTTTTTGTAATGGATTGGGAATAGGATAGCCAACCAAACCAGCCCGAACTTCTTGAGGTGTCTGGATTTTTTCGAATAAATACTTCAAAGCCATTACTGTATCCATAACCACGATTAGAGAAAGCCAGGGATCTTGCTTGGATAGGATTCTCAATTACTGAGCTTGGACGTTCAAGATAATCTCTTGGATTATTGTTCAATGCATAGGGGTCTTGAATGTAAGAATCACTAACAACAATATCTCGATATACATTCTTAAAGCCCTCAAGCTTCATAGTCCATTTACTTCCAATGTCTTGATTTATTCCTAGGACATTATGTTCGGCGGACTCCATGCCAAGATTTGGATTGCCAGATTTTAAGGAGAATTGTTCTATTCCAATGGGAGCATTTCGAAATATCCCAGATCCACCTTGGATACTCGTATTAGTTGATTCAAACTTATAAGCGATGGTTCCTCTTGGCGATACTTTACGGTCTCTAGAGCGATTGTATTCATCATATCTTACTCCCGCTATGATGAGAAAATTATAAGCTGCGAATTTTAATTCTCCAAAACCTGCCTGTTCTTTTGTTAAGATCCCATCTCCATCTATTAATGCTCGAAAGGTAGGACTTGAATTCAGTAAATCATCAAAGACTTCTGCGAATAAACTACTTTGGGATGTGATGTTTTCAGCTTTTAAACCTATTCTTCGCTCACGATAATTTCCACCTACATCGAGTGAGAGTGGTTTAAAAATTTGAATTAAAAGTGAGTTCTCAACAAAATATAAATCTTGCGTAGTAGTATTATTTAACCCAAATACATTTTCAGCGGTTGCTGGGCTTGTAAATTTTATTTCATAGTATTCTTTGAAAGTATTTTTAGAGGCTCGAATTGTATGTTTTATTCTGTCACCAAACTTCCATTCGTGAGAAATTCCATTAGTAATAAACCTTCTATCTAATCCCACAGGTGGACGATTGTCTGTATTGCCATTGTTATTAGTAAATTCTGCTTGAGTTCTTGTATAACCTTGTATGTCTCTTGCTGAAAAAGAGTAGAGCTGTATCGTTTGATTGCCTGGTAATTTGCTAGAAAATTTCCACTGGTAATCCTGGTAGTCTGCATATTTTGCATCTTCAGGAATTCCTTGAGGATAAGCTCTTAGTAAAAATATATTTGGATATGATTTTCTAGCTCCTGCGATCATATAAGAACCTTCCCAGAGTGGGGATTCTATATAGGAATCAGTAAGAAATGTATTTAAATTGATGACTGTTGATTTTTTCTTAACATCAGATTTAGAACTTACATTGATTATTCCACCAGTTGCAAATCCATACCGAACAGAATAAGCACCTGTTAGAATTTCTAAATCGGATATGAGATTATTATTGAAAACAGAAGCCTGCCCGCCTAGATGAAATGGATAACTAACAGGCATTCCATCTAAATAGGTTTGGTTAGCTCTTGGACCAGCACCACGTAATACGAAATCACCTCTGTCACTATTTCTATATGGCTGACCTGTAATATTAACATTAAACTGAGGTGTCGGTGTAAGGCCAACAGGTACAGCCGGCAAAATTCCTGGTAATGTTTGGATTGCTTTAAGTGAATCTCCCTGTGCTCCAGGTAGTCTCTTAATTTCTTGTTGGCTTAGATTGTAACTCGATAGATTGGATTTATCTTTTTGCCCTTTTACTTGAATTCCTTTGCTTTCACTACTTGCAAAAAGATTGAATTTTTGATTTGGATATCTAACGTCTATTTTGCGTTTATCTATTTTTTCAGAACCTAATATTCTTAAATTATATGTTCCTAATTTAGGAACAGTAGGATAGATTTTTCCAAAACCATTGCTTGTGTATCGCTTTCCAGTTTCTAATAAGATTACTTCTGTTTCATCTAATGATTCATTTCCAATTTTATCTATGATTGAGATTTCTATTGGAATGGATGATGAAATCTCTTGAGAATATAAAGTTTGTATCAATAAAATGCTAATGAAAAAAATTGAATATATTTTAAATCGAAATAATTTCATCATTTTAAAAGATTCTTAAGCAAGCCCAAGGATAAGAGCGAAAAGGACAAGTTTGCGCAAGCATAGAGTCTTCACAAGCTTTCACTTCATTTTCTTGGCGGTCAGCTGTGAACCATAAGGGATTTTCTGGTCGATTGCCACATTGCTCAGCTTTGAAATCTATAATAGGTTGGATACGAGTTGTTATTTCCCAGGATGAAACAATGTTATCATTGATACAAAAAGTTCCAGAAAGAAATATTAAAAAAATGAAAAATCTATTTAGGATTTTAAATGTTATGGTTTGAGTTAAGTGCTTTGAGTTGTTCTTTGACTTTTGGATAATAAAAACTTTTTTTGAAATTTTCTTTACCTGAATTGTAATTATGTAAAAAAATTTCATAATAACGAACTGCAAATTCTCGATTGCCACCTTTCCAATTTTTTTCATGGATTCTGCCTGCTAGATAGATGGCAGTTGGGTATTCTTGTAAGTCAAAATTTTCTGGAACATCTAAAATAGCAACTACATGCTCAAGGCTTTCTGAATTTTTATTTCTATGAAAATAGTTCCATGCCATAAAGAGATTTAATTGGGCGATAATAGAAGGATTAGTATATTTTGTTAGCAGAGATTTGTATTCGTTAATAGCCTTTTCAGGATCTTTAGCTTCTATGCTACGGACTTTTTCAATAGTTTTATTATATTCTGTAAGATCCATTTCTAGATCAGAATTACTTTCTTGATTGGAAGGATTCAATGATTCAGAAGTTATTTTTGTCGGTAGCTCCCCGGATTCCTTATTCTTAGAAGATTTTATTTTATCATTTCGGTTGGAGCTTAATCCTAATTTTGCTGTTTTCTCAAAATTTGAATTTGACTTAGCTTTCGAATTATTTGAGATAGTTGGATTTTTAATTGATTTAGCTGTATTTTTGCTACTTGTCAATGTCGATTTTATCTTAGTATCCTCATTCAGCTTTTCTGATTTGGTATTCTTATTAATTGAATAATCAGCTTCAATTTTATCCTCAGATTGTTTTAAATCTAAATTCGATTCTTGTTCTTTGAATTCAGGGAAGGGTAGATAGATTCCCGTTTCTTCTGTATCAACTTTATCTATTTCTTCCGAATGAATATTGGAAATATTCAGATTAATAATTATAATTGAAAGAAAGAAGATTTTATTTAATTTAGCGAGATTTAGGTGCACTTATGAGCTCTCTTCTTTCTTTTTTAAGATCATTTTGTTGATCTGTAGAGTTGCTGTTTTGTGGAGACAAGTTATTTTGGAAATCTGTATTATTTTGTAGTTTAGAATTGTTGTTTACTTTTTTTTCAACTGCTTCTAGGCGATCTAAAGTTTTTTCTAATCTAGAAGTGGCTGATTCTGTTTCTTGGATTTGTTTTTCAATTCTTTCTATAACAGGAGAATTCGATTCCTCGGATTCATCTCTACCTGGAATCCATTCTCTAGTTGGAGAATCTGGAACAGTCATCAAAGGAGGAACTCCAAAATCTTTTCTTTGAGAGTTTAAATCAGCAGAATCTGTTAGTGGTTCTTTGTTGGAGTCTAGTATCTTTGATTCTGGACTTTGGTTGTACCGTAAGCTATCTCGAATCATTTGCTCGTCTACTTTTCTACTTATATCTAAATCTACATCGGAAAGATTGATATTTTTTCTTTTGCGATTGTAATCTCTTTCAAGGTCTTCATAAAACATTGATTTGGTGTCTTCTGCTAACTTTAATCCTTCAGCTTGAGTATCACCGTATCCTATGGTCCAACCATAATAAGCGGCAACCATAAGAAAAAATGCAAACAAAGCAATTGCAATTTTCTTTAGAAGCTTAGCAATATCATCTGGTATTTTATTTGCCAGAGAATCAAGTGCTCCTAGCGCTTTGGATGGATCAATTCCTTTTGGATCTAATTTCATTTTTAAGAAAACCTTTTGATATCCATAATTTACTTTTTAATACGAAAGACAACTCTTCTATTTTTAGATCTATTTTCATCAGAGTCATTTTTAGCAATGGGTTTATCTTGTCCAAATCCTATAGAAGATATTCTATTTTCCGAGATCTCACCTTTGCTAATTATATAAGTTTTAACAGCGTTCGCTCTTGCTAGGCTGAGTTCCATATTGCTTAATGTTTTGCCAACATCATCTGTATGACCTTCCAAAAGGATCTCCATTTTAGGAGAGGATTTTAAGACTTCAATTAATCTTTGCAATTCACCTTCTGATTCTTTTTGTATCTCGGCACTACCTGTCTCAAAAAATAAATTATTGAGAGTTATTTCTTTTCCTGCTTCAATGATAGGAAGTTGTAGTAAAACATTAGTTTGATTATTTATAGGGTTTAAAGAATTTGATTCATTCGTATTTTCTAGATTAAGATTTTTAGATACAGGAAGGTAACCTTCTTTTTCAGCATAAAAACC
>Ga0210043_1002088_pt1 | contig 14094 bp, 14 predicted proteins | sample CryGeymet201501t_FD_183990 | JGI IMG/M metagenome (GOLD analysis project Ga0210043, IMG submission 183990) | Groundwater microbial communities from Crystal Geyser aquifers in Utah, USA - Crystal Geyser metaG 2015-01t (SPAdes) (version 2) | ecosystem: Environmental > Aquatic > Deep subsurface >... | reverse complement strand
TCCAAGGCAACTGAAAAGCCCACCGCTTGACAATGCGATAGGGCTTTTCCGTCACATCGATACGCCACCCCACAGTCATGTCAGCCGTCTTCTTGCGCCCTCTGGCCAAATCCCACCCCTCGATGTACTTGCGACCCCTTTGCGCCTCTTGCAGGCTAAATTCATCATCAAACAGACGCTCCACGCGAGAGGCAAACATCATTTCAGCCGTGTCGATAAATTTGCCATAAATAATTTGGTCAATCTTGGGCTGCGACCATGTCGCCTTAAAATAATCAAGGAGAGTATGATCAATATAAGGATTTTCATATGATGAACCGCCGCGCACATATCCTCCAGCACGCTTGATAATTTCCAGCACCCGATAGAATGCCGTAAAACCTTTAGGCGTCGCTCCATAATCAATTTGACTGTCAGTCCACGCCCGAAGACGAGGAAGCAAAATCTTTTCCCGAATAAATTCAAGATACAATTCCAAAGCCAACTCATCGGCTGCGATATATCCATATTCCTTGCCCTCAATCGATTCACCTTTCTTTTTTGTGGTCTTAAATTCAGTCTGCGCGCCGTTTGTATAACGGATCTTGGCGTGCGGAAATTTCACCGACCCATTGGGAGGAATAAACCAACCGGCCAAAAGGGGAGAGTGGGAAACCAAAGACAAAATTTCATCTTGCACCAGTTCCGCTTGGTCTTGTGTCAAAGCTACTGATAAAGTTTTATATTTCGCGCCGTCATTAAAATGTTTTAATATAAAATAGATATGCTTTCTTGCAAAGACGGCCGTTTTGCCAAACCCATTGCCGGCATGCAAACCATTTTCTCGAGAAATAGAATTGACCAAAAAATCCAGTTGCCCCGGATGTGAGAATTGACCGCCTAGGATTAAATCCTCAAAGGGCAACCAATTGCGATTTTTGTCTATTTCCTTGATACAAAAAAGGATTATTTTAGCGATTTTTTCATTCATATATTTAATAATAACGTTTTGTTGACATCACCACAACGCGAGAGGTGTGGATAACTTGGGATAAAAATTTGCGTCGGGCGCTTCGCGCCATTTCTTTCTTCGCTTCGCTCGCTCGCTTTTTATCCTCGCGCTCCGCGCTCCGCGCTCCGCTTCGCTCGCTCCGCTCGCTCATCTATTTTTTAAAAAAGGAAAGGGCTAGGAAGTCGCTCCGCTCCTCTTTTCTACCGCTTCGCTCCGCTCGCTTCGCCCTTTTTAAACATAATTTTCTCAAAATCAAATAATCAAGAAAGCAAAAGAAAAAATTGTCCGAGGGAAAATAAAAACAACCAAGGAAATTGACAGACAGTTCCGTTCGAGGCGAACGAAACAGACTGTCAATCATCTATCCATACTTTTCCCCGTCCAATTTTTCCTCTTGCACTTTTAAAATAGATTTTTCGAAAAAAAAGGAAAGAAAGAAAAGGGGGCAAGGGGATTGTGAAAAGACACAATTAAAAAACTTAAGGACTGGTCTTTTCACAACCCTCGCACAACTAGGCATTTTGCAACACGCTAAATTTGTCATCAAAACATTTCTTTTCTCTGCTCCGCACGAAAAGAAAGTTTTGGACAAATTTGGGTGTCGCAAGAATGCAAGTTGTGCGACCCTCCTTTTCTTTCACTCTTGAAATTCACCCCCAACCCCCTCGAGGGGGCTTTTGTTTCAAAAAGTCTTTTGACAAGGTTTTCGTTCGGCAAAGTTCTGGCGCACACGAGGGCAACGCCCTCGGCTTGCTTTGTATTTCAAACATTCACAAACTCACTCATCTTGCGAGAAACCCCATCGAGCCGGCTGACCGGCGCGATGTGGTTTTCTCGCGCTCTTCCTCATTGTGGCATTTTGTTGTTGTCGTTTTCCGGCTCGCCGTCAAACTCCTCTTTCTGACTGTTCGACAAGGTCGAACAAAATGCACTTTGTTTTTGCCCTTCGGGTGAAAAGTTTCGTTCCTCAACTTTTCAGTTTGAAACAAACCCAAAAACTTTTCTCCCCCAAACCCCCGCTGGGGGCTTTTTTTATTCCGTAGTTTTTTTGCGCTTTATCAAAACCCCCTGCTCCAATCCGCACCCGTATTTTTCGCTGGCTCTTTGAAAAATCGCAATGACATTTTCATCGCCGGCACTGTCCGGATCTCGCAAAGTGCCATAATAAAGTTTCATCATTTTTTCAAATTCATCAATTCCCAAATGCAAAGTGCCAGCGTCCAATCGTTCGACGATGTGGTCAAAAGAAATTTTGCACAAAAACAAAACTTTCTTTTGATGTTCGCTGACATTTTCCGCTTCGCGGTCAAATTTGGCCAAAAGTCTTTTGGTGCTTTCCGCGTTCAAAGCCTTGATGTAATGTTGAAAATGGCGCGCCAAAACATCTTTGGAAAAATCCAAATTAAGTTCATTTTTTATTTTCTCAGAAAGTTCTCGCAGTGGCATGCTGACACGCCACGCATGAATTTTATCCAAAAGACCACTATTACAAACAGAACATTTTGCGTCCAGTGGAGAAAGTTCCGGTGTCGTTGGTGTCGCGCGACATTCAGAAATTTCAGATGGTTTTGATAATTCGTTTCGTTGATTTTCCATTTTTTAAAAAAAAGATTTCGTGTAGATAGGGATTTCAGATTTAGAGATTTCAGTCTTTCGAAATTTCAGTTCTTTCGAAAGTTCTTTTCTTTCTTGCTTCTTCTTTCTTTTGCTTCGCAGTCGTAGCTTGATTATACACCCCCTTGTCAAATTTTGGCAAATCAGAAGTTATCCACAGCCTACAATTTTGCAGTTATTTTTTTTCATGGTATATTTTGCAAATGGTATCACCAAGACAATCAAAAAAATTTAAAAGATTTTTAAGCCAGAAAATCCAAATGAACATGACGGACAAATTGAAAGATATTTTGAAGCCCAAACCGAAATTTATGCCGTTGTGGTTGTGGAAATTTTTAATCAATTCACTTTTGGATCTTCCAAAAGAAAAATAAAATGGCAGAAGAAAAAAAAATCTATTCAGAGATTGAAGCAAAAACAATCATCAGTGATTTTTTAGAAAACACCGAAAGCGTCAAGAATGATCGCGCTGGCATTTTTCAAAAATATCAAAGATTTGTGATTGACGGCGAACAATGGTCAGCCGGAGAAAAGCCGGAGGGCGACAAGCCTTGCCTCACTTTCAATCAGAGCGAAGACCACATCACGACATTTTTGTCAAAACTTTTTCCGCGCAACATGCAGACCGGCAATCTGAAAATCGGCGTCAAAGTGTCCGGAGAAAACAAAGAGGAGTGTGAAAAAGAAATTCTAAAAACTTACAATGACAACGAATTTGCCACCACAGTTTTGGAACAAGGTCAAAATTTTCTAGTCGGCGGCGCCGGTTGTTTTTATTATCCAAAAAATCCAGTCACCGGCCAAGCCAAAATCATCTCACTTGATCCGGCCAAAGTTTATCTGAATTGGAGCGGTCAAGATTTATTGCAAATGGCTTTTGAAGATGAAATCACTTTGGCCGATGTGGAAACTTCCAAAAATACCGGCTGGCTGCTTTCAGCCATTAAATTATTTTTGAAAAATGAAACAGAAGCCAGTCGCCGATTTAAAAAAACCAAGCGGATAACATACTGGGATAAAACTTGCCAAATCATCAAAATTGACAATTCCTACAAAGTGACTGCCAATGAAGACGGATTGATTCCTTTGTCATGGATTCCAAACTCTCCCAAGGCGCACACCCACGAGGGAACACCGGAAGCCAAAAAACTTTATAATCTGGAAAAAGAATATAATAAAAGAGCCTCCGATTTTGCCCAACGTGTGAAATCCAACACTAAAGCAATTTTGGCCACTTTTACAGAAAAAACCACAGCAGAACTTGACAATGAAAACCTACACGGCATTTTGCCTTTTGGTACAGAAGACCGAGCTGAATTTTTGAAACTTGAAGAAAATCGCGAGATTTTGGATTATCTTGAAATGATCTCCAAAAAAATGGCCACCAAAATGGCAATCAATGACGCCGTACAGGGAAGCGTCAAGTCCAATGTGTCCAGTCTTTCCATGGTTTACTATTTCTCCCCCCTCATGGATCGCATAGGCTTGAAAAGGGTCTATTGGGATAAAGCTTTCCGCGAACTTAACCGCGCCATTTTGACCTACAAATTCGGCCATGGAAGCTATGAAGCCGATCCGGTATATGAGCCGATTGTTTTAACAGACATCAAAACCAAGATTGAAAACAATGTGCTTATGCTAGAAAATAACTTGATTTCCCACCTTGACGCCATTGACGAACTGCGAGGCAATGAAAACGCCAACAAAAAACTGGAAGAGATTTTGATAGAAAAAAAGAAATTTGAAAGCCAAGAGAAAAAAGAAAAACCACCAGTCCTTTAAAATTTTTGATAACTTTGTCGTGTCCGAATGGCGCGCCAAAAGCGCAAATTGCTTTTAGACCATAATGGAAATTTGATCTGCAAATTGTGAAAGGTTAGCCTTAACTGGCTATAAATATATCCCTTACACGGTGCGAATTTGCAGAACTGGGAATTGCTCCGTTATTCTGCGAGATTGTCGCGACGGCAACAGTCCGGAATATGAAAGCCTAAAATTTCCGCCGACTCTAAAACTCAAAGGGCGAATCAACGACCTGTCCAACGGACACGCCAAAGTTATCAATTTTAAGTTTTATTTTTTAATTCATAGACTCGTCTTGCCTCGTAGCGACCCATTTTGGCAATCACAATGACAAGCAGTCTGAAAAATCTATGAAAACAGCAGAAGAACTGCAAAAAGAACTTGATGAGGCCACAGCGAAAGCCGAAGCCAACATCAAGGCGCTCCAACAAAAGTTAAGCGAAAAAGACCAAGCAACCAAATCGGCCTTGGAAAAAATCGCGGAACTGGAAAAAAAAGGAACAGGCGACAATGAAGCGGTCAAACAGATCCAAGCTTTGACAGACACTGTCAAATCACTCACGGATCAAGTCGGCAACATCAACACCGAAAAGCAAAAAGAAGACCTTGCAAAAGCCTATCCGGACATTTTGCCAGATCTGCTTTTAGGGAAATCAGCCGAAGAAAGGGAAATCATCGTGACCAAACAAAGAGAACTCATCACCAAGAGTTATGATGAAAAACCCTCCGCGCACGCGCCGATCTACAAAGACACCAATGCAATCGATGAGGCTATCAGCCGGATCAAGGAAGACAAAAGCCTTGACACCGAAAGCAAATTTGTAAAAATTGGAGAGCTAAAACAAGAAAGAGATAATTTGCAAAAATAATTTTTTAAAAAAACCAAAATGCAATTAATGGATCAACCAAGAGCAGCCGAAAGCCTAGACATGGAAATTGACGTCCTCTTCGAGGACGATCGATCCCTCCGCAAACTGTCTTTTTTCAATTTCTTGAAAAAAGGCCAAGTTGTAGACAATGAAAAAGTAGAGTGGCAAGACGACCAAATGCCACCGGAAACATTTTCCGCCACTGCGTCAGGAGCAGGAGCGGATTGGGATACCAACAACGACATCGCCGGACTGCCAGTAGTGACGGCAGAACTCGCTAAATTGAAAGTGGGCGATGTTTTGGAATTACCAAGTGGCGAGCATGTCATCGTGAGCGCCATAAGCACATCAGGTCAAACGATTGACTTGCATAAAAGAGGCTGGGGAGGCACAACCGCCGCCGCCCAAGGGGCAGCCGCATTGACTATTAAAATTATAGGAAACGCCCAAGTGGACGGATCTGATCCGATTGAAGCCAGCTACTACGCACCAACAGAAAGATATAACTATGTCCAGAATTTCGAAGATGTTTTGTCCGTCGGAGGCAAGCAATTGCGCTCTCGCACTTCCAAATCTTCCGAAGTGGCGCGCCAAAGAGCCGTCAAACTGCCTCGCCTATTGTCGCAAGTCAATAGCGCAATCTTAAACGGATCAAGAGAAAAAACCGGAAACCGAGCCACCATGCAAGGACTGCGAAATGTGGCGTCTAACACCTACAATGTCAATGGAGCAACCACAGTGGCCAAGGTTTACGCGGCACTTGTAGCAATGGAAACAGCCGGCGGTAATTGTTCCGCAATCCACGCCAATGCGGCCGGAATTGCCATTTTGGAGCAATTATTCTCCGCCTTTGTGACCAGTGGGGTGAGTGAGTACAACGCCAAATTGACAGTCAATTCGTTGGAAATCATGGGAAGAAAGATTGAACTGCACCTTGACAAACATATGTTAGCGACTGAATTCCTATTTTTGGATTATGATCGGATCTCGATTCACGTCCAAGAAGCCAACGGAAACAAGGGAACATTTGCCTCATATGTCATTACAGATAACGCCAAGCAGTATGTGGAAGAGTTGGCAGGATTTTACACAGTTAAAATCAAACAACCGGCCGCCGCAATCGTGCGTGCTTATGGAGCAACTTCTTAATCAATTTAAGTTTTGGCGGTTTTTCTTAAAAACCGCCCTAGAGCAAAAAAACTATGGCCAAATTTATTAGAAAAAACATTGACGCGCAGGGCGTCTATCGCCTAGCCGTAAGAGAATACCAAGGAGAAGACGGAGTAATGAAAGTGGAAGAATTGAAGATTGAGGGCAGAAATATTTTTGAAACAGACGACAAAAGGATCATTGAAATGTTGAAAAAAGATCCGGAAATTGAAGAAGTCAACAAAAAGACCCAAATTGAAGCAAACGACAAATAGTAGTTTTTCTCTGCTCCGCTCGCTATCCCCCTGCGAGAGGGGCAAGAATAAGATTATTATATAAAAAATATGGCCTATACATTTTTACAAATTCAAGCCGAAGTCAGAAACAATATCAACAATCAAACGGCGTCAGTCACGACAGTCATCGATCAAGCCGTCAATCTTTTTTCCAATTTTTTCAATTTGGAAAAAATAGACGCCACCAAATCGACAGTGGCCGGCACGGACAACATCGCCCAGCCGTCAAATTGCCTCGATGTGTCAGGCCTGAAAATCGGAGATGATTATTTAGACAAAATTCCAAAAAATCGCATTGAAGAAGCCGAAGATCACGAATTGCAAAAATTCTATACCATGGACGACGGCAAAATCTACATCATACCGACCCCGAGCGCCGTGGAAACAGTCAAAATTTGGTTCAAATCCGGCTTTACGCCCATGGCCGGAGCAGGTTCGACCGATGTGCCGGATAAATTAGTGCCGGCTCTCATTCTTTTGGCCACTTGGCTATATTTCAATCAAATCACCACCCAGACCGGCACAGCGCGCGAATTGTTTCCGGACATGACGCCAGAAGAAGCGGAAAAAATCGCCCAAGGCTGGAAAAAACATTTTGACGAAATAATCAAATTAATCAAAACTGCCTAAATTTTGCGCAATTTACTCATTTTATTCCTAATCTTATCAATCCTCATTATGGCCGATCGCTACAAAAAAATTGAATTCAAAAAATTTTCCGATGGACTTGGACAAGAATTTTTTGAACTAGAAAAAAAATTCTATAATTCCAGCAATATCGCAGTTAAAGAAGATACAAAGAAAATAAAACTTTTGCCGGATCTGGCCACCACAAACACCAGCGACGAAACATTTATCTCAAAGCAATTTCTAGCCACAAAGGATTACATTTTTTTTCTCACAGAAACAGCGGCCGCCGGCAAAGCCTTTTTGCAAAGAACAAGCGATGCAATCAATTGGGCAACCGCCTCAAATTTTGCAGTAGGAACTTTGCCATATGAAATTTTTAGTTTCCAAGGAAAGATTTTGGCATGGATTGATGATGGAGGAACTATCAAAGTAAATATTTCAAACAGTGACGACGGAGGATCTTTCACACAAAGCACTCCATCACATTTTCCAGCTTCCGGCGCTTTTATTGCAACAGAACTCGACAATGTGCTTTATATGGTCACAAAAAACACGGCAGGCGGTTTTCCATGTATTGCAAAATCGAATGACGGCATAACCTACACAGAATTATTTCATTTTGACAATGATGTTGATATTGAAGTAATTTTCACAATGAATGAATGGGTGCATTTTGTCTACAAAAGCGGATTATATCGCATAGAAAATGACAAACCAGTTTTGATTAGAAATTTTTCGCAATTTGTAGGTGCAATAAATATCGGAAAAGACCATGCTGCAGTCTTATACGGAGGAAGTGGAATTGATACAAAAATACAAATTTACGACGGAGAAACTTTTGAAAAAACAATCACAATGACAGGTTTGGGCTATATGTGGCCACTATTTTCTGATGAAAATTATGCTTATTTTAAAGCATACACAACCGGCAATATTTACAAAATAGACAAAAATGGCAGAATTTTTGCACTCTATACCATAGACCCAACGCATAATTTGGCAACAGGAGCAATTTTCAAAAATATGGAAGTATTCTATGCGTTCAAATCAGGCGCGCCAACTGCTTCAAAAATCTATCGAAATTCAATCTATAAAACAAGCGGAAATCTAGAAACCTCAATTTTTTCAGTTGGCGAAATTGTACCAAAACAAATTATTGTCAGACACAAACCATTGCCAGCCAATACCAGCGTAAAAATATATCAAAAATTTGACAGAACTGCAAATTATACGCTTATTCTAACATCAGACACAGACGGAGCAGTCAAGAAAAAATACACTTTTCCGGCCGGCACAATTATAGATTACGGACAATTTAAAATTGAATTGATAACCAGCGACACATCAGCCACGCCGGAAGATGTCGAACTCGAATTTTTATATCTGCCAGTTGGCCTAGAAAATGCAAAATAATTATGGAATTTAAAACAAGCGGAATTGTCAATGCTATTAATAAACTTGCTGAAAAACAAGCCATATTTCAACCAATCGCCTTAAATTTCACCGGAGGAATTACGCCAAAAGGCGCATATAATGCCGGAACAGCCTACGCCACCGGAGACAGCGTATATTATACAGACGGATCTTCCTATGTCGCAATTCAAGCCACAACAGGCAATTTGCCGACTAACACCACATATTGGCAAATATTAGCAAGCAAAGGCGACACAGGCGCAGTGGGAGGCACGGGAGCGACTGGAACATCAACAGCATGGTATAAAGACGCAGGAGCGCCAGACGCAGGATTAGGAAGTGACAATGACTTTTACTTAAATATTACAAATTACGATATTTATGAAAAATTGACCGGAGCATGGACGTTGATTGGAAATTTTAAAGGAGCAGACGGATCAATTGGGACCGACGGAGTAAATGCCGAAATGCTAACAAGCGGAGCAGGAGCACCAGACGCAGGATTGGGAGTTGACGGAGATTTTTATATAAACGAAACAAATGGAGATTTGTATAAAAAAGCTACGGGAGCGTGGTCTGTTATCTCAAATATTATCGGACCAGCAGGAAATAATGGAGCGGACGGCGTAGTGCAAGCCATTGTTGCTGGAACAAATATCACAGTTGACGACACAGATCCGGCAAATCCAATTATATCAAGCGGAGGCGGAAGTGGTGGCGGGGGGGAGGGAATTTTAGTCAATGGAAAAATCGAAGTTTCAGTAACATCCGGAAATTTGACAGTAGCATTAAAAACACTTGCAGACGCAGATCCGTCCGCCGGTGATCCGGTGCAAATACAAATCAAGGGAGTGATTCACACAATAACATCAGCATTATCATTAGTTAGAAATGCAGGAACGAATTATCTAAATTTTGGCGGAGCAGAATTTGCAACTATGGAAGTGGATTTATTCGCGTATTTATGGTATGTAGAAGCAGTGGATGAAATACGCTTGGTAGCAGGAAAAAGGCCACATTTTAATTCGATTAATGACGTAAGTATCACGCAAACTAATGAGGATGCTATTTTAGCAAATTCAACGGCAGATTACACAGCCACAGATCCGCTTGTCAACATTGGTCGTTTCGCCGCTGCACTTTCAGAAGGCGCAGGATATACTTGGACAGTTCCAACTTTCACAGAAGATAATCTAAGACAAGAAAAAACACTTGAAACAAGACTTTTATTATGGAATCCTCAATTTTCAGCTTCAGGATCAATGACGATTACATCAATAACATCAGTTCTGGGCCAATATAGAATAATAAACCGTAAATGCGAATACTTCATTAAAATTGCAGCAACACTGGCAGGAACAGCTAATAATTTTATATTAAATACACTTCCAATAAAATGGCTAGGAGATGAATCATATAAATTCATGGGGGTAGTCAGATTATTTCAAAATGCAGCATGGTCAGCATCTTTTCAGGCAGGAAATGGAACAACAAGAACAAGTCTAGTCACATTCAAAGTTGATACTACAAATTTTACACTAGGAACATTCCAAATAAATTCAAAAGTTGATTATGATATATAAATAATTTTTTAAAAATATGGAAAAAATAAGAATGCCTTTTAAAGGCAAATATCCCATGACGCAAGATTATGGTGTCAAAGTTTCTTACATGCGCGCCGGCATTCACACCGGCATTGACTGGGGCATTCCAAAAGGCACGCCCCTTGTGGCTTGCTTTGCCGGCCGTGTTATCAAAGCCGATCAGTGGCAATTGAAAGGCTACGGCCGAGAAGTGCAAATTCAGCGCGAGGACGGCCTGATTGCTCAATACGCCCATTGCTCCAAGATTTTTGTGAAAGTCGGCACACAGGTCGAAATTGGCACGATTTTGGCCGAATCCGGCAACACCGGCTTTGTCATTTCCCTCGGTGGCGGTGGCTATCATCTGCATTTTGGCATTATGGAAAATGGCAAATGGATAGACCCGAAAAAATACCTTGACCCGAAAAAAGAAACCACGCCCCCTCCCCCTCCGGCACAGGTGAAAATCCCAGTCCAAAACAAAGACCCCTTGCCAACGCCCGACGGCCTCATTCACACAGTGGAAAAAGGTGACACCCTTTCAAAGATTGCGCGCACCTATCTCGGCAATGGGAATTTGTGGGGCAGAATTTTTGAAATCAACAAAGACACCATTGCCAACCCGAACAAAATTAGAATCGGCCAAAAAATAAAAATTCCAAATGTTAAAAAATAATGCAAGCGATAATTGCCCTCGTGCAGAAAATAATTTTTAATCCTCGCGTGATGAGTTTCGTCATTGTTTATTTGACGAGCGTAATCCGAAAAAAATATATGCAACCGGAAACAGAAAACCAAATCCAAACCAGCCAACCCCTGCACCTGCCACGCGGAAGCGTGCGCGCCTTGATCACGCTCTGCTTGACGCTTGTGGTGGCCGGCTCATTTGTCTGGCACTATCAATTGCCGGAAGAATTTTTGGCATTAAGCATTTTTGCAATAGGATATTATGTGGGCTACAGGACGGACAACACACAATTGCCCGAAATTGATTAGCAGAATTAAAATTTTTTTTATGATAAAAAGTTTCATCATTCTCTGCGCCGTTTTAATCGTCTTTTTTTTTGGCTCTTAGAGGCCAAAAAAAAGACTTATCCACAAGAGCTATTTGACAGCTTTTCGAGTTTTTGCTAATATTAAAGCAATAAGGGTGAAGAGCAATCCACCAAAAAATATTTATTTTTTTTGTTTATTGCGCACCCGAAAGGGTGTTTTATTTTTTGAGCAATAAAATGAAAAACAAAAAACTTTTAGAATTGAGAAACAAAAAAATAATCACAATTCCGGAATATATGGTTTTGTACAATTGGTTTTTTCGCCGAAATACTTGCGCCGATTTTTTCAAAAATCAAAGACCATTACGACCCCTCTATGTTTCCGGAATGAATAAAATAAAACTCTATGTCAAAACATTGGAAGACTAAAAAATTAAATTTTAAAAAAAATCAAATGAGTGATTTTAGGGAAGATATCGCACCGCCGGAAAATAAAAAAATTGAAGTGGTGAGCAAAGAGCCGGAAGTCGAGCCGGCCGTCATCGAGCTGAAAGAATACAAGCCAAAATTTTTGGCAGTCCAAGCCTACCGGCTGGCCGAAAATTCGACAGTCCACTGCGCGGACGGCAAAAAACTTTTGGGCAATGTGGGCGATTTCTATGTCCAACTGGACAAGGTGCAAGAATTTATTTTGCCGGAGGAAGTTTTTCGCAAGATGTTTATTTTCAAAAATGAAGTTTAAAAAATAATTTAATAAGGGGCAGTGTCGTGCAGGATGACTTATTTAAAAAATAAGATTGCTCCATTCTGCACGACACTGCCCGAGCAAAAAAATGAACGAAGAAACACAAAACACAAAACCGCGCCGAGGACTGCCAAACGGCCAAAAAAAATGTCCCTTTCAGTCTTCACTCGAAGATGTGGCATGCTCCGCTGACTGCAACATCTACCGCCACAAAAAACAGCCCGGCTATGAGTGTCCGCTATCAGAGCTGACTTCTATTTCATGGCTTCTAAGTGGAAGACCAAGTAATCAATAATATGTATAAAAATAAACCTGTCCAAGTTGAAAGATACCTTGAAAAAGATTTTTTCAATCTCGGCGACCGAAACGACCGCCGAATTATTGAGGCTTTTGAAAAAGATTTGCAAAAATATCAAAACCAAGAAGAAAATCATTTTGGACACCGCTTGCGAGGTTTTGATTTATTGCTTCTCCACAATGGCCTTATCAAATACACCAAAAAATATTACAACGGCGCCGTCGTGGAAAGTAAACTGCCCCAGTACCGGATCACTATGGCCAAATACCAAGCTTATGGCAAACTGCTAGACGGCCGAGAAGACGCCAAAAAAGAAGAAGCCGAAAGAAATCAAGCTTTAATTTCAATTTAAAAAAAATGAAAAAGAAAAAAAATCACTAAAGAGCAAGGCAAAATCATCATCGACAACGGCCGGACAAAACTGGCCGGCTTCTCAACATTCAGCGAAGCGCGAAAATTTTTTAATCAATTTTTATTGCAAAATTATGTCAAAACCGAGTGATGATATAAAACTAATTATAGAAAAAATCTATCAAGACCAAAAAAGCATTGAAAAGGTGAATTTGGGAACGGCCGATCTTTATGTTATAATTCAAGCCGTAATTCACTATCTCGACATCAATGCCTCTCTGGCCGAAGAAAAAAGAAAAGCCTTTGCCGCCGGAAAAAAAAGACCAAGCGAAATTTGGGAATAAAATCAATATTTTCCGGATCTCCTATCGCCTCAAAAATGGCGCAATTCCTTTGATTGCCGAAATGATAATAAAAAGCCGGAAAACTCAAAAAGACATTCCCTTTGGCCAAGTCATAAAAAACTACTGGCAGGAAAACAAAAAGGATATGCAGTTAGACGAAATTTTGCTCATCGACAAAATCGGAGAAGAATAGCTAAAATAAGCCAAAAAAAGACGCTTAGAATTGATTTCTAAGCGTTTTATTTTCATTATAACACATCTATATATACCAAAAAACCGCCTTTTGAGCGGTTTTTTTGGCAATGAAAATAAAAAAAATACGGAGTGGGTAAAATCGAGAAAAACCCGACCCCTATTGAAACTATACACCAATTCGCCAATCTATACAAGAGGCGAAAATCCGGAAAAATTTTTTTTCAATTGTTGCACAGAAAGAAGAAGAGAGCAATTTGTTTTCGACATCAAACAAAAACAAAACATCAGCCAAACAAATCAACACGCACCGGCACAAGAGGTTGCATAGTTCGAACCTTGATAGAAGAACAAGCCACAGCCAGAGCCATAAGATTGTCAGTGTCAAGGCCAGTGTCATTGCGCACATAAGTAGTCATCTCATCAGCCAGTTCAGGCATAAAGGGAGATTTCAAGATGTCAGCGTCAATCACAGCTTGCAGATTATCCAGCAATTCATCTTTCCGGCCACCCCGAAAGTCCACTGGCTTGGCAATGTCTTGCACCATACCATAGAGCGTGTCACCCACCCCCGTGCTATCCAAAAAGACTTTAGCCTTGCTTTCATAGTGAGCGTTCCGGATCTCCCTTTCAATCGATGAGCGCTCCACCTCTTTGCCTAGTTCTTTGTTGATATTCTCCCGCTCCTTTTCAGTCCAAGGCAACTGAAAAGCCCACCGCTTGACAATGCGATAGGGCTTTTCCGTCACATCGATACGCCACCCCACAGTCATGTCAGCCGTCTTCTTGCGCCCTCTGGCCAAATCCCACCCCTCGATGTA
>Ga0210043_1002087_pt1 | contig 14110 bp, 23 predicted proteins | sample CryGeymet201501t_FD_183990 | JGI IMG/M metagenome (GOLD analysis project Ga0210043, IMG submission 183990) | Groundwater microbial communities from Crystal Geyser aquifers in Utah, USA - Crystal Geyser metaG 2015-01t (SPAdes) (version 2) | ecosystem: Environmental > Aquatic > Deep subsurface >... | reverse complement strand
TGATTTCAAGATTGCCGATGTGTTTCATTTCTGCTTCTCCCTCATGCTCGGTTACAATTTCAGGTGCCGGGACCGTTGCCCAATTTGAGAATACGTCCGCGATCACTTGACGCTGTGGTACGTCGAGTGTCTTTGCGAGCGCAATCAGCGTCGAAAGCATCGCGGCATATTGAACGTCGGGCGTGCCAAAGCGCTCGACGAACACCAACAAGTCATTGATCTGATCTGTTGACACGACACCGTAGCCGTCATTTTGAGACATTCTGATTCTCCCTGTGTGCGTCTAATGCGGCAATGGCGGCGCGGGCCTCCGCGCGTGCCGTGGCCTTTCCGTGTTCATCCAGAAAATCAAACGGTCCACTGACGGATTGAACAATCGCCCTCGCCACGGCCTCGACTTCATCTGTGCTGCGGTCGGGGGTCATGCGGGATCGCTCCCTTTCGATTACTGCCTGATCTGGCGGCCTTGTTACAGCCTTACCGTTATTTGCACCTAACATGATCAGACTCCCAAACTTTGTTGATCGTCACCGCTTTCCGTTTCCGGATCGTCAAACCACATGCGCGGCCCGTTCCAATTCAAAACACATGAACCGATTGCGCCAATCCGCACTTTACCGGCGATGACTTCGGCTTTGCCTTCCGCTTTTTCCAACGCTTCATGGTGCCGCATTAAGCGTGCCGAATATTTTTCATCCGGTTCGTTTGCGTGTTGCTTGGGTTTGTCGCGTTCCAAATAGTATTCATCGCGGTAAATGAATGCGATCACGTCCGCATCTTGTTCAAGCGTTCCCGATCCGCGCAAATCGGACAACATCGGGCGTTTGTTTTCGCGCAATTCGACGGCGCGCGATAACTGGCTTAATGCGATCAACGGCGTTTTTAATTCCCGCGCAATCGATTTCAATCCGCGTGATAAATAGGTGATGCGCGCGTTTTCGTCATCGCCACGGATTCCGCGCTCAATTCCCATCAATTGAATGTAGTCGACAATGATCAATGCCAATCCGCCGCGCCGCCGCGCATATGTCCGCGCGCGCGCTTTGATTTGCGTCAACGTGATTCCCGGCGTGTCATCTAAATGAATCGGCAACCCATGAAATCCGGTTGCGGTTTGCACCAATGATTCCACGTCTTGAGTCCGCATCGGTCCAGCTTTCACCGGCGCACCTACGCCGCTAAATGATTTCAAATATGCGCCAATTTGTTTTTCGCGCGCCATTTCGGCGGAAAAATATAAAACAAAGGGCCTTTCGCCGTTGTGCAAGTTTTGATGCGCGCGGATATTCGATGCGACATTGTAAGCTATCACGCGCGAAAGCGCGGTTTTTCCCATCGATGGGCGCGCACCGATCAAGATAAAGTCGCCGCTATCCATCCGGCCCAACTGTGAGTCCAGTGATGGCAAGCCATAGGACAAACCCACGTTGCCGGTGCGCGCCCGCGATTCCCATGTGTCGATTGTCGCAAGCGCGGACTCTGAAAATTCGGGCAATTGCTTTTCAACGTCCGGACGCAATGCCGCATCCGCAAGGCGCACTTGAAATTCTTCGGCAATGTCCGCGCCGGGATCATCTAGTGATGTATCGGCGGCACGAGCAGCGATTTCGGCGGCATCGGTTATCAAGCGGCGGCGAACGGCCAAGTCGTGAATCACTTCGGCGTATGAACGCCCGTTGATCACTGTCACCGCGCTTTGCGTCAACGCCGTGAAAAACTTTATTCCGCCCGCGTCTTTGATCGCCAGATTTGAAACGGTCAACCCGGCCAATGTGACGGGAGTCGCTTGACGCCCTTCACCGATCACGCGCGCCGCCGCTTGATAAACAACCGCATGCGCTGGAAAGTAAAAATCATCCGGCGACAAAAAGCCGGACACATCATCAAAAATGCGATTGCGTAAAAGCAATGCGCCCAAAAAAGCTTTTTCGGCGTCTTCGTTAAATGGCGGTTTGATCAACCCGAACGGTTGTTGATTTGCGTCCGCGTTTTTTTGTGCTGGCATTTTGCATTCCCTCGCCCAACCGGGCGCTTTTTGGTGTGTTGTCCCATGGCACGTCCGCTTTTAATTCGTAGCTTGCCCAATCCAAGACGGCGCACGCGTCCGCCTCGTTATCGTTTTCAACGTGCCAACCGCGCGCATAACATTCGCGGCTAGTAAGTTGCTTAAATGCGGCTTTCAATTGTGCGTTTGCCGCCGTCATGGCGTCCCGTTGCAATTTGTCCGCCGTCTTTGGTATCCGCCGCGCACCGCTACCGCCGCGCCCGGTAAAGTGTTTGCGCATTTGTAGCGTGTTCGCTTCATAGCATTTGCGCCCGGCAAGTTTTGCTGCGACTTCGGTTTCGTTCGCAAGGCCCATCAATTTGCGCGCGGTTGCTTGGTGCGTGTCCGGCCCGATCCAAGGAGTCTCGAAAACAACCGCGCCGATTTTGGCCGACTCATCTAACCGCGCGGTTATCCATTGCCGATAGAAAAGCAAATATGTCCCCACATCATCGCCGGTTTTCGGCATGTGCAAGCTGGCAAACGTGGGCAAACGTTCGCCCGGCAACCATCGCGCCCAACCCGTCCAGCGTGCCAAATCTAGCGCAAGGATTCCAATCATGTGCCGCTTTCAAAAAATCCGGAGTCCGCACACCGCACGGACTCCGGTTGAGGCTTAGGGCATATGCACCGCGCCGGTATCGGCGGGCGCATCGTTTGAGTTATTGGCGGGCGTCTTCGCGGCCTTCGGCTTTTCCGATTTGGCTTTTGCCGCCTTCGGCTTTGCCGTTTTCGGTTTCGCTGTCTTCGCCGCCTTCGATTTCTTCGCCGGTTTGCCGTCCGCGATCACGACGTTTTTTAACGTCGCTTGATAGTCCGGGAATAGATTCAATTGGCCGTCAAATTTCTTTTGAATGCCCAACGCCTCGCGTCCGCGCTGCAAAGTCGACATGCGCAACATGAAGCGTTCGGAATCGCTTTCGTTTTCCGCAAATATTTTTTCTTCTACCAAATCGGAAAAGTCTTGCATCATCATGCCAAGCTTTGACCGGACGATTGCAACGACTTTTTCATTTCGTTCCGTGCGAAAATCGGTTGCGGTTTTCTGCCGCCGCTTGCGAATTGACACTTCGGCGGTAACAGCTTGCGTCAAAAGCTTAGTCCAGTTTTCCGGCGACAAATCCGCCGCCGTTTGACCGGCATCGATTTTTTTAGCCATCTGACTCACTTTCCTATCGCGTATTCCCGCGCAACAATTCCCGGTGCATGTTGCGCGGTGCCGCGCGTGCGGCGTTGCTGGATTGCGACCGGGTAAATAAGCAACCGCCGGACACGCCGCGCACCATCGGGGGAAATGATGGCACCCGCGCGCGCATCCGGCGGCACATCGCGCGGACCATGGGCGCGCGATTCTGATTTCATGCGGCACCGTTCGCGGTATTGATCCGGTGCAATGTGTCGACTGTGATTTGTGCAACTTTCGATCCGGCGAACGTTTCAGATCGTGCCGCTTTGATGATCGAAGCCCAATTCGCCGCCGGGATCGCGCCGCGCAATTTCCATTGTCGCACCGTTCCAGCACTAACACCGATAGCGTGCGCCATAAGTGAAGGCTTGCCCCATGCGGACACTAAATCGGAAACGGTTTTGATTTCGGCCATGCGGTCAAATCCTGCGTTACAAGCTGTTGCGGTTTTGAGCGTTACAGGAATGAACGGTTTTGTGTCAATCGAATTGTGGCATTTTGAGAAAGTAAACCGGGGGAATGTATCTACCCGGTGCCGGGCGGGCTGTTGCGGCCAATACCTAGCCGGGACCGGGCCGGTTTGCCGGGTAGGGCAGCCGGTGGCGGGTTTTAAGGCTTTTAGCCTCATATCCGGACGGGTTTTGCGACATTGGCCTAGGCGGGCCGGAATAGCGTTACATTTTCACTTGTTTCTGTAGTGGGCCGATGGTACAAAATACGGGCGGGCCGGACGGTCCGCCGGGCAACCCGCCCATCACCCTGGATAGGATGACTCAAAATGAGCGATTTCGATTTCCCCGAATCCGATGACCTAAGCGAATTGATCACTACGCCGTCGAAAGGTGGCGCGGTTTTGACGATTGATTTAGAAGCCATCGCCCGCCAGATCGGACCGCGTGCGCTCAACAACAAAACCGGCAAGGCTAGTTTTTTGCACGGCGCACTTGTTTTGAAAGTCACCAACCGCCGCAAATCAACCACGGAGTCCGGACAATGAAAGTACCCGCCCAACACAAAGACATTTTGCGCCGCGCGCTTGCGCAACTGCAATCAATGCGCCGATTTATTGAAGTGCATGAGGCGTATCGCGGCGCGATGACTGCGGAACAAGTCGAAAAGGAAATTGAACGCCGAATCAGAATGGGAATAACGCGAATTGAAATCGGCGCAAATGGTGCCAACACTTTAGCCGCTGTTGATTTTGATAAGGTGCAATGCGCGGAACTAGATTTGCAACAATGGCTTTTTCTACTTGATTCGCCGCCGGACGCACCGGCACCGCGCACGCTTGACGCGGACGCAACCGACTCATTTGCAATTATCGCCGCCGAGTTGCGATCACGCCTCGAAATCGTCCAGCGAAAAATCGCAACCACGATTGAACGCCTAGAGTCTTATGATCGGACGTTGACGCTAGGCGAAATTGACTCGGCGTGCCGGTTTGTTGGTGCCCGGTATCTTGTCACAACGTCCGGCGATCCCGGCGCGGATCGCGTGCCATGAAACCGCGCCCGCTATCACCGCCCGCGCTTGAGGCATTGCGCCAAGATGCCAACGGCGCGGGATTTAGCACGGCGGCACACCGCCGCGATGTGCGCCGCTTGCTCGCCCATATCGATTTCATGGCGATGTGCATCAAGCTACAAGCCAAAGTCTTAGCATCAAAGGAGTCCAGCAATGGAAACGAGTCTTAATTTTATAATCTTTATGGTCACAAACCTGTTGATCATTCTCGCATGGTTTTGTTTTTGTGTTGGTGCGTTCAACACGATCCCAACCGCCCGTCATTTGTGCGTCACTGTTTTTTGTGGTGCCGTTGTTGCGTTCGCTTGTGCGCTGGCGGTGTCGCCATGAAAAAAACACGCAAGCCGAAAGCCATCAGCAAGCCGGGACTCTATCCGGATTTGCCGGTTGATGTTTATGACCGCGATCCGTGCGCGCAACCGTCTTTGCGGTCATCGGTTGCCGCATTGTTAGTCGACCGAACGCCCGCGCATGCATACGCCGCGCACCCGCGACTCAACAAAAACTTTCGGGAAAAAAAGGCCCGTCACTTTGATTTGGGATCGGTCGCGCATCGCGTGTTGTTAGGTGCCGGTCGCGATGTGCGAATCATCCGCGCCGATAACTTTCAAGGCGGCGCGGCAAAGATCGCGCGGGACATGGCGCACGCGCACGGCCAAATCCCGATATTGCAAACCGATCACGATTCAGTAATGCAAATGGTTGAGTCCGCACGCCAGCAAATCGCCAACCATGCGGATTGGTCCGCCGCGTTCGTGCAAGGTACACCTGAAGCAAGTTTGATATGGGTTGAGTCGTTCGCGCCCAAGCAAAAGATATATTGCCGAGTCCGGCTTGATTGGTTGCCGCACGATTGGAAAACCAACTCGCTCGCATGTTATCCAGATTTTAAAACTGTCGGGCAACGGGCCGATGACGCATGGGAGTTTTCGTTTTGGCGTGAGGGTCTAGACTTTCGACATGCATTTTATAGGCGCGGGATTCAAAAAGCGTTGGGCGTCACTTACAAGCCGCGCGTTGTGTATTGCGTGCAAGAGACTGACCAACCGCATGCGTTGATGTTCCACGAACCGGATGACGAAACGCAAAAAGGCGCGGACGAACAAGTCGAATTTGCAATGCGGCTTTATGCTCAATGCCTAGCCGCGAACAATTGGCCCGGCTATCCCAACGGCACAAACTATATTCAAATGCGCGGGTTTGCGCGGGATCGTTGGGAATCTTACCGCGACTTTATCGGTGACAAACCAACCGCCGAATCGTTGCACCGTTTGACGCAAATGTTTTCACCGCTTTAATCATCAAAGGAGTCCAGCAAATGACTTTCACATTCAAACGCGCGGTGCGCGCACCATTGCCAATCATCGCGGGCGTTGCCGGTCCGTCCGGTTCCGGAAAAACGTTTTCGCTCTTGCGCATGGCGCGCGGGATCGCCGGGCCTAACGGGCGTATTGCGTTCATTGATACAGAACAACGCCGCGCATTGCACTACGCGGACGCGTTCGAGTTTGATCATACGAGCATCGGCCCGCCGTATGAACCGGCGCGGTTCACCGATGCAATAAAAGCGGCGGAACTCGCAAAATATGATGTGATCATTGTCGACTCAATTTCGCATGAATGGATCGGTGATGGCGGTTGCCAGGACATGCATGACGATGCCGTGGAACGCATGGCAAAGGGCGATGAAGCAAAAGCCGAACGGGTTAGCGTGCTGGCATGGTCAAAGCCAAAACAGGCGCACAAAAAACTTATGAGTCATATTCTGCAAATGCGCACGCATATTTTGTTCGGGTTGCGTGCTGAAAACAAACTTACGGTGAATAAAAAAACTAGCGAAGACGGGAAAAAGGAATTCACCGAATTCGGCGCACCGCAATGGATTCCGATTTGCGAGAAACATTTTATGTTTGAAATGATGGTTTCGGTTTTGCTCGATCCGCAACGGCCCGGCGTGCCGATCCCGATCAAGGTGCAAGATCAACATAAATTTGCATTCCCGAACGGTGAGCAATTGACCGAACAAACCGGAGTCCGGCTGTTGTCTTGGGCCGGTGCCGGTTCAAAGAAAACGCCCAAGGAATTGACATTGCGCGCAGCGAACGGTGCGCCGGTCAAGACATACGAAAACGCGGGCGGGTTTTTAAACGCTCTTGAAAAAGCTTTGAACGATTGCGACACGCGGGAATCGCTTCAAGCCATTTGGGATTCAAATATGGATTTGTTTTTTGCGATCCAAGACACCGCGCACAAAAAAGACAACAAAGCCGCAATCGGCAAGTGCAACACTATCGGCAAATATCTGGCCGATAAAATGGCGAAGTTTGAATTGGCCTAATCGGATAAAAGCGAGTCCAGTGAGCGGCGCGGCACACCCTGCAAGTTGCCGCCGCGTGTCGCGTTGATCAACTGGACTCCGCGATCCGCTAACGGTTTGACCAACCCGGCGACATGCGCCGCCGCTTCCGCATAGCGTTGATTATCGGCGCGGCCTTTTTCGATTTCCGGTTTGTGCGATCCACAAAAATGCATTGCGCCGTTTTCAGCAATGCCGAAATCGCACCCTAGCAAAACGATTTCACGCGCGCCGCCATGCACAGCAATATTGCATGCTCCATGCACAACGGTATGGTGACAGCGCAAACCCCATCGCGCGGTTTCAATTCCATATTTTCCGGTTCGCTCCATCACCTTGACTCGTTCGTGATAAGCGCGCGGGCACAATGAAACGATTAAGTTTTGCGCATGCGTCAAGATTTCGGCGGCGTAGTGATACCAAATCCAGCAATCATTGATCAAAAGTATGTCGGCCCATGGCGCGATCAAATAACCACGGTTGACGGTTATCACGAATTGACCGCGCAAGCGTTCCACGTCTTCGGCGGTGACGCTCGGCCCGTTGGCAATGATGAACGCGCGAGATTTAGGATAAAGAGTCGGGCACTTCCAAGGCATAACGGCACCTTATAGAAAATGCGGGCGGCGAGTCCAGCAACCAACCGCCCGCATTCCTCACACCGTCCGAACCGGCCCAAGCGGCCCGGCGGTCTGATTCACATAATCAGCGAAAGCAAAATTCCACATACCAAGCCGCATGCGAACGCCAACACCAACTCGCCGCGAAAACGTTTTGCGACAAACGGCAAGTCGTTGACCATATTTTTTGGCGTGATTTTTTCCGGTTTCATGGCGTGACTCCTATTGCGGTTTGAATTGTGATTCCCATGCGCCGCGCAACTGTCGCACATAGTCAATCAATGCATTCAGTTGTTGCGAATTGGCGCGGCACCGTCCGTTGTTAATGGCGAGACTTTGGGCAAAGGAATCGGTTGTAATTCCCGCGCTTGAGTCATCAGATTTGCCGGTGGGGATGGGAAAGGAGTCGACACCGGCACCGGACAAACTGGCGTTGTAGATGCGCACGACGCCAAAAGTAGGGCAATTGGGAACGTCCTTAACATGGCGCACAACCTCTTTGACTATGGTTTCTGTTTCAACAATGATTTTTTCCTGCGCTTCCGCTTCCGCAACTGCGGCATTTAACGCGATGGCCGCTTGCTTCCGTTCCAAATCGATTGCATCCGCAACCGCCTTTGATTGCACGCGGGCTTGTGCAAGTTTGTAGTCGTTCAATGTCGCCGTGTCGATTTTATGCACCAACCATCCGGCGGCAATGGCACCGATTAAACCCGATCCAATTGGCAACCATGCGCTAGGGATTCCGAACATCGATCAATTCCGTTATGCAACCGGATCAATCCGGCGCGGTGTCATCGTCCGGCTTTTTGCTTTGCGTCAAATAGGCATGCAACCCGAACGCGCCGCCAACAAAAACAAAAATTGCCGCCGTGATCGTTGAATAAATAGCCTCGTATTCCGCAACCGATTCATCATCAACAAAAAACCATAGATGAAACGTCAACCCCATCCAAAAGATCAGCAACGCAAGCGCGGTTTCGCGTTTGCCCGATTTCTTATTTGTCGGGCGCAGAAAATTCAGCATCGGGAACACCGATTAATTCAAAGTGCGGTCCGTCAAAAAACTTTTCATCGTCCGACTTGCCGTTTTGATTCCAATCGCCGCCCCACCGAATTTTGTATTTCATCGATCCGGCGGCGCGCAAACGATCCGCCGTTGCCATGACTTCCGCTGCGAACGCTTCAATGCGCGCGCGATCATTCCAATTGATCGGATATTGCATCACATCGGCGGCAAGCGATGGCGTCTTGCAATGTTTCCCGTCCGGCCATTTCTTTTGGCTTTTGCCGGTCCGATAATATTCGTTTTGCGTTGCGCGTGATCGTTGCCCCTCGATCACCGTGCAATCGATCGATTCAATCACGGCGTTGAATAGCGTTTGCAAATCAGGATGACAGGTTGCGAGTCTCTTGGCCGACTTTGCGCTAAACGTTGGCATCGCTTGCGCCCCTACGCCGCCGCCGGTCAACCGATACCGGCTTTTGCTGTTTCCGCGTATCGATGCCGGACCGATCCAACACGCGAATCAACAGTCCGTTATGTTCCGCAATCTTTTCATTCATCGCCAATTGCGCGCGGTATTGGTCAACAATCCGTTCGCTTAAATCTCCGGTGCGCCGCCAGCACCCAAACAACGCCGCCGCAACGAACATGCTTGCAAGCAACAAATTAGCATTGACTGCGGATATGGTGACAAGCACCGCGTCAAGCACCTTAAACGCGGCATCAGTATTTCCGCCAGCTAGCCCGAGTCCAATTCCAACGGCACCCGATCCAGCGGACGTGATCGTTATTGATTTGATCCCGCCGCCGTCGCTCATTGCTTTTTCTTTTCAATGTTTGAAACGTCGCGCTCTAAACCCGTCACGCGCACATTCAAATTTTGCACATCGGCGGCAACATTATCTAATTTTGGAATGATTCGACTGCTCATGAAATCAGAAAGCTTTTTTTGATTCTCTTGGAGTGTGATTGTCGATCCGGTGATTTGCGCCCGTTCGACTCTGGCATCGCCCAGATATTTATTAATCGATTCCATGGTGATTGCTAAGTCGCGTTTAAAAACGCGTTGCTCTTGCCTATCGTCCATATAAACCCAAACACCCATAAGCACGACTGCACCTAGCGCCCAAATCAAAAGGCGGGTTGCAAGCGTTCCAATTGGTGACTCAATTGTTTCGATCATGCGGCGCGCGCGGGAATCACTAACAGACATTTGAGAGTCCTTTGATCAGCCGGACGCGCGCACCTTAACCGCGTATTTGCGAAAAATCAAAACTTGATACGTTACAGGATCAAGCGCCCGGCAAACTGGCGATGTTCACAACAGTCGGTGCGCCTTGCTTCAATGGCATGCGCGGACCTGATTTTGCTTTCGCGCTCTCAAGCGATTTTCTGATTCCGTCCATCGTCAACGGCAACGGCACGCCGGCTTTTTGTGCCGCCAATTCCAGACAATGCATGATGATCCCAGGATCGGGCACGCGGGCGCGCGCCGCTTTCAATGCCGTTTGCAAATCGCAATAGCCGATCCGTTTGTTTAGCGGGCTGTCGGGCGTGCATGAGATTATGCGAATCCCTTTCTCATGCGCCGCCGCCGCTAGGTTTTTGATAAACGAAAATTGCTCGTTAAAAAGCATTTGATTCTGTTTGCGCAACAATGGCGTCAATTCTTTGCGCGCGCCGTCAACGTAGTCCTTGCCGCCGGTCGGGCGCAAATCAACCCCGTTTAAATAAATGCGCCGCGCGCCCATCCACATCAGCACATGCAAGGCAACGCCTAGCGTGTGTTGTTTCCATAGGAATGTTTCCGGCTCTGATAGTTCATCAACGATTGATGTGTAGTTGTCGCGCTTGTTCAAGTCTGCGAAATACGTGAACGGCGCATAACAACAAAGCCGATCCGCAACCTTGATTTTTTTCATCGCGCCGTTGACGACTTTAGCAAAGCATTCCGCCCAAAGCGCGCGGTCATAACAAGCCGGATCGTCCATGCCAAACCAAAAGTCCGGTTTAATAACCGGATAAGCTTTTGTTAAAGCGGCGATCATCACGCCGGGTTGCCGTTCAACGGGTATTAATGACGGGCCGGGCGCGCACAAGATCACATCAACATTCAACGCCATGCCGGACAAGTCGACTTTGGCCCAAACGTTTTTCGCGTTTGCTTTCCATAACGGCATTAGAGAATCATCCCGCGTGCTAAATATGTTTGATCGCTTGGCGTTGTATACACTTGAAATGGCGCGCCAATCGTTCTAGTCGCCCGCATCACGCCATCGCGCCGCATCGCCGCATAACGCTTTGCACCCGACGTTGTAAGACGCCCATACGCGACCGCGCAAAATTCGGTTGGATCACTTAACAACGAAACATCATTCCAAGATAAACCGTCGGCGCTTCTCAAAATTGTGCCAGTCGTTGCCGTGAACGAGTCCGGGTCTGTATCTGACACCGCCGCCCAACCGCTTGGCCCGTTCGCAAAACGCAACGCAATCGCTCTGCCAATTACTTGCGTTCCAATTGTTTGAGTCCAGCTTGCGCCGTCGATTGTCGATATAGTGGTAACATATCCGCCGCTTAACGGTGGCCCGGTGATTCCCTGCGCAAAAACAAGATTATCCGATTCCGAAATGCCACGTAGCCGACTTAACGACGCGCCGGGCGGCTCATATGCGATTGTAAACGTTGCGCCGTCCGCGCTTTCCCAAATCGTATTTGCGCCATTGGATTGCGTGCCGCATGCAAAGAATTTGTTGTAATAGGGCGCAAAGCAAATCGCAAACACGCGGATCAATTCAGAACTCGCCACGTCTTCGACTGTCGCCGCCGCCCAGGTTTCGCCGCCATTGTTGGATTTAATGATTTTTGACCGCGCCGACTTCGCAACCGATTCAAGTATTTCGATCACTTGGCAAACTTTCTGCAATCCATTATGCGCCAAGTGTAGGCGGTTGCTGACTGACGTGCCCGTACCGAACCCTGAATTCCAATATGACGGAGTCCACGTTTCGCCGCGATCATCGGAATAAGCGGCAACCAAAAGATTTTCATCACCGCCCGATCCAAATGGCGGTGATCGCGTTGTTGTTAAAACGCGCGTTGTCAGTTGATTTCGAAATTGCACGACTTGCCCGCTGCGCGCCGCGCCAAAGATTGCGTTATGCGTTGCCGATAAAGTCGACAACGGCGCATCGTAAACGGTTTCCCAGACTCCGGCGTTGAGTCTCCAACAAAAGTTTTTTGTTGGTGTTGTGCCGATATAGCCGACAACATAACCCGCGCCCAATAGGCCGGACACTTTCAAAAGCTTTGCCGCGCCGATGGGCATTTAAACCGGCATCATAAAATTAAACGATTGATTTGTATAATCAGCCGCCGCCGCGCCGCCTTGCGCCCCTATCCACGGTTCAAACGCGGGTATAAATTCAATTAGCTGCCATGGATCGCGCGCCAACATGGCGTGATTATTTGCGCTTAAATATCCGCTAAACGTATAAATCACATACTGGCGCGCGATAAGCGGCGCAACATTAATTCGAAAACCAAACGTTGCGCCAGCACTTGCCGTGCTGCCCCATGTCGCCGGGCGTGTACCGCTTGCAACCTGACTGCCATTTGCATATGTGCGGCTGACGGCACCGCTTGCACTTAAATCAATAGAAACGCCAATTTTTATGGCAACTCCATTTTGCAGGACGCTTGCGGATGAATAGTCAACATCGGCCCCGCCGCCGGTCGGGCGAATCAATGTCCTCAATTCTGGACCTGACGCGCCCGTAAGCAAACCAATCGCAAACGGTGTGCTCGTTCCATTGGCCTCGCCAATAATGCATTTAGTCGATGAAATCGTTATGGGCTTAATAAATGTAAATGCGCTATAACGTTCTCGCCCGCCTAAATGAATTTTGCCGGTCGATGTATAGTCAGACGCTGTCGTGCTTAAATATGGCCCATTGTCATCGGTTCCCAATGTTGGCGATCCGCTTATCACTTCAAGCGGTTCGCCGCGACCCGCAACGGATCGCGTGCGCAAAAAATTCCCAAAAACCCACGCGCCTATTAAAGATGATGCAAGCGGATGATTATGATTGATGCGCGCGTGCGCGTTTAATGGGCGGATATACATCGTTAAGCGTTCGTATAAGTGATTCCAACGTATTCGATAGAATGATTCCCGCCGGTCGCATCTAGGTTTGCGCCAGTATTGTGAACAACAAAGGTTCCGAACTTTTTAGGCATGCGCCCGCCAAACAACTGCGCAATCGATATTCCACCGAAATAGTAAGTCCGCGCCGTGGTGTCGGTCACATCAATTTGCGCGGCCAATTTCATCAATCGTTTGACGCCGCTGTTTGCGATTGAAAGGTTTGCATCCGAACCCGTAGCGCCCGCAACATAAGTCGTTGCATCATTAGCGATCGCATAAACCCAAATTTCAATAACCGTTGCGGCTGTCGTGGTGCCGGTTTTAATTTTTCCCTGTAAAACAACATCGGTATATAAATTTGACGAGTTATCGACAACCGTACTTTCACGCCCGGCCAATAAGTTTGTATCCGATGCAAGACTCGCCAGCGTCAAAGTCAACGCGGTTGCGGCGGCATATGCAATTTTTGTGGTTGTCATATCGACACCTTTACAAATTCAAAAACAAATCGATTAAGCCGTTGACTGCGATTTGCACTTGTTCATCTGTTGCGTCCGGATAAGCCGATTCGATATTTGGATCGGCTAGGACCGCAAGTGCCATTGCGCGGGCCATTTGTTCTGGCGCTGAAACCGTCTTACGCGCCCACGCCAACCGTTCAGCGTGATTCTGTGTTGCACCGGATTCGTTTAGCACGGCAACAGCCGCAACATGCACGGCAACCGTCATTTGTGCGATATGAACCGAACTCGCATTGTGCAATGTCGCCGCCCGTTGAACGTATGAAAGTATCGGCATGTGTGACTCCTTTAATTAATAACCGCGCGCAACCGAAACGATTTCGAATTGGTCTGTCAATGGATTGTAAAAAAAACCAAAGTTATCCGCCGCGCCCGCCGCTGTCGATAGTGTTGGAATCGCGGTTATATCCGAACCAGCCTTTAGGTTAATCGGGCCGGTGATTAAATTCGATCCGGCACCTTGAACGGCGCGCAATATAATCCGTTGCCATGCGCTCGCATTGGTAAAGATCAAAGGCGTTTCGCCGCCGGTCAATTCCAGAATGATCATGTCATGCGCGGACCAATCCAGAGTCCGCGTGCCGCTTGACGCTGAATAGGTTGTGACTCTCAAACTGCCGGGCGATCCATCGGCACCGCTTGGGCCTGTGCTGCCGTCGGCCCCGGCGGGGCCGGTGATACCGGCGGGGCCTGTGCTGCCATCGGC
>Ga0210043_1002085_pt1 | contig 14139 bp, 11 predicted proteins | sample CryGeymet201501t_FD_183990 | JGI IMG/M metagenome (GOLD analysis project Ga0210043, IMG submission 183990) | Groundwater microbial communities from Crystal Geyser aquifers in Utah, USA - Crystal Geyser metaG 2015-01t (SPAdes) (version 2) | ecosystem: Environmental > Aquatic > Deep subsurface >... | reverse complement strand
CTCTCACATCCGACACTATGAAATAACAAAGAATCCTGTTTCCGCCCCTATATTCTACTACATTCATACATTACTTCTACTTAATTAGCCCGATCATTACTTCTCCCGCGCTCCCGCGCGCGCCCCTACGGGGCGGGAGAAGTAATGATCGGGCTAATTAAGTAGAAGTAATGTATGAATGTAGTAGAATATAGGGGCGGAAACAGGATTCTTTGTTATTTCATAGTGTCGGATGTGAGAGGCCCTTATATGTGGATATAATATATGTGTTTCAGCGTGAAAGATTATGATGAATACGGAATATAGATAGGAGAATGTGGCTCATTTTTACAAAAGTCAAAATATTGTTTGAGGGAAAGCGAAACACTGTGGATGAAAATCGAAGGAAAGTGATTGTGCGGCGATATAATCGAAACCAAAAAGATAAGCACAAAAGATAAAAGATTATAGTTCAAATAAAACAGATAGAATATAGAAGGAATATAGGAGATATAAAACAAATATAAAGAAGAAAAAAAATATATCTATTTATTTGCGTGCAGGAGGAGAAGCCATGGCGGCAAATGGATCCCATTTTACACTTTCATCTTCCTCTCGTCGGCCTGAGCGCGTTCCACTTTCTTTTGGAGGTGCGACAAATGTTACCACTCCTCGAGCGGGGATAGCAGAATCAGTGGTGCCCCACATACCACGCCAAGCGTCACCAGCAGGAGGACGGTTATGAGCAGTTTGGTACCAAGGATTAGATGGATCTGTCGCCGCGTCGTCATCATTGCCAAATAAATCCGCAACAGTGCGACTCGAGGATGCCTGTCGCGTGGCCGGCGGAGCAACGGAAGCTTGACGAGAAGGGGCCGCAGTGGTGTAGGTAGATGCCGGTGGGGGGGGTGGGCGATCAGCAGGAGGAGCAGCCCGTCCACTAGAAGTACGAAGTGGAATCGATTCGGGGTGCGAGGGGGGTAACATGGAACGTCTTTTGTATTCTTGTTCCGCTTTAAGATCGTCCGCCGGAGTCAAACGGCTTCCACGATTGTTGAAGACTTCAGCAATGGAACCATGGGCATTCATATCTCGCTCGTGTGTGTGCGCAAGAGCTGCTTGTCCAGCAGGTGATTCAAGCCACTGGACTTGCTTACGTGTCATGTGGCGAACGGTGAATTTGTTTTTGCCGATACCAGCAGCTTGTCTCAAGACAGTAGCACCGAAACGTTTCTTCTGTCTTCCTTTGAGAGCGCCCAGAGCAGCCTTAGCTTTGGTCTTGGCGGTTTTTGTCGCTTGTTTACGTGCGTCGACCTTTTGAGTCTTAACCGCCTTTCTTTGTTGAGCTCGAGTATCCATCTGGCCGCGGATGCCTTTAAAGGTGTCCTCCGCCGCGCGGCGTTCTTGCTCGCTCAACTTTTCGTCGTGTGCAGCACGGTAGGATTTCATCATCTGCCCAAGCTCGACGCCACGGCCTGCGCTTTCTTTGCCGAGCTGAATCTGACGTTGGACCCAGGCAAGGACGGCAGTTTGAACTTCGGCCATCGCACCGATGTCGATGAAATGGTTACGGTTAACAAGGGAAGAGTAGAGAGCGAGCTGCGACAAGTCCGAGAATTCGGAGACGGTGCTGCCCATGAACAGAGAGTAGGATGTATTGTTATTGCCGGATTGGATGTGCAAGGGAACACCGTCCTGTGCCATGGACATGGTGTAAACTTCGGGCAAGATGCGTAGCCAATTGCGAACCTTCTCCATGTTGTCGGGACGGTTCAAGTAGCTATACATGGGACTGCCCATATCAGTATGCGCGGGGAAGACAAGGGCACCGGACATGCGAGTGACGAGACCGATTTTGAGAATGACATCGTCAACGTTTTCGACAAAGTTCAGCTGCTTCGCGACTTTGACCATGCCGATAAAGCGACTCATTACGGGAATGGGTGGGTTGGTTCCATATCCCGTCCATGAGCCCTCAGGATTGATATGGCCCATCTCGACTTGTGATTTGTAGGCGAGCGGCTGTGCGATGACTTGACCAGGCAGAAGGTATTTGACGAAGCCAGTGTAGAAGATGTTTTCCCAGCCACTGACACAAGCGAAGACGGCCATTCCCAAAGACGCGCCGGTGATTTTGTGATTTTGCCAGTCGCGGAAGATAGGGTTGTTATGAAGAACGTTTTCGGAGACATCTGGGTAGAAGTAGAGCCAGGAGCCATCGACAGCGAAGGAATTTTGAAGAGCGGCAAGAAGGGAGCGAAAACAGTTGTTGTCTCCGATTAAACGCTTATCAACATGGACGGTAATTGGCTGATTGCTGCCGGAATCCGGATCCAACTTGACATCAAGCCAATCCGCACGATGAGGCAAGAGCGCCTGATCGGGGTTCACGTCCGGTGACGTAGCGTAGTCAAGTGGTTGGAAGCTTGAGTAGCAAACACGGTATCCAACAGGATAAGCTCCGACATCGCGCGCGCGAGATCCGGCCTTGGCGATGGAGTAGCGGATGACTGTCGGAAAAGAACAGACATTGAAGAAGAAAGGAGCCGGTCTGTTGTCTGCCGCAGTCATGGTTTCCCATCGATCAACGTTACCACCGGGACTCAATTGGCCGCGAAGGAGGTTGCGGGTAGTCGCCTTGGAGAAGTTATCGTATGCAGCAGGGCCCGGAATTGGCTGATTGGATCCGTAGTCGATTGCCCCGGACATCGTCATGCGCTTAACAGCAGAGCGGACAAAAACGCCACGTGGATCCGTGTTCGCCGGTAAGTTTTGCATGATGTTGGAGATGCTAAATGCTTGCTCGGCCGGGACGAAGGACGAACCGAAGTTGTTCAAATAATCGGTGGGATTTTGAACCGATTCGATCGATTTGTACATTGGATATTTTTTAAAAAGATTTTTTTTTGAAAGTAGAAAAACACTGCAAGATTATTTTGATGATATCTACATGAACCGCAAAGAGAACGATATAAGGATTATAGCAACAGGCATTATATTTTGAAAAGAGAATATAGAGGATATAAGAAAGATATTTTAGTTGATGGATATAAGGCACCGAATATCGGTAAGGTATAAGGAGATAGAGAAGTGATTGATAGATATGATATAAAATAAAAAGAAAAAGCAAAGATCTATTTTGCGGATATAAGGCACCGAATATCGGTAAGGTATAAGGAGATAGGGAAGTGATTGATAGATATGATATAAAATAAAAAGAAAAAGCAAAGATCTATTTTAATATAAGGAGCGTTGACGGCGAGCGTCAAAGCTTGCGTTGGCACCGGCCATGGAGTTGTTGACCATTCCACTGTAGCCCCCGCCTCCGAATTGTCCGGCTGATTGGGCGCCATACATGGAACCGAACTGGCCAGCAGCCTGTGCACCGTAGCCGCTTCCACCGAACTGGCCGCTTGCACCGGTGACGGTATCAACAAGATTCCCGAGGGCGCCGCCGAGACCAGAGAAGAAACCGGCCGAATCAGCAGCTGCCTTGACTCTCGGATCGTCTTGCCCGAGATCTGCGATCGATTCGATGGACATGGGAATGACGAAGCTCTGGACAAAAGCCATCCATTCTTCTCGAACCCATGAACACTTGAATGGGGTGTGACCGTTGTAAAGCATGTAGACGAGGGGGTAAATGTTGGCATCCGCAGTTAGCTTGGAGTTCATGACGGAATCTTGGACATAAGGAGCAATGCCACCCTTAGCGACGGATTCAGTGTTCAAGAGACCTGTGATGCGAATGTTCTGGTCGACGCCGACTTGATCGTAGCGGATAATATGACAAGGGCCGCATTCGCCATCTTCATTGATTTCGCGGGCTCGGACGTTGATGACGGGGCCGGTAACGCCGTCCAGGGTGGATCCGGGTACACCAGCACCGGCTTGACCCGAGGAACTTGCAGAACTTCCAAACTCAAGAGTAATTGTAGATCCTGCTGCAGCTGCGACTTCAGTAAAACACATGACTGTTACCTTGGCTCCGATGAATTTACCCATGGCCCTGAGTCCACCTTGACGGATGTAGTTATCTTTGATCGATGAATGAACTCCGATTTGGTATAACCCACTCAGCTTCCACGCGGATGCACCGGTGGGTGCAGTAAGGCCCAGAGCGAGTCCGGTCATCGACGCCGAATTGGACTGACTGCGGAGAACTTGATATTTGAGGGTACCAGCTTCGTCGTCGGCAATGCCAGCGAAGAAATGTTCGACAACTGTTGTAAACTGCAAGAGGGCCGCATTTCCTGCTACGGCAAATGCAGTGGCGCGGACAGCAATATCAACGTCGATATCAATCACGCCCATTTCGCTAATGGGATCAATGGCCACAGGTGCAACAATGGAACCATTAAGGCTGACACCATCGGTATGGACATAGGCACCGGTGCCATAAATACCTTCAAAACCTTCTGCCTGGGCGACATTGTAAGGCGAAAGCCAGTAAGAAGCAATGTTGTGTTGATCTGTCCCCTCGACCTGAAACGTGGTGGAGAACACATTGGAAGGGGCGACATTAGTCTGCCAGCTGGCGTCGAGTCGATCAACGTTGATTGCATCAGGCGGACGGTAATCCTTGGCCAGATCACCGCCTTGGAGCATGACGACACCGGAGGCGATGGAGACCTCCTTAACGATTTCACGAGGGATGCGGCAAGTCTGCGCCAAATCGACAACGGAAAAACAATCCGTGCCATCTTCATTTTGAGCAATATCACGGGTATCGGAAATGACCGCAGCCGAGACATTACCGTTTAAAGCAGCTGCGGTGGTTCCAATAGTGGAGCTCCAGCATTCGAGGATGCCGCCGAAGACACGAGTGCGGCTGAACTCGTCACCAAGAGGGGGGGAGATTGTCAGAGCAGCGGCAGTGCTTAGACGAGGCAATGCAAGAGCAGATCGGTAGTGGAAGGTTGCAATGCCACTGTTGACTACTCCACCCGAATCCCGATATCCAGATAACGAGTTGATTGTTAATGTGCCGGGATCAGCGATTCCTGCGCTAAGCCATCTTGCGCTTGTGGCACCTTGTGGGCAAATGCCGTAGTGATAAATCTGGTCGGCACCATTCTTAGGGAACCACAAGATGAGGCCAACGTCCGAAGGGACCTCTTCACTTCCAAACGGAAAGATGTTTGCCTTGACGCGGTAGTTGGCATTGATGTCGACCTTCTTGTAGACGGCAGTAGGATGCATGACCGGAGCGGGACGAGTGTTGTAACGCTTGGGGTCGGCAGTTTGCTGGATAAAGCCGAGGTTGGGACCGAAGCGTTCGGTAAGGTTAGCAACGGCACTGCCGCTCATAGCAGCGGAAGCCATGTCGATTAAAGATTGAGAGAGAGATAAGAGAAAAGAGAAAATAGAGAAAGAAGAGGAACACTGAAATATTCATTAGAGTAGGAATAAATGGACGGAGCAGAGCATAAGTATGTTTACGATCGTTGATATACATATGATAAAGAGAATATACGTAAGAAGAAAAAATATAGATATAAGAAGAAAAGAGATAGAGAAAGATTATTTTTTCTTACCCACGGTGGGTTTTTTGATTACTGCTTTGGCTTTTTTCTTAATCGCTATTGCCGCTTGCTGTAGTACATTAACTTTTCTAGGCTTGGGGGGTTCGATCGCAAGTTGACTAACATGAGTTTCTAAATCGAATAAAGGACCATTATCATCGTCATCGTCATCGTTGCCGTTATTACCACCACCACCGCCACCACCGCCGTTATAGTCGTCGTCATCATCGTCATCGTTAGGAGGGGGAGGAGGAGCCGAAGGGGGCGGCATAGGTCGGCCGCGATCGTAGTCACCCATTGACCAATATTCAAACACCTGAGCTACGTGGCCCCAATAAGCGAAGCGCCGTTGCCAACGCAAACGTTGAGGCGCGCTGACTTCCGAAAGGATTTGCTGGACATCTTCCAAGAGGCGCTTCATCACATGCGCCATGTGGGCCGCTGTTACCGCCGCGTAATGATACCAACCGCGTCTTCCCAAAAGCTGGATGAGAATGCGTTGGACATCCTGAGGTCGGTCAATGTGATTGAATTGATTAGGATTTTCGTCCATTCCATTGCGAATGATGGAGGCCAAGGATAGAACAACAGCTTGATCGTTCCCTCCCAGATTGAGCTGGGGCGCCGGAACACTGCCGTCTCTTAGCCAAAAAATCGGCCTCAACCCGCGGTCGAAGACGCCGTCGAGAGCCATATCCAATTCGTAGAAAAGGTTTCCGCGCATTTCTCCGCCATCACCCGGGGCCGCGTAGTCGTCATTTTCACGAGCGAGACCGGTACCCCACCATATGTAGTAGGGATTAGTCAGGGACCGATCTACCCGCGTACTCATGCTATTAAATGTCGAGTCGGTAATTTGATCGGGGCGCATCGTGTTAGAGTAAGCATCGTTGAGAATAAGGATCATTTTGGCTTCGCTTTGGCCGAGGGCGTAGAAGAACGCGTTATGAGTTTGGGCTTCTCTCAACATCGCCATGAAACGAGCCCACGGGAATGAGTTGTACAAAGGACCGAGAGAATCCGTCAGCAGGTACGGGCTGACAATCGTGAGTCTCTGTAGAGCGGTGGTAGTAAGAGTATGCGGTACGCGTCGCGATCCGTCAGGGTTATCGGCAGGCGGCCAAAAATCGGCATAGATTGTAGAGAGCTGGGCGTTGTTTATGGGAGATTGCATGACGCGCAAAGCCGGAGCCGAGGGGAACCAGGTCAGCAGGAACTTATCCGTGAGTCTGGCAAGAGCACCGGCGAATTGTGATTCTTCATCGTTGTCCCAATTTTCCGCGATACAATAGCGGCGAATATCAGCGAAGAGATTGAAAATCTCTTCGTCAAGGTGGGGAAGAAGTTTGCGATAAGCGTCGCTAATGTCTTGCCAAAAGTGGCGCATAGTTTCCGTAATGTGTTGTAATTCCTGTGGCTTGAGGCCAGTACTACCTGGGGCAGTGCCGGTGCTGACACCTGGATGGAAGGCGTGAATGAGAATGTCGGAGAAGGTGAAGGCTAGGTCATGGCCGACGGTAGAGATAGAGAGGCTGTTGTCAAGATCTTCGTTGCGCTGGGATGGGGTGAGGTCGTTAAACATATTAAATAGATGAAGGATATTTTTGATTTTTGTTTGAGGGAGAAGAAAACACTGATGATCACGGAAAGTAAAAATATTCTATAATCACGTTAATGAAATTAAATAATCTATGAATAGCATGTTGTCGAAATTGAATATCAAATTTAAGGACGATTGGGACGGCAACCCTCTCGGCGATATTCAGCCACAGCCTCCGCGTGTTGCTCAATGGCTTGCATGATTTCCTTTCCGTGAGTGAGTGCAGTGCCGGGAAAACGTTGAGCGATGTCGACGTATGTGTGATCGTCTTTTATCATTCTTTTGATTTCGTCAATGCGCGACTGTGGGAGGGACATGGTTATAGAGAAGATATATATTGAAGATGAGAAGATGAGAAAACACTGATGATGAAGGTAAAGGAGAAAGAATTGCCACGAAAACATCTTCATCTTTATGCGTCGAGCGGAATAGATAAAAGTATTATGACATCAAAAGATAAGTATAAATAATGATTTATTATTCCGGTACCACCGCCGGCTCCGGTGCTTCATCGGATGCAAGTTGCGGGACTCCATTAACCACATTAACAAAAAGCACCTGTTGATTATCTTCCGATAACGGATCATTTATTCTGTCAGCTGCCAACCGATCGAGACAATGCGGTTTACTTGCATTGACGTAGCGAGTGATGCCGCCAGTCAACAATCTTCGGTAGAGAGCTTCCTTCGTCGCTGCATTCAATCCAGGATACCATTTCGATGGGGCAGTATTCGATGTGATGTAAACTGTTTCCCATTCGGCGTTGAGCGTGCTACCTTTCTGCTCGACGTATACGGGATACGAATCTAACCATTTCAACAAATCCGTAATTTGAACTTCAGAAGAATTTAATTCATCCAATAAAAGAACTTTGTGTTTTCGATAATCATATCCATCAAACCATTTTCCACCTGTCTTGTTGTAAACTGAATCGATCCCATGGAAATCGAAGATACCATAAGTTTTACCTGTACCCGGATCTCCCCAGCGAACGTAGACTTTGACGTCACGCTTTTTCTTCTCCTTCCCGCGTTCTCTTTCGGTGATTTGACGATGCACATTGCCGCCATGATTCAACACTACATCGGGGAAAGTATTTCCCACATCGTTGTAGCTTCCGCCGTCCATGATCATCTGACGAACTCGTGCGCCCTGAGTTATAAAATCTTCACCGCGTAATGTTCCTTCTTCAACGCGAACTAATGGCACGTCGTTCGCGTCGACAACACATGTGGGATCTTTCCATACGTAATCGAGAATGGATTGGCGAAGACCTTTGCGATTTGCTAACCAAATGTCAGACATGTCCCAGTTGGTCCAACCCATTACTTCGACTATACCTTCCGCCGTAATGGGTTGATCGAATTCGAGATAACCCTGAAGATGTAGAGAATCTCCGAAAAGAGGATCATTGTTCGTACCTTGTTCCATCTGGTATCGGATGTAAATGGGATGTGGGACATTTGCAAACTGGGCTGCACCTCTTCGCTGTAATTCTTGAAGAGGTGGGAGGCGAAACGGATCATTGGGATCAGAATAATTAGGAGCGGCAGGATCATTCTCTTGTAGGCGAAGCACAAAGAGCCAAGAAACAGCCGAGATCATGCGACCGCAATGGTTTCGAATCGGTCCGCCAGGCAGTCTTCGTTCGATGCGACCGCGAATTTGGCGAACGGGGACCGCAACGGGCGCAGGCGCCGGAGCGGCTACGCGAACTTGACGGACGGGAGCGACACGGCGTTGTTGCGGTTGTTGTTGTTGTTGTTGTTGTTGTATGATCTGTTCTTCCAAGGCGTCGTCGTCGAAGATATCGTGTTCCTCTTCTTCTTGACGTGGCGCGGGACCGCGTATGGCGAGGGGAGGGAGGCGAAGGGGAGGAGGACCCATCATAGCTTGGGCCAATTCGTTTTGTTCGGGACGGGGACCATTTATTAGTTGCTCAAGCGGGATTTCGTCGTCTTGTTCCGCGAGCATGTGTAGTTCAAGAGGATGTCTCGGAGCGATACGGGGACGTGGAGGAGGATTTGCCATGGGGCGGCGTTCCATCACTTGCTCTTCAAAAGCTTCTTCGTCTGCTTCATCTTCTCGATCGGGTGACTCTCTGCGCGGTGCCGGACGGCGAATGGCGAGGTGCGGCAGAGGTGGATCATCCCGCTGAGGGCGTAATATGAGATCTAGGGGACGTCTCGGAGCAGGACGCAGCATATCGTTGACCTCTTCGTCAGAGAATTCAAGATCAGATGAATCGGAGCTGGGTGGTTGCTGCGCCGCCTGGAGTCGCTGGCGAATAAAGTGCCACCCCGCGGGGTTTCGATTTTTAGGAGGCATTATAACTAAGGATGTGAAGAATTAAAAAAAAACACTGTACATAGAAAAAGGAAGAAGAGGATGAACGGCACGAAGATGGACGAGACATATCATTCGATGAAATATAATTGAGATATGCTGAATCGTTAACGAGGAGCACAATTGATTTCGTTAAGATAATATGCGACAAGTTCTAAAATATCTTTGGGCTTGTTCAAACCTTTCATATAAGTTAAGACGTTATCCGGTCTTCCTTCACATCCATCCAAATGCATGACCTGCTCGAGCGCAACCATTGTGCCTCGGTAAAGATATTCTTCGTGTTTCTCGAATGGGAGCAGATACCGGTTTTCTGATTCCGGGAATCCGTAGAGACGGTCAACAACTTCGTTCATTCTGACCCACATTTCGGAGACGGGCCATTTTTTGTCGGTTTTTGTTTTTTCGACGGACATTGTTTTGCTTGAGATGTTTTGATAGTTTGGAAACAGAAACACTGATACATAAGTATATAAGATGAATCATGTTGAGGGGACTCGCTTGTACAATGGAGCTTTGTTCGCTAGTAAAATACTAAATCAAAATGAAGACAGGGCATAAAAAGAAAAAGATTATAAATAGAATATCGATGATTAGGTCTTATTTTAGCGTGGGGCCTGTTTGAACCGAGACAATACTTCCTTGGTGTACGAAAGCTCACAGATTGCGTCGACCATCCGCTTGCGCTTTTCGGCTTCCACGCTTAACTCGAAGTGCCAACCACCATCGGATTCGAGCTTGGCAATGGCGGCGTAACCGCGGCATCTTGCTTTGATGAGGTCCAAGAACATCAGATAGAGTTCCGGAGCAGAAAAGTCGCTGAGCCCACGACGGCAATTTGTGCAGATGCTGTCCTCTGCGTCTGCAACCAGTTGAAGTGCATCACGAAGAGATAGATCCTTTTCGTTCATTTCACAGCAGGCGAGGCTATCCGAGTCACAGGATTCCATGGTGAAAAGATATTAGAAAAAGAGGGAAGTTGGTGCGGTATTTTAAATGAGAAAGAAACACTGATGGGACAACATGAGGAAAATGTTTGAGGGAGATCTATCGTCACATCTTTCATAGCAAAGGGACGATAAATGTAAAAGGAAGAAGATACCATAAAAAGAATTGTCCATAAAAAGAATTGTAATAGAAGATATAAAGCGAGTTTTTTATTCTGCCGCCGGGACATCGCCAGCGCCAACGATATCCTCCAAAACTTCTTGCATGTCGGAGAGACTTTCCTTGATCGCATCCTTGATGGCATCTTGAACGCGGGCGAAGACCATTGAAGAGTAGGCAGGTAAAACCCTGTCGACAAAGTTCTTTGCCGCTTGAGCCGAAACGGCAGTGTTGCTTTTCTTGGGAGGTCCGGCAGGCGTGGCCGCCTTGCCCTTGTTCTTGATGGGAAACTTTTTAACTTCGACTGGATTACGAGGTTGTTCTTGAACGGTTGGGCGTGTGCGGCGATTGAGACGGGGAAGACGGCCGATACCACCAGCGTTGTAGATTTCGGGGCGTTCTTCACTTGGTTCGAGTGGCATATCTCCACGAGGGTTGGTAGGATTGGACATTGGTTTTTGATTTGGATTTGAGTTGATTAAAATAGATTACGAAAGAACACTGGATTTGAAATTTCAGATATTTACGGATTATTAACACCAGTTAATTTCTCTTCTCTGTCTGAGCTCATTTCATATATCTACTGGAATCACTAAAAGAAAAAGAAAAAGAAATATATGTGTAAAAATAGTATTTTATTTGTGTATGTAAAACACCCACCTTGGCGAATCCTTATCTGGAGTCTCCGAGTCAATGCTGATAAAATCAACATAGAACAAGACTTGGTGCGATGTAACATCACCAGCCGTGGTTTTGGTGGTGGCACAGAAGATGGGCTCCCATTTTGTGCCGGCCTTGGAGGTACGGAGAAGGGCAGCATCCTTGTTGATGTGGATTTCGCAATGCGCGGCCGGTCGGTAATAGGATAGAATTTCATTCAGGTAGGAGGCGACCTCACCAATTGTAGTTTGGTTAGTACATTTATCACGGATGAGATGGCAGAAGTCGAGAGGCTTAACAGGTTTGGAGGGAGATTTGTCAGGTGCGGGGGTACCGAGGTGAGTTTCTTGGGTACTGCGATTTGTAAATTCGAGTAAAGTATCTACTGGAGAGATGCTGGGTGTAGAGTAGATGTCGCCCATGTGCTGCCACGATGCATCGCCCCACAGCAGATTCGATTGACTTTGCGTCGATTCGGCTTCTTTGAGATGTTCCGCTACGGCCTGCTTGTTAACGTCCATCTCGACGCGCATGGCAGTAGAGGGACGCGCCCATACAACATGACGGTTATGAGCGAAACGACCACCGACTTCGAGGCTTGTAAGAGGAGTGGCCCAGTGGAGTTCACAGCAGATGTAGTCGCCGAGCTTAATGTAGTAACCAAGATCTGCACCGGTGATATTTATGAGCTGCGATGCGGTCTTCCATTCGAGGCGATCTGCCAAGATCAGGGTCCAGTGCTGTGCCTTGGTCTTGGAGGTAACTTCAACATCAGTATTACAGGTGACGAGGAAGGAAGCGAGGGTAACTTGTTGAAGAATAGAACGTGTAGTGACTTTGTTAAGTTCTTTACTAGAGTGAAGAAGTTCCATTATTTGTGTTGCAGATATTAGGTAGAGTTTGAATGAGAGAAGACACTGTGGAAATCAAAATCATGGTAAGAATAAGTGCAACTACGATGAACCGATATTTTTTTAAGTAACGTTTGAGTAGAGTTTGAACTTCATCAGACATTGAGCTGGGCGAGCTACTATTCAACGTATCTGTTGTTGCTTCACGCACCGGCTCCGTGTCAATAGGTTCGACTGTAATAGACATAAAAAGAAAAAAGAAGAGATATAATATTTTGGAAAAGTAAACACTGTCGAATAGAACATATAGAAAAATATTTTTTTATTTTATTCTTCAGCTTTTTCAGCCTCGGGATTAACTGGAACGCGGACAAGAGTGTATTCGATGATTTTGCCGTTGGGTGTTTTGGCGCATCTTTTATTACCACAGCAGAAACGTTCCATGGTATTATCCGAAGCATCCACCTTACATCCGGGATTCATGCACTTGCCGATAGGAGTATTAAACTCCGCATTCGGATCAACGGCAAACCAATGAAAGGTGCTGATGTACGAAGTGAGAGTTTTCTTCTTGTATCCGTCGTCATTTCCGTAACGATCACGGCGATGGCCGGCAATCTGTTCGGCTTGAGCTGGAGTTTCACCGATTTGGATGATAGCGGCGGGCTTGGGTTCGGACATTTTTTTTATATAGGAATAGGATAAGTGATTTGCAGATTAAAAGTGGAAACACTGATGTTGCTAAGGATATTCATTGATACTTTCACTTTGCTCAACGGAATGTTATATATTTTGCGGTGAATTTTATTTTTGATTCGTTAAAAGATAGAAGGGAGGAAAATAAAGTTATATATTATCTTTTTTTAATGGCATTGTTGGAGCAGCGGCCTTCTTGCCTTTCTTCGCTTGTAGATTACGTTCCTTCAGCAACTTATGAACCAGATGCTTGAGTTTGTCATATCTTGCCACGAGCACGTCATGTGTTGCGGATAAGCGCTTGCAGTATTGCTTTTCTTCGTCTAGCTCTTGTTGCAAGTAAGAACATTCCGATATTTTATCTGCCGTGTGACGATTTGCGGCCATATTGTTATGCTCGAGTTGAAGGATTTGGGACTTCATTTCCGCATTTTGTTCCGTCAAATTCACGATGTCGCGATACATTGTAGTTTGCGAGATTCGACTTGAGATTAATGATCCGATTAACTCGCCATCTGCAACAAGAGTTATCAAAGTTCCAGGTTCGTTCATTTCGATTTGATACGACTTGTAGAGATCACAATCCTGTAAAGCATCCTCTCGCTCGGGCGAGATAGATACAATCGGAGTGATTTCGATGGGATCGTTCGATGTCATTTTTTTTTTGGGTGATAGGAGATGTTTTTTCAGAAAAAGACACTGGATTTCTTTTTCTTTTCATGGAGAATGATATGTTTACCATTCTCCATGATTATTTACAATCACTGGAAAATTACTTCTCTTTTCAAGAGAAGATCTTTTGAAAAATTTCACAAGTCTGCCGACTTGGAAAAGCCCATGTACCAATAAAGTACACAGACTGTAACTTTTTTAGCGCGTGTTAAAATTCAGAAAAATATTTTCAACTTTTTTTACATATAGTGATTCTACTGTCCTAAACTAGGGAATTTTGATGAATTAATAAAAAAATAAAAGATTTTCAAGTACCTTTTTCTCGACCAAAAACCCACTTTTTTCGGGAAAAAAAGGCACTGGCAAAAACTTCTCTTTTTCAAGAGAAGATCCTTTTTTAAGAAATTCACAAGTCTTGAACTTGGAAAGCCCTTGTACCAATAAAGTACAGAGACTGTAGCTTTTTTAGCGTTTGTTAAAATTCAAAATTTCATGAGCGGCCCCTGTGCACTATAGAAGATTATACTATCCTAAACCAGGGAATTTTGCCGAATTAATATATGCCTACCGATGTACCTTCCGCCCCTATATTCTACTACATTCATACATTACTTCTACTTAATTAGCCCGATCATTACTTCTCCCGCCCCGTAGGGGCGCGCGCGGGAGCGCGGGAGAAGTAATGATCGGGCTAATTAAGTAG
>Ga0210043_1002084_pt1 | contig 14152 bp, 11 predicted proteins | sample CryGeymet201501t_FD_183990 | JGI IMG/M metagenome (GOLD analysis project Ga0210043, IMG submission 183990) | Groundwater microbial communities from Crystal Geyser aquifers in Utah, USA - Crystal Geyser metaG 2015-01t (SPAdes) (version 2) | ecosystem: Environmental > Aquatic > Deep subsurface >... | reverse complement strand
GGGAGGATCCTTGCCGAGAAGCTTTTAGAGAACAATGTCAGGATCCCGAAGAAGTAACCAACATTTGTTTTGAAGACATAGTTGAAAAAGATCCCTATTATGTAGAGCCCATTAATGGAATGTATGACTATGAGGATAAGAATTATACTGACCCAGACAATCAAATATTCGACAAAATCTATGAAGATCTAGTTGCCCAAGGTTATCAAGCATATTGTAGTATTCCTGATCTTCAATACATAGCTAGAGATAATACCAACAATACAATGCTCGAAGATATTATGGGCATTGTGAGTGATGCTGATGGACCTGCCGAAAGTAGCCCAGGGAACAGAGTCTTTGTAGAACTAGATGATTACAAACAGTTTTTTAACTATATTGATGCACAAACTCCTATCTGGAGAAAAAAAGGTGTCTATGTTCTCAAGGATAAAGATTCTTTAGAAAACTTTTGGAGCCATAAAAATAAAGATGAAACAATCGGTATTAGTCCTATTGATTTCTCCCCTGCATTTACCATTACATCCCCAGAACAACAGTGTATAGAAAAGAAAAAGATAATTGCTGCAGTAGATAAGAAATGTAAAACTCTGCAAAATAAAGATACTTGTGCACTAGATATTTCATATGACCCTGATAGCTTAAGTTTCTGGGAGATGTACAAAAGAGTGGAATCTAATGGGTTTGAATGTTCATCTATGAATATTAGTAATGATGATTTAACTGATGAAGAAAAAACAATCAAACAAAGCTTCTTAGAGATGCCTTTTGTTATTCCAACAGCCTATCGCTATGCCTTTGCAATATACTCTGCTGAACTTAAAGAACCAAGGATCACAAGTGAATTCAAATCTATATGGGAAAACACAACTCACAAGCCTGGGTTTGACTTTTTAAGATTCTCTGACTGGAAAGGAAGAGAACTTGATGAGCCAAATGCAAAGCCAAGAAGTGAGGTCAGGATAATAGCATTCTTAGTCCCTGACTTTGCAACAAACCAAGATGACTTAGATTTTGATTACACCCCTCCACCAGAGATAAACTATCCAAACCAAAGTTCTACTTTTGGGACTACAAGAAAACACGAGCCCACCTACCCAGCCCCATTTTATGATTGGCATGATTCATTAAAAGTTGCCAGAAGTGCTATCCAGACTTTAGAGACACAAGATAAATATGATGAAATATGGAGAGCAAAGAAAGCTGGGATTACTATTACAGATCCAATGAATACAGATCCTTCAAGCCCACCCTTAGTTCCATTTGAATATAGTGGGACCAGGGATGGTATTCCATACGACTTTAATCCAGATGATGAGCAAAAAAAACTAATTGAGTGTCTATACTTTGATGGACAGGCAACTCAAGCTGAGTATAGTTGTGTTGAACCATTTAAAAAAGCCTTAACCACTTTTGTAAATCGAAGAATTGAAAACCCAGAAGATTGTCATAAAGATGTTGTGGACTGGGAAGAAAATAGCGTAATCTACAATGATGCTGGTATCCAAAGGAGCGATGCTGGACTCTTCCACCTCTATCAAGGCTCTGCTGTTAATATGCTAGATAATGGACTTCTACCAAACGGTATTGCTAATGTAATACCAAGCACAAGCGACTCTAGTAATGAGCCAATTGAAGACCCAAATAAACAAGTTTTTGAATTTAGGTTTCTTTCACATTATGCATTCTCTTCATTCTATGACGGATTAGACCCCATATATAGAGATGCTGAACCAGAAAAAAGTCAGGAAAACAAAGCAGTAATCCATGGATATCTTGTCTATCCGGTTGGTTATGAGCTAGAAGGAACTGAAGAAACAATTCTACAAACGTTTTTAGATCAGGAAGCAATCACAAAATTTGAAGAAGAGTTTGAAGAGGATGATCGAGATATCTGGTTTAAAATGAAAGGTATTGTCCAAAGCTTCACTGGTAAAACCAGTGAATTCCCTACAAAATTTATGATTAAGACTGAAGAACAATGTCAAGGTGATTATAACCGATATCTATCTGGCACATCTGATGATCCTGTAAGATCATATGGTGAATTTAAGGATGACTCTTGTAAACAAAACCCAGAAGCTTACATAGAATCAGAACCACAGATTAATAAAGAACCAAGAATACTTGGGGCAAGATTTGGATTAATAACTATTAAATTACAACAAACTTTAAGATCAATAAATACTGACTCATGGAAATATGTTACATCATGTCTAGAGAGTGAAACTCCGACTGAAGACTTTCTAACTGGAAAATGTACTGGTGAGACTAAAAATGATGGTAGGTTAGTTCAGGATGAAAGTAATCCAGATATTGATTATATGAATAAGCAAATAGCAGGTAAAGTAAATTTAGCAGGTGAACCAGTTGACTGTAGTACTGTTCCTAGAGTGGATAGTAGCGTAGGAGGCTACGCACTTCCTGTTTCAGATGTTTCTTGTACTATAGAGGACTCTTTATCAGGAAATTCTGATAATGCTGTTGAGTATATTGAAAGCATCCATGGTATAGGAGGAAAATGGCTAGATTCAAATGATAGAGTTAATTGTAATGATGCTTTCTTGTCCTTTGTAGGATGCTACTTTAATGAGGATGTAGATGGTTGGCGACCAAGTTTGATTGCACATAAAGTGGATAGCCAAGGAAAGTTTACCGAAGACGGGACACAGACAGCTTGTGAGTATGTCCAAGATAGAGCTGCTGAGCAAGGAGTTAGCCCGAGATTAGCTTTAACTATCTGGCTTGAAGAATCAGGAGCTGGTGCTTTTGTCACTGAGAATGCTGGGTCAGATTTTGGGATAGTTAGTAAAGAAAACTCAAGACAAACAGGATCAATAGATCTACAATTAAGATTCTTCCTAGGTACTATAAACAGCAACAGAAATATCGGTTATCCTAGATTCCTTTTACAATTTTCTGGAGAATATCTATATGGAACTGATCCAGACAAAACTTGGAGGGATTGGACTTCAGGAGATCCTGTTCTCTTCTGCCGTAATAGAGACTTTGCAGGTAGACTAAAGAATATTTATGAGCAGATAGGATTCTAAATCCTCTTTCCTAAATTTTCTGGTGTATAATCTTTATCTTTCATCTGGTCTTTAGTAACCTGCGAATCTTTTCTCTTATTATCACTGTAAGTCTTTTTCGTATTTTTATTACTCTTTTTTGATGATCTATCTGGAGGGGATTGGTGTCTTTCTGAACTTAATCTTTGGACTTCATTCTTGTAATTATTTTCATGTTTCTTCTTTGCATCATCTAAGGCTAACTCAAAAGATGTTTTTTGTTTTTTTGTTGCCCTAAGATTGTTTTCTAAAACAACTTTATCCACTTTTGCTAATCTTGGTGAAATCCTTCTCCCACCAGCTCTTAACAACTTTGCGACACTTTCAAATGTATCAGCGGTTGCTGTAAATGATGACAAATTATTTGTGGCATTATCAATTGAATATAGGAGATTTGTTGAGGCCTTATCACTTAGTTCTAAACCAAGGTTCTCAATTAAGGATAAAACTGACTCAGCCCAACAAGACTTACCAGAGATATCAATATTAATATCACCAATTTCTGGCTCAAAATTATGAATTGTAACAACAGTAGCATTATCGTAAACATCTACATATTGAGAATATAAATGTTCAAGAGACTCATACTGGTGAACCCCAAAAAGGAAAATCACATCGGCCTGTGCTCCGATATAATCAAAGCTAACTGACTTTGTATCAAGTGGCTTAAATCCTTTTTTAGGCTTAACAATTAAATAGAACTTACTTTTTTCTTCATCAATATGATAACTGACTTTATCTACTGAACTTTCATCATAATCAAAACTAACAGATAGGTCTTTATTACCTAGCTTATTTTTTATTTCCTCTTGACCTTGCAGATCTAGAAATGAAACTTCTTCAGGAGAACAGATGGAAACTTCTGATTTTAAATCCCGGAGGGACTCATAAAGTGCCAAAGCACTTGCAGTCTGGTCTAAATTAGCATTAGGACCTAGCACTATCAAAGCAGTTTGGGCTTGATCTAATACTACTTTTAATTGGGATAGGGTAACTTCATTTAACATGTTACTTTATATATAACCTATCTTTAATATGTCTGTCTATATCCTTTTGGATAGCTTTCTTTTTTAGAGTAGCTCTCTTCTCAAATTCTTTCTTACCTTTACCTAGTCCAACATTTAATTTAATTTTATTTTTAACTAACTCAAAGCTTAAAGGGACCAATGACCAACCCTTTTTTTCTGTATAACCGATCATCTCTACAATTTGTTTTTTCTTTAACAACAGTTTTCTAGTTTGTTTAGGATCATACTCAGAATTATCGGCAAACTTATATGGTGTGATCTGAGCTCCAACTAAAAAAACTTCTCCACCGATGACCTTAACATAGCTACCTGTTAAACTGCCTGATTTATTCCTCAGACTTTTTACCTCAGGCCCAGCTAAAACTATACCAGCCTGAAAAGTTTTCTGGATGGAATAATCATAATTTGCTTTTTTATTAATGAGAAGTTTCATGAGATATATTATAACCCGACCTCAAATACTAAGGAGCCACTGATCACAATTGCCTTACCGATTGTTTCATCAACGATTAATCCACCAGCAGATGCGAGGGAGATACTTTTTACTTCTTTAACAAAGTCTCCATTTTTATTTACTGTAATTAAGCGAGAGCTTTTTGGTTCTAATAGATAGATATTGTCATAGTCAGGCTCAGTGTATAGATATACTTGATCAGTCAAAGGCTCAGTTAATCCATTAATTTCAAAAACTACACCTTCTCCCCCGCTTAGTCTAAAAATCTGTCCATCTTTTTGTGAAAGCCAAATTTCCCCATCAACTACCATTGAAACAATCTGATCAAATTCTAGATTCTTAGCAGATTTAACCCAGCGGATCGGATCAGAATACTCTGAGTCAGAAAAATTGTATTTATAAATATTTCTCTGTTCAGGATTTAAAACATAGATATTATCATTAAAATTGCTAATAAACTTTGCAGATTCATTTGATTTTCCTGATTCAATAATTTTTTCTGCACTCTCGTCTGTAATTTGTTGCTCATAAATACCATTACCTAAGAAGTAGAAGCTTTCATTGCTAATTGTAAAATCAATTAATGATTCTTCTTGAGCTGAGGCCTCGATCGTTCTAACTTTTTTATTTTCTAGTTCAAGCTCGACAATTTGTCTTTTATCTTTATCAAAAAAGTAGGCTTTATTGTCAAATAACTTTACTTGTGAAGCACTAAAATCAGATTCAATTAGCTGAAAATCATAGAAAACTGGCAGTTCAGTAAAGACTTCTTTTCCTGAAATTGAATCATAGTATTGCTGAACATTATTGACCTGATCGCTAATGTAATTTTGCCCAGATTTTTTATTTAAGAACAACTTTTCTTGAGATTTAAGAATATCCAATATTCCAGCCACCTTTTCTCTAGTCTCTATCGGATTTGCATTATTTTGGTCTTTAAGTTGTTCGAACTCTACCAAGTTTTGACTAATAGCCTCTGTTGCTTCCTTAACCTGAGCACTTGTTCTAAATCTAAAAAATAAAAATGGGATAGATATTAGAATAACAAAACCTAAAATTATCAAAATAAGCTTGACTCTTTTTCTAGCTATACGAGCCCTCTCGCTGACATAGACTTCATTTGTTAAAACTTGTCTAAAGTATGTGAGAATCTTTTTAAAAAAATTTATGAGAAATATTAAAATGTTTTTTGTTTGTAAAATGATATTTTTCAAAAACTTAATTAACTGGCCTTTATCTAACTTAAATTTTTTCTTACCAACACTAGCTTCAAAAAGTGGCTTCTCTCTCCCTGTCCCTGCCACGAGATCTTTGACTATTTCTTCATCATCTTGAATGTCAATTAGTGGCTCATCATCCTCTGTACTAAGTAAATCATTAACTATTTGATCACCAATAAATCCATCAGGTAAATCAGAGAGGAAAGCCATAGAAATAAGTGATGAATCTGAGAATTTCTGTACACCTGGAATTATAGATGCAACAGTAGTATCAGCATCAAGTCCCTGTGATAACTTTTGAAAAATTTCTCCTTTAAATTCCAGTGAAGAATTTGTCAGTAAGACAAAAATATCTTCCGGACTTTTTTGACCTTCAATAATCTTTATTTCATCCCCTGATTTAAGTAAGCTACCAACCTTTCCATTTCTTTTTAATAAAAGTGATCCATTATATGCCGTAAAGATAGTTTTTCCATTATTTAAATAACTAGCAGAAATCTCAATCTGACAGTCTTTCTCGCTGACAAATCTGATAATCTTTTTCATCAAAGAATAAACGGAAGTAGCACTTTCTGGGGAATTGCTTTTAATTAGATCAACTAGGTCGCGGCCAACATTACCAGCTTGTGAACCTTGGATAGAGAAAACAGTAATAAAATTACCATCGGGGCTCTGAGTAACCTGAGCCCAACCGTTGATCTGAGGCAGGCCAATAATAGGCGTTACTAAAACTTTTTGGATCATTCGGGTTTATTTTACCACGAAGCAAGACTAGAGAATTAGCAAAAATAAAATCCCAACTATCAAGACAAATGTAAGATGGGTTAACCCAATTGTTAAGACAACTGGCTCAAAAGATGTAATCAAGGTCTTCTTCATAACGTGAATTTGTCTAACAATAATAATTGCAAAAACTAAATAAACAAGAACACCAAGTATGAATAGTCCTTTAACACCTCCCAATAATAAAGAATTAAATGATTCTGTTCCAGCTGAGTTTACACCAAAGGATAAAGCAGTTTGTAATAGCATATTAGTTTACCCTTCCTTCAATTTTTTCTCTCTCTTCTTCTAAAATTAGCTCATTAAGTAATTTTGTAACTCTAGAAGGATAAGGAACATTCTCAAAAATAATTTCAGCTTTCGCCCCAGCTGTTTGGATTTTAATTGATCCGAAATCAAACATAGATTGTAGAGCTCCCCCTGTAATAGTAGTCACATCTTCAATCTTATCTGTCTTAGCTGATGAAATATTTTTATGAATTAATGAGAGAAAATCTACGTCTATAATCCTTTCATCAGTAATGATGTAAACACTAAAAAACCAAGTTAGAAATACTTCAAAAACAAAACCAAAAATAATCATGAACCAGAGAATAAGTGCTGCCGATTGGTAATTACCAGGAAGGAAATCAAATATTCCTACAGAACCAAATAAAAATGGTAATAAGATCATCACGATAGTTATTAAAAATGGTTTAAACAAAGTAAGGGGATGACTTCTCAAAACTAAGATAATATTTTCAGATATATCTTGATTGTCGAAAGAAACAGCAACAGGTTTAGGTAAAAAAGCAGACAAGACCCCTGTAGAGGGAGTTTCTTTTCTCATCACTTCAGAGTATTCATCAACATGGCGATGACAAACCTCTGTCTTTTCATCTTCTGAGTGCATTTTTTTGCTTTCTTTATCGTCTTTATTAGACTTTATTTTTGAGTCAAATACGTCGGGCATAAACCCATTATATACTATTATCTTTTCAAAACGGCTAAGAATGACTCTTGATTCAACTCAACACGTCCAAATTGTTTCATTCTTTTTTTACCTTTAGCCTGCTTTTTCAATAGTTTCTGGCGTCTAGTAACATCACCACCATACAGTTTTGCGGTAACATCCTTACGAAAGGCCTTAATCGTTTCTCGAGCAATAATTTTTCCACCAATAGCTGCTTGGATAGGCAACTCAAACATTTGTCTGGGAACAACTTCTTTAAGTTTACTAACCAATCTTTTTCCTTCAGTCTCTGCTTTTTCTTTAACTGTAATTATACTCAAAGCATCAACAGGTTCCTTATTTAGTAGGATATTTACTTTAACTGCTTCTACTTCCTGATAGCCAGAAACTTCATACTCAAGAGAAGCAAATCCAGAACTAATCGACTTTAGGGTGTCGTGAAAATCGATAATAATTTCAGCCAAAGGGATAGTAGCCTTTATCCTCATCCTTACCCCCATATTCTTGACTTCTTTAAGTTCCCCTCTGCGATCTCTGATCATTTGCATAATCACTCCATAATACTTCTCTGGTGTAAAAATGACTGAGTTTGTAATTGGCTCTTTAGTAGCTCTGATCAAAGTGGGGTCAGGCATTTCTGCAGGAGTATGAATTTCTTTTTCTTGACCATTATTATCGGTAATTTTGTAGGTTACAGTTGGGGCTGTCGCAATCATGTCTAAAGCAAATTCTCTTTTTAATCTCTCTATGACAATTTCGGCATGAAGGATACCTAGGAAACCAACTCTGAGACCGTTACCCAAAGCAGTTGAATGTGTACCAGCATAAACCAATGAAGAATCATGAAGAGCAAGTTTTTCCATCGCATCTTGTAATAAGGTAAACTCATCACCATCAATCGGATAAATTTCCATATAAACCATTGGAGTAGGTAATTTAAATCCTGGTAGAGCTTGAACAGTATCCCTATTTTTAAATTGAGTAAGAGTATCGCCAACTTTAAGATGGGAGACATCTTTTAAGCCTGTGGCAACATAGCCGACTTCACCTGCTTTAATCTCATTTTTAGGGACCATTTGTGGAGAAAAGAAACCAAGCTCAACTGGTAGAAAACTCTCTCCAGTGGCTATCATAGAGAGTTTTTCTTTTTTCAAAATTCCATCCATAACTCTAACATAAACGATTGCACCTTTATGTTGATCAAATTTTGAAGTTAAGACCATTCCTTTTAGGATATCTGATTGTTGTGGTTCTGGGGCAGGGATTCGCTCAATAATTGCATCAAGAAGTTCTGAAACTCCTTCTCCAGTTTTAGCAGAGACAGCTAGAATATCCTCTTCTTCAACCCCAAATGTCTCCATACACTCTAGCATCACTTCTTCTTTATTAACCGAAGGTAAGTCCATTTTATTGAGGACAGGGATAATCTTTAAATTAAGATTTTTAGCTTTTTCAAAATTAGTTAATGTTTGAGCTTGAATACCTTGTGAAGCATCAATTAAAAGTAAGACACCTTCACAAGCAGCCAATGATCGACTAACTTCGTAACCAAAGTCAACATGACCTGGTGTATCAATTAAGTTAAAAATATAGCCCTTATAGTCCATCCTGACTGGCGCTAATTTAATTGTAATTCCTCTCTCCCTTTCAATCGGGTTTGAGTCCATAATTCTATCTTTAAAATCGAGAGCAGATACTGTGCCTGTAGCGGCTAAAAAACGATCGGTCAGAGTAGTTTTACCATGATCAATGTGAGCGATAATAGAAAAGTTTCGAATATGATCCATAATTTACAATAACAATATCCAGTTTCAAGTGAGCGAAACTAGAAACTGAAATTGAAATTATTTAGTTTGAACTAACTTAGATAAGCTAGATTTATATCTAGCAGCTTTGTTAGCGTGAATAAGATTTCCTTTAACAGCTTTATCAATAGCAGAGAAAGCTAGGCTTAATGACTCTATAGTTGGGGTCTTTGCAACCTTATCTACCATAGTCTTGAGCTTAGATTTAACTCGACCATTAACAACAGCCTTTCTTTGGCTGACTCTTAAAGCTTTTTTTGCGTTCTTTAGTATAGGCATAGGCGATTATTATACTTGAGAGATTAGTTTTTTGCAAAGCCAAGATTAGCCTGGAGCTTATCAAGTGAACTGCTTTGTTCAAAGTAATAGTTTATGATAAGCTTAGTACATAAGTATTAATTATTTAAATAACCAATATGCCTAAAAGAGTTTTCTGGCCTGCTGCCCTGGTTACTATGGGTTTAATCTTCCTTGCTTCAAATCTTGGACTACTTCCCTTAGCATTCTGGAACTTGTGGCCAATCATATTAATTGTTGTCGGTCTCGGTGGTCTAATTATCTCTGATAAAGAAGACTGGGACACTGTTACTCCAGCGAAGCCAAAGAAAAAAGCCTCTGTTAAGAAAAAGACAGTAGCTAAGAAGAAGACAACCCAAAAGAAAAAATAACATATGATATTTCATATTGCCATTGATGGACCCGTTGCCGCTGGTAAAGGGACTATTTCTAGATTAGTAGCTGAGAGACTTAACTATTTGTATGTTGATACTGGAGCAATGTACCGGATGACTGCCCTACTTGCCATAAGGAACAAAATTGATCCAAGTGATGAGGCTAATGTAGTTAATCTAGTAGAAAAAGCCAAGATGGAAATGAGGACCCCTAGTGATGATGAAAAAGATGGCAGACTTTCAACTATTATCCTTGATGGTGAGGATGTCTCATGGCAAATTAGAACAGAACAAGTCAGTTTAGGTGCTTCAAAAGTTGCAAAATTACCTGAAGTAAGAAAAATATTAGTCAGAAAACAACAGGAAATTGCCAAAGGACAATCAGTCATCATGGAGGGAAGAGACATTACTTACCGTGTTCTGCCTGATGCTGATCTTAAAATATTTCTCACTGGGTCAGATATCGTTAGAGCAAAAAGACGTCTCACCCAACTTCTTACAAAAGGTGAAGATGTCAAATTTGAACAAGTTCTTAAAGATCTAGTTGATAGAGATAGACAGGATATGACTAGAGATACTGATCCTCTTAAAATTGTTGATGATGCAGTAGTGATAGATACTAGCGATCTATCTATTCAACAAGTTGCAGAAATCATTACTTCCAAAGCCCATGTCATGATTGAAAATAAGAATAATGCCTAAATTTTCAAAAGAAGAACTGCAAGAAATTAATGATAGAACTGAGAGTATTGAAGCGCAAAGAGAAGAGAAAAGATTAGCCAGAGAAGAAAAACAAAGACAAAAAGAACTAAAAAGACAAAGAGAGTTTAGAGAAAAACTTGTTGGGCCAATTTTGCTGATTCTGACAATTTTAATTACCCTGTTACTTAAATTATTATCTTAATCAAATAATCAATTATATTCTAAAGTTATATTTATAATTAAATCTATAACTATAAATCTTTTACCTGATATTGAGAAAATATTTCCCCATTACAATGATATTTTGGTTCTGTTCCATAGATAAAGTATTCACTTGATGTACGACAGCCATTACAAGGCAGTGTTCCCGCAACAGAACAAACATCAAGCTCTAATAATCCTGATGGTGAAGCAAATTTATGAGGATTTTCTTCATTAAGATTTAGGCGCATGATTTTATTCCAAATTGGTGAAGCGCCCGTAATACCTGAGGCAACATTACTCATCGAAGTATTATTATTATTCCCTACCCACACTGAAACAACTCTGTCTGATGTATAACCAAATGTCCAGTTATCCCTAAGAGAATTTGTTGTACCTGTTTTTACCGCTACCTGTTGCTCTGGGATATTAAGTACAGAATATAGCCCAAAAGCTGGCATTCTAGATTGATTATCAGACAATATATCACTTATTAGATAAGCCACTCTTGGGTCAACTGTTTGCATTGAAAAACAATCCTGATAATCTAAAGCACACTTATTCTCATAAATAACTTTACCATTTACATCCTTAACTTCTAGCAAAGGATTTAATTCTACTGTTTTACCTCCATTAGCAAAGGTGCCATAAACTTTAGCCATATCTGTCATTATGACTTCTCCACCTCCTAAGGTAAGTGATAAACCAAATCTTTTTCTGTCCTGCCAAGTACTAATTCCCATCAATTCTGCTTTTTCGATCATTCTATCGACTCCCAGCTCAGCTAATAGTTTTACAGCTGGAATATTATAGGAACTTGCTAGGGCCTCTTTTAAGGTAACATTGCCATGAAATTTACCATCATAATTTTTTGGACTATATGGAGGGCTACCGACAATCTGGTAAGTAATAGGCGTATCTTGGATTCTACTGATAGCACTTTTACCACTTTCTAAAGCTAGCGCATAAGTAATTGGCTTGATTGAAGAACCGGGTTGTCGTGGTCTTAGAGTAACATTGACTTGACCATCATTCTCAAAATCAAAATAATCTTTACTACCTACCATACTCAAGATTTCACCAGTTTGAGGATTTGTAACAAGGGTTGCTCCATTCTGAACATTTAATCTTTCTAGGCCTTTGAGTTCATCAATTAAGGCTTGTTGAGCTTCTTCTTGAAGAGATAGGTCTAGAGTAGTTTTTACTTCTAAACCCCCTTGACTAACGACATCTTCACCATATTTTGCTGCAAGTAATTCTTTGACATACATCACAAAATGTGGTGCTCGAATATCTATTGTATCTGACTTAAATTGGAGCTCTTCCTGAAAAGCTAGACTCGCCTCTTCCTGAGTAATATAACCATCTTCAACCATTCTCCTTAAAACTTCTGCTTGCCGAGCATATGAGAGTTCAGGATTTGAACCAAATGGCGTATATTCAGACGGAGCTTGTGGGAGGCCAGCTAACATCGCACCTTCTGCTAAAGTTAGCTTACTGACTGACTTGCCATAGTATTTTTGTGAAGCTTCCTCAATACCATAGATAGCTCCACCATAAGCAATCTCATTAAAATACATTTCTAGAATTTCATCCTTGGTAAATGTCCCTTCAACTAAGACAGAGACAATTAACTCCCTGATCTTTCTCTCAATTGTCCTTTCTGGGCTTAATAGACGGTTCTTTACTAACTGTTGAGTAATTGTTGATCCACCTTGAATAGGTTTACCTTGAATATTAGCCAAGCTAGCTCTAACAATACCACTGATAGAAAATCCGTGATGTTTATAAAAATCTTTATCCTCAATAGCAATAGTTGCCTGTTTAACATGATCAGGAATAGCTACAATTGGGACTAAAGTTCGATTCTCATCTTTATAAATTCTAAACAAAACTTTTCCATTCCTATCTAAAATTCTAGTAGTAACAATCTGTTCCTTTTCAACTAGGTCTAATGGGGACGGTAGTTCTCTTAAAACTCTCTCATAGAATAAATAAGTGCCAGAAAATAAGACAAGACTAAAAATTACAGAAAAAACTACCTGGAAGGGATGAGCCCGATAGTAATTAAGAATATTTCTTAGATAGTTAGAATGATAAATAACCCCCGATTTTGACCTAATCTTAAAAGTTTTTTTTTCCTTTGATTTTTTAAATTTATCAGATTTCTTCTTTAAGTTAAAACTAAATGCTTTCCTTATATTTTTTATGTAGAATATCTTTGCCTTGATGTAAAATGCATAAAATCTTATCTTTCTAAAAAGAGCTTTCTTCTTCTTTTTTGCAGGGCGTCCTCTTTTTCTCTTTTTAACAAACAAACTATTAAATTTGTCATGTAATTTTTTTGAAGATAGTGAAATATTTTTCTTTGTTTTTTTGTAAAAATCAGCAAGCCACTTGTCAATTTTTCGATAGCGCTTAATAGGTGAAATAACTCTATCCGCCCATACTTTGCTCAAGCCAATCTTTCTAAGTTTTTTCTTAAATTTTCTTAGATCAATTCTGTAAGTTTTCTTTGGTGAATTTTTCTTTGTTTTGCTGGCAGAATTCTTCCGTCTCGCCATAACTAAAATGATAGCATTTGATGTATTGTGAAACAAGCATTGTAAGTATAAAAAATCACAAAATTTATGAGCAATTTCTACTAAATTAAAATGAAAGAATATTTAAATATAGATTTATTACAATTTTCTGCCAATTGTTTCCCACAGTTCCCTTGAATCACCTTCATAACCTAAAGCCCAAATAGCGATTCCACCTAAATCAAGTTGATTAACTAAGTCTAATTTATAAGACAATGAACGAGAATTTTCATAATAAACAACAAAGATTTCACCGTCCTCAATATAGGAAACATAGGGAGAGAGGGCATCATCATTCCAGCCTTCTTCTACTCGTAATTTATCCTTTGTTTCTGGTTCAAGTAGCGTTTGCACCCTAGCATAACTAGCAGTCGCACCTGTATCTGGGAAAGTGTGGGCACGAGGATCCCTAGAAGTTGTTTGCCATTCATAACCATAAAAAGGTACACCAAGTAATATCTTCTCCTTTGGCATCACGGCTAGGAAACTTTCCAAATAATTACTGATATCTCCATCCCAAAGATCCTTACCGCCAAAAAGTGGAGCTACCGGCCCAGCTTTGACTGAAGATCGGCGATGAAAATCATAAGCCATGACTACTACATAGTCAGCATATTGACCAATACCTTCAATATCCCAAATTGAATTTCCCTCAGCTGCACTAGCATAGACAGAAACTGATA
>Ga0210043_1002077_pt1 | contig 14188 bp, 21 predicted proteins | sample CryGeymet201501t_FD_183990 | JGI IMG/M metagenome (GOLD analysis project Ga0210043, IMG submission 183990) | Groundwater microbial communities from Crystal Geyser aquifers in Utah, USA - Crystal Geyser metaG 2015-01t (SPAdes) (version 2) | ecosystem: Environmental > Aquatic > Deep subsurface >... | reverse complement strand
CCTCCGCATTCGCATTCGCCGCCGCCGCTGCCTCCGCATTCGCATTCGCTGCCGCCCACGCCGCCCACGCCGCTGCCTCCGCATTCGCATTCGCCGCCGCCGTCGTCTGATCTTTCCCGGAAAGCCACCCATCTGCCCAGACCCGCCATTCGGGCACGTCATAAACCTCCATGGCACACAGGATGCCAAACCGCACAGCCTGATGTGCGCTCACCACCGGCACGGGGATCTCTTCCACGAGCCGCGCACGGGAATAGCCGACCTTCAGGCCACAATCGTCCAGTGATTTTCCTGTCGCCTCGCCGCGAAAAAGACGAGGGTTGGCAAAATCCCCGTGAATCGGATTCAGCAAAACGGACAGTAGCGGGTCGGAGTAAAAATAGAGCCACCCCGGCCCACAGCGTTCACCCTCACCGGATGTTTCCTTCCACTCGCCCAACGCCCATTGGCACCCGCCGTAAGTCAACATGCGCTGGTCGGTTAGTTTGTATACTGTTTTCATTTCTACGCTTCCTCCACGACCATTTTCAGCGCCTCCAAAGCAACGCGCTGCCGCGCAGATAGAAGGCAACCGTTGTCCTGAGCAGCCTCGAACAGCCGTATCTGTTCTAATGCCGCCTCGCCGATCCGCTGGCAAAGCTTGGCCGATTCGGCAGCTTGTTTTTTCTGCTCGTATTCCTGCTGCCATTTCTCGTTCGCCTTTTCCCGCCGCGCCGCTTCCGCCGACGGTGCATGGGTCCGGCACCACCATTTGCCGCCCTCATTTAGTACGGCGTTCAGGGTGCATGGCCGGTATTTGTTGCCCCAACTACCGTTCGGGTTATATGCCCGCCCTGAGCATTCGTGCTTTTCTTTCTTCATCCCCTATTCTCCTTCCCTCCGCGACAGCGCGGCTTTCAATATCGGCACCGGTCCTTCGCCTTGTTGCCGCTCGATCTCGCGGCAGGCGGCCAGGGCTTGCCGGCAAGCGGCCTCCAGTTCTGCTACGCGAGCTTTTAAGAAGGTAATCTCCCGTTCGTGCTCTGGCACAAACGGCGGCAGGGTGAGCCAGCTTGTCTCGGTGCCGTCATCCTCGTCCTCGTAGCAATCTTGGCAAACCCGTTTGCCGTCTGTCATGACGCGCAGCTTGTCGGCCGGGAGGGTGTGTTCTTTGTAGCAATATTCGCACTCATATAACGGCGTTTTTTTCATCTGGCATTCTCCTTCATATGTTTTTCCGGTTCCCGCCGCACGCACGGCGCGGAGTCCATGATTTCGTCGAGCGTTCGCCCGTCCCACTCCCGTTCTGGTCCCCACTTCTGCACCACGAAATGTGTGGACCAGGCCGACAACCCGTTCCCGTCGGCAGCGGGTCGCCGTAGCGCCATGGTGCTTTCGCTTGCCAGGACTTAAATGACGGCCCGCAGGAGCAGGCAGCAAGGTCGGTGTCGCCGTGTTTGCAGGTGGCGCAGGTTTTCATCCTATTTCCCCTCTTCCAACCGCGCAAACACGCTACGGGTGAGCAACTTTCGGCATATTTCAGCCGTCAGCTTTTGGTTCGCGGTGCGAGCAGCAGCAGCAGCAGCAGCATAAGCATCAGCAGCAGCAGCAGCAGCAGCAGCATCAGCAGCAGCAGCAGCAGCAGCATCAGCAGCAGCAGCAGCAGCATCAGCAGCAGCAGCAGCAGCAGCAGCAGCAGCAGCATCAGCAGCAGCATCAGCAGCAACATAGGCAGCAGCAGCAGCAACAGCATAAGCAGCAACATCAGCAGCAGCATCAGCAGCAACATAGGCAGCAGCAGCAGCAGCAGCAACAGCAGATAGTTCCGCATCGGTGGCCCGGCCCAGGCCGAACGCGATAGCAACCCGAACCGCCGTCTTGCTTTGGTCGTCTTGCATCAGGTGCAAGACCGTCTCGGCACAACGGCCTTTCGCCAGCGTCAGCCGGCGAAAGGGGACACCCACCTTCTGGGCGACCCAGAGCATCCAGTCCCCGCGGGGACATGCGTCCCATGCCGCCCTAGCCGTGGGAAATCGTACTGCGAATTCTCTTCCTGGGAGACAAGCTATGCGAGATAACTCGCGGGCTTTAATTTTTTTCATATCCACCCCCTCCTTTCCGCTTCCCGTGCGCACTCGACGTGCATCAGAAGCCCGTTACCGGGCACAGTCTCGTTCGCGACAACGCAACCTCCTATCCGGTCACACAGCGGTTTCCACAGGCTCTCACCGTCGCGCCTGAACGCGATGTGCATGACGTTTCCGAGAGTGTATGTTTTCCACTTGGTTCCGTCAGGTGCCTTGTGGGTCATTGCCACTCCCCCGTAACAGTAATTCGCACCCCTGGCTGATCTGCATATTCTTTGGACCCGTGCCAGGCCACAAAACACGCATCGTCCAGGATCACGCTGGCATCAACGAGCGCGTCCTGCACAGCCCTTTGCAGCTTGTCCCCGTCCGGTTTCCCGGCCTTCCAGCGGGGGGCCGTCAGCTTCAGCCTTCCCGCGTTTCGGCCGGTCCCGTAGTGGCATTGCGGGCGAGGGAAAAAAAACTCGACGACCAAATACAACGGCCCGGTCATGGGCGGTCGGGCGTTCCATGACTTCCTGGCATACCACGCCAGGGTTGCCCGCCATGGCCGCGTCTGAGGGTTCGCTTCGGTCCCCCAAGGGGTTTTGCTGCCCTGGGGGGCCGGAATGCCAGGAACGAAAAATTGGATCATTCCCCAGCCTCATCAGGAACAACCACAAGATCAAAACTGCACGGATCGGCTATGTTGGCCTCAAGGAATTTCTTTTGAAACCATCTCTGGATTTTTTCCAGATCGACCGGACGGGTTGCATGAACGGTGAAACGGCAATTTACCGCCACGGTGGCTTTCCCGATCTGGTAAACGGGGGGCGAGCAATGGTGCCTCGTGGGTTGCGCGGCGGCGGGCCTGGTTGATGCCGGAGGGGTTGCCGGGGGGGAAAAGACGGGAGCGGAAGTTTCCGCCTCATGGCGGGCCGTTTCCTGCGATTTCTGAGCAGCCGCCAGTGTTTCGCGGGCCTCTCGCTCTGCCCTTTCTTTCGTCACCCGGGCTTCCTCGGCGGCCCTGGCCCTGGCAATCCTGGCCTCTTCCTCAACCACGGCACGGGCCTTCCGTTCTTCCTCGGCCTGGACTGCCTTCCGGCTGGCCTCCTGACGCTCGACCTCGATCTTTATCAACCGGTCGAGCTGAGCGGTATAAACCTCGTCCGTCTCCTGGAGAAATCGCTCGACATGCGTCAGCTGCAGCGGCGCGGCCAAACCCGCTTTCAGGCACGCGGCCTCAAGCCGATCAAGGCGTCCGTCCGTCCGGTCCTGAGCGGCCCGGCCTTTTTGCGCCAGGCCCTGAATATTTTCGGTCGCGGATTTTGTGAGGTTTCCCTTCCCGGTCAGGCACGAGAGCCCCGATAGAGAGCCGATCATGCCCGCACCCGTCTGGTATTCCGAGCGAACCTCCAATCGGGTGTATTCTTCCCCGAGCAGCGCCAGCATCAGCGCCCGACACCGGGCAAGCGTGGTTTCTTCGCAAGCCTTAACCTGCACGGCGATCTTATCCGCCGTTTGCTGAATCAGCCCGGTCAGCTCCTTGACCTTGCCTTCCATCTCGATGATCGGTTGCTTCAGCCGTTTGGCCTCGGCAATCCTGATCGTGTCAAGGCGCTTGACTTCCGCCCGAAGTTTCGCCAGATCGGCCTTAGCGGCGGGCAATGCCTCGGGGTCAACCACCACCGCGTAACGCTTGAGTTCGCCCTCGTAAAACGCTTTGCAGTCGTCGAAATTCCCGCTGATATCCGGGAGTGTGCCGGTGAGAATCAGAGCAATTTCTTTGTTTTCAGCGTTCAAAATCGGTCATCCTCCTCTTCCTCGGTCTGCGCGGCGGCGTGAGAAAGCCCTTCCGCTGCGTCCAGAAGTTTCGAGCAATCGTCATCCGTCAGGTTTCCAATGGGCGTCGAGACGTTGGTCAGGCCCCGGGCCTTGGCCAAATACTTCGGGGGAAGCGCCAAAACTAGGTTCTGGGCGTCGGTGAAGGCCTTCTCAAGCGGCGGGGGTTCGGGAGCGGATGGTTCTGTGGGCTTCGCAGCCTTCAATCGGTCCTTGAAGCTGGGCTTAGCAACCGCATCCGATGGTCCGTCTGTAATTTCAGCATCCTCGTATGCGTCGTTTTCGCTGGGGACATCGGTCATGTCGTCGGCTATCTGTGTTTTTACCGCGCCGTCGAAAGATTGGACAGTACGTTGGTCCTCAACCGTCATGGGGAGCCAAGGCTGCATGTCTCGAACAACGGTTTTTATCGCCATCTTTTCGTAATTGTCCCGCCAGAACGTGGAATCCTTGGCTTTAGAACGCTCACGGTGGCGCTCGATCTCGGCTTTCGGGAGAAACCAAGGCAAAACCTCCCCGTTTTTGAATTTCACGATCACGTATGCCCCGCGAAACGCGCCGGGCTCAGAAGCGGGCCGGTCCAAAGAATGCCAGGGGATGTGGCTCAGTTCCTCGTTCATCCCATAGACGAACCGGAAAAAATCGTTTTCGTAGACCGCGTGGCCGTAGATCGAGGAAATTTCCCCAGAGCGGCGGGCCAACTTCATCATGCCCTTGTATCCGAGGATAAACTGTGCCTCCTTAATTCCCTTTTTCGTGTTATTAAACGGGACCAGGTATGCTTCTCCGAGCGGTCCCGGCTCAAGCCCCATCTGGGCGCACATCAGAACTCCGCCCATCAGGCTTTCGTGCGAGCATTTCATCAGATCCGGAGTGGATCGGTACATGCTGAGGACTACCCGGCAAAGGCGGTCGGGGTCGAAGTTCTTCGGTGCCGCCCGCCCAATTTGCCCCTTATATCGCTCCAGAAAGCCGTTGAACCCAGACACCATTTTCTGCGCGGGCGTCAACTCTCGTTTTTGGATTTCTTTCGATTCCACGTTTTTTATTCTCCTTCGTTTCTCAGATACCAATTGGGGAGGTTGATTCCCTGGGCCGCGGCGGCATATCCGGGCCAGATCCCGGTTTCCGTGCAATGCAGGTATTCCTCGCGGTAGCGGTCCAGAAGCCGCCCGCCGATCTCGAGCGACTCGTATTCGAGCCTGTAAAGAGCGGCTTCGTATGGCGCGAAGTTCTCGACCGCGACGAAAACAAACTCATCACAGGGCAACCCAACATTTGCCGCAGCTTCGAGGTAGTGAGCGGCGGCGGTGTGATACGAAAAGTCGGCGATGGCCTTCTGAAACCCCCGAAGGTTTGCACCCTTCGTGCTTTTCAGATCCACCACGCCGGTCGGCGAAACACCATCAAGCCGGGCTTTCCATCGATCCCAAACGATGGTGAGTTCTCGCTCGGTGAGGGACTCGATAAATGCCCGGCACCCTGGGTTCCGCATGACACCCTCTCGCATCCCTCGAATAATCCCCGCGTTGTGCGGCGAGAGGAGGTATTGCCCTGTCCCGGCCAGCTTTTCCGGTTGAACCGGGTTTTTCTGGTTCTTGTGCTCGAGTGCAACCTCGAAAATGGTCCGGTCCTCAAGCACGAGCGCGTGGAGACACGAGCCATTTATAAGGCTGTCTGTGTTTTCACGTTCGTTGTCGATCGCGTGTTTCGCGTGGGCCGGGGTCGGCAAGCCCATATATTTCAGAGTCGAATGCCGGATCCCCGGCAGTTTGTTATATTCATTCTCGGTCAGCCCTCGAATGACCTGGGGTTCAGCCATTGGCACCCCCGCGAAGCTCCTTTTCCAGGAGCGTGATGATGTAGGTGGCGAACGAATCGCCACCTTTTGCCGAGCGCATCAGCTCGTATAAGTCGTCAGGCACGAGTAAGGCAATTTGTTTCATGTGGTCCTCCTTAAAACAGCGTTATTGTTACAATAGCAAAAAAAATAACATTTGTCAAGGAAAGCTTGACGGTTCATTCGTCGAGTTTCCACAGCGCGTCAAGTCGTTCGAGGATCGCCCGCCGCTTCTCCGGGCAAACCTCTTCCATTGCCGCCAAAGTCAGCTTCACGCGGTCCCGAGCCCGCCGCCATTGTTTGACCCAAGCAAGAGCGGCTTCCATGATTTCATCTTTATGCTTTCGTTCGTGCGGTAGGATTGCGTCAGGAATTGGCATCGCCCGCCTTGATTGTGACGTATCCGTGAACCCGAACAATGGCCAGCGCGTGCAAGACCCGGAGGGCTGCGTCCCCAGGAATTTTCCCCAAAAGGTTGCCGATCTCCTCCAGATCGTTAACCGGAATTTTCACCGTCAGGTCAGTCGTCATGTTATTTCTCCTGTTCAAAAAATTGATGCGTGGCCCCGGTGTGAAAAAGGGGAATTCCTCGCCGGCCGATACTTCTGCCCTTGGCGACCATCGCCATGGTTTTGGTTTTGGTTTTCTGGAGAAAAACCACCACATCCGCGTCTTGCTCGATGCTGCCAGAGTCCTTAAGATCCGATAATCTTGGGGGCCGTTCGTCGCTGTCGGCGGCCCGGTTCAACTGCGCAAGCAAAACCGAGGGTATTCCTAAGTCTTTTGCCAGTTCGCGCATCCCCCGGCTAATCCGCTCGATTTCCTCATTCCGCGTCCGACCCTCGCCCGTCATGAGCTGCAAATAGTCGAGGAAAACGATCTGAGCCCCGTTTTCCACGGCCCGCCGGAGTAGCGGCTCGACCGCGTTCATCCGGTTGCACCGCCGGGTATGAAGGTCGATGTTTTTGGTGATCGCCCGCGCTTCCTGCTCGGACATCAGGACCATGCTGCGGATCCGGTCATCGGGGATGGTCGCACGAAAAACCGGGTTTGTGTCTTCGAGAATTATTGTGGAAATGACGCGATGAAGAAGCGCCTCTGCCGTCATCTCGATCGAGAAAAAGCAGGATTTTACGCCCCGGAGAGCCAACTTTTTCATAAGCTGAACGGCCAGGTCTGTTTTCCCGCACCCCGGTCTGCCGGCCAGAATATGCTGTTCCCCGGAAAGCCAGCCCATGACCAGGCGGTCAAACCAGCCGATCCCAGAAAAAAGCACGGGCGGAGCCACGCCGCTCCGCAGATCGCCATATACTCGAGTCGCCGCAGCGTCGAATTCCGATTCAAGATTTTCCGGGGCATAACGCGTCCGGACGGCCCGGATATCGGCCTGTGCCTCTCGAGTGGCGGCAACGGGGTCATCAGCGGTCCGGATTTTCCCGGCCAAGCTTTTCCGGATTTCGACGGCCCGACGTTCTGCGATGGCCCGCCCCAGCTCGAGGCTGAAATGCTCGAGATTCCGGCCCGTGCAAACCGCGTTTGCCAGCGGTTCAAGGTCACTGGCCAGGCAACCGGCACGCGGGTAGATCGTTGAGTCATTCACCGGCAAGCACTCCTCCTTCAGCTCGACCATGGCCGCCCAGATTTTCCGATGGACCGGGACAAGGAAATCCTCGACGGCGAACGGGGTTGTTTCAATTCCAGCCCCTTCCCGCCAAAGAAGACACCCGAGTAATTGCTGCTCGGCCAGCGTGGTTCTGTCGTTCACCAGCCATACTCCCGGTGGTAGGCGAGAATATCGGGGTCCATGCCCTCGGCGATGGCTTTAGCCTCGCGGGGGTCCATGGGCTCCTCCTTTTTCGCCACGACCGTAAGCCATTGCCTCCAGTCGTCATTAAGAAACGTTTTTGGGTGTCGGATAAATGCGGGGTCTTTGGTCGTAGTGAGATATTTTTTCACCGCAGTTAAAATCTCCTCGGGGTCGGCCCCTTCTTTTAGCCGGGCAGCATATTTTTTCATGGCGGCGGATTTGTCGATCTTTCGAGGGTAGGTTTCCCAAAAAAGATCAAAGCCAGGAGGCATGGTTTCTTTATTTTCCTTTGTTCTATTCTCTTCTTCTTTATTCTCCTTTGTTCTATTCTGTTCTTTTCTGGCTGTAGTTTCTCCCGAGGAACTCGGGAGCCTATCCCGAGACCTGGCCTTTCGAGCCGACCACTCATCCCTGTGTTTAAGCAGGTTCGGGGCGTCTATTCTGATTTCGTTTTGATAAAAAACTACAGAAAAAATTTCAATTTCCCCCAAAAGTCGCGCAACTTTCCCGAACTTTCCTGCCGAAAGTCCGCAGGTTTTCCCCCAATTCTTGGCTGAAAGTTGGAGGAAAGTTGGTTGGTTTCCTTCCAAGTTTCGGGCGATTTCTTCGAGAATACACCAGAAAACTCCGTAACCTTCCGCTCCTAAATGGTCAAAAATGCGGGCAATTTTTTCGTCTGACCTAGTAGTTGTGTTGTGTTTGAACCATCTCATAATAGATTCTCCGAAATAAAAAATGCTTGGGGGCGTTGACGGGTGGAACCACCACCCCCCATAACCTTACGGCTACAGGCTCCCCCAAGCATTACAGACACAAAAAAAGCCATCTAACGGTTGGCCTCCGGGTTTTTGTTTCGTCCTTTTGGTTTTAACCCAAAAGTCCCGATTCGTCAAGAAGAAAACCGCGCCAGGCGTCAACGACTTGGTGCTAGTTTTCGGCTTTGGCCAGAAACTTAGCCAGAACCACCTCAATGAAATTCGAGATTGACCTGTTATCGGCTTTCGCCGCGCTTTTTACCTCCTCCATCAATTCGCTATCAATGCTCATGGTAACGGTTTCCTTGGCCATAATATCTCCTTGTTTTTTTTACTCAACACTACATATTATAGGATAAAGCTTAAAACAATGCAAGGGAATTGCTTGCGAAAAAGAAAACTAGATGTTATTTTTAGGAAACGACAAAAAAAGGAGCATAGAATGGACTTCCACCCAGCAGCCAACGCTTTTCCTATGATGCCGCAAGACCGCTATAAAGAACTCCTGGAGAGTATCAAAACAATAGGACAGATCGAACCGATCACAATTTGTGACGGCCTGATCTTGGACGGACGAAACAGATACAATGCCTGTCTGGATCTTGTAATAGAACCAAAGACCCGAGAATTTTCGGGGAACCCTTGGGAATATGCTTGGAGCATGAACGGGATGCGGCGGGACCTCACCGACATGCAGCGCGGCGCGATTCGGCTTTTGGTCAACAAAGCAAGCGACCTGTGGGCCGAACAACAGGACCGACAAAGGAAAGAGATCGAGCTTGAGCGCAAGAAGAAGATCAGCGACGCAACAAAGGGGAACGACAGAGCAGCGAAGGGCAGGCCAGAAAAAACAGATGTGGTTCATCGTGAACCACATCTGTTTTCCGACCCCACCCCCGAAACCGACCCCCACAAGGGCCGGTTATCTCGCGCCAAAGACGCTTCCATCTCTCCAAGCACGCAGGCCAGGGTGGAGAGCCTCGCCAACAACCGCCCGGACCTCCTTGAAAAAGTCGCATCCGGCGCGATAAAGGGCGCTGAGGCTCTTCGAGTTATGAAGAAAGATGCCGTTGCGGGGAAGGCAGCAGCCCTCCCGGATGGCAAGTTCACAGTCATTTATGCCGATCCCCCATGGGCCTACAACGACAAGCAGGGCGGAGATATTTCACAAAGCTACGGAGCAGCGGAAAAACACTACCCCTCGATGAGCCTTTTCGAGTTAGAGACGATGGGCGTGCCGGGCTTAGCAGCAGATGATAGCGTGCTTTTTTTGTGGGCGACTTGTCCATTGTTGCCCGAAGCCCTCCGGCTGGCAGCGGCCTGGGGCTTCAAATACAAGGCGCAGTTTGTGTGGGATAAAATAAAACACAACATGGGGCATTACAACAGCGTGCGCCACGAAATCCTACTAATTTGCACGCGGGGAAGCTTCACGCCGGAAAATGTAAAGCTTTTCGATAGCGTCCAAAGCATCGAGCGAACAGAGCACAGCCGCAAACCAGAGGAATTCAGAACCATCATCGAAACGCTTTATCCATCGGCGAAAAAGATAGAGCTTTTTGCCAGAAAAAAAGCCGATGGGTGGGAGTCGTGGGGGAATGAAACAGATGGACCAAGCTGAATTCTCCCAGTATTATCAACAGCAGCTCCGGGAAGGCGTTGAATTTCAGGATTTTATTGCAGAACAGCTTCACCTACAGGGGATCGTGTTGCAAAGCTTTTCATCAAAAAAATACCAACTGAGAAAAGAAAACATGCTCGGCTTGGAAATTAAGTTCGACAAAAAATACGCAAACACCGGGAACTTGTACGTTGAGACTGCCGAAAAAGCCAGCATCAGAGACGGCCCGTATGCCCCATCTGGAATATTCCGAGATGATGGTTGCTGGCTTTTCGGGATCGGGAACAGAACTGAATTCTTTGTTTTCGCAAAAACCATTTTACGCCTTGTTGTGTCCCTCTCCTCCGTAAGGCTCAAAGAAAAGGGGCTACGAAAAGTGGAGACCCCGACAAGTCGGGGCATCCTTTTCCCGAGAGCATTCGCCGCGAGTATTGCGGCTAAGATTTTTCTTTTCGATCACCCCCCGTAAGGCAGAACCGTCCCTCCGGGCACATACAGCGGCGCACCCTGGCGAAAGCCGACGGTCTTAAAAAAACCCTCTTTTGTCCCGTCGAAGTCCCGCCAGGCGTCGAGATTGGTGGGATTCGTATTCGCCCACCAGACGTGGTGACAAAGCTCCTCCCAGCTCGCCCAGCCCTTTCCCTGGAAAAACTCGGGAAGCGGGCGAAGTGTATCCGGCTTGATGCGGGTCATTTCTGAGCCCGGAGAGATTTTTTCTCCCTGGCCGCCAATGCTTCGGCGACCAGCCGCAGTACGAAGTTCTGAAGGCTTTCGCCACCCTGTTCCCGGACTAGACCTGTGTGGATCTCGTCCGGTATCTGAAGCAGCATTCCTTTTGCCATGGTTGTTCTCCTTTTTTTTGGGCTAGTAATAATAATAACGGAACACAAAACAATGTCAAGAAGAAAACGGCGGCCCCCCTATTTCATTTTCCGAAAAACCTAAAAACGAAGGGGGGAGGGATCACGCAAAAAACGACCGAAGAGCATCGAGCAAAAAGGGCAGCAAGGGCGAGAATAACTCCATGGAAAATCCCGGAGAAGCTGAGAGCGGCATTAGAGGCCGATCCAAAGTAGGGACAAGAAAAAGAAAATCTGTCCACACATAAAAGTCCCGTAGCTGTTCCGCCGTCACAACCAGGGCGAAAAAACCGGCCTGAGGCCGAATAACAGGCGCGGCTACCCGACTGTCCAATTAAAATAACAGGAAATAGGAACCAAACACTCCCTGATTTGCACGGGGAAGCCTGGTTTGCGCGGAAAAACCTGATTCGCACGGGGAAGCCCTCCCGCCAGCGAATGCGAGCGAATTTCCGGCACTATGATCCGAAATCGGCCACGAGCGAGCTTTCCTGTCACGCAACAGCAAGTCATTGCCGGACATCACTGAAATGTCAGATTTTTTTCCCGATTCCGAAATTTTTTGATTGCGACGGATTTCCGCGGGTTTATGCCGAAAAAACCGCAAGTGCGCAAATGTCGGATTTATTTTTCCCGATTTCCGAAATTTTTTGATTGCGACGGACTTCCGCGGATTTGTGCCGAAAAAACCGCAAGTGTGCAAATTCTATACAGTCTGCGCATTTTTTGCACAGGCTGCGGTTTGTGGACCGCACCCAGCCACGGGCTGGCATGGTCGAAAGACCGCGAGAGGCGGGGCAAGAACACCCGACAAAGGGCGGCTGTCGCTGCGCCGGGAATCAGCGCGCGGGGCGGACCGGCCCTGGCGAGTAAATATGCCCGCCGCTCACGCGCCCGAGCAGTAGTGATTCGGGCGGCTAGATCGCCGGGAGCAGACACCGGTGCGACAGCCGCCGGGATCTTGTAGGACCGCCTCGAGTAAATGAAGATTGAAACGAGACACTTCCACACGTCTCCCCCGTATTCGGTGTGGGTATTCAGATCGCCTCGAGTAAATGAGGATTGAAACAGTCAGCACGTCGCCTTGCGACCGCGCTACGCACTCCGTATTCAGACCGCCTCGAGTAAATGAGGATTGAAACCGGTGTCTGGTGGGAGAATGAGATGACCTCCCACGCTCAGTCACTACACGACCAGCTCGCACCCTGGACAGTCTTCAGTGTGTGCCAAAAAGCCGGGTCGATGGACCCGGCGAGATGAAGGGCAATTTTATTATCTCATCCAGGGTGGGTTAAAACCCTCGCCTTTCAGGCGACGGCTTTAGCATGTGCGCGCACCCTGTGATAAGCTCTTCCTATGAAGGAGTACCGGCGGGGGGCGCACACCCTCTTTGAAATCCATCTTCACTCTTCTCTTTTGGTGTTTAGCTCTGAGTAGTGTGCGGGCGAAGCGCACACCCCGTAAGACACAGCCACGAGGTGCCGTGCTCGTCGGCCACCTCGACAGAAGTAAATCCAAGCTTTTGCGCGAGTTTGCCGCGCAGAGCCTGCACCTCGTGCCCGCCGAACGGCCCACATTGCGGGCAAGCCGCGTCCATAACCGCGTCGGCGAGGGCTTCGTCCCCGCCGACAATCTCGAGACAAACATCGTATGCTCTCAGCTCACCAGAGTAGTTTATCTCGTGGTCGCTCAGCGGGCGCGGCGACAAAATTGTAGTCAGCACGTCGCCGTGCGACCGCGCGACGCACTCCGACGCAGCGGAAAAGATCCCAGGGAATGCATACCACGGCCCGTCAGGGTCAATCTCTTCTACGATTTTTGCCCCGCCGTGGTATGTTTTCATTATTTTCTCCTTTTTTTCAGTCAACAACAACAATTAGCCAGCACCCCGCGGGGTCAAAGCGCCGACCCTCGTACTCCAAAGATGCGGCCTCCGCGTCCTCGAGCGCGGCGGCCTCTGTGCGGCCCTGACCCCACGGGCCGATGCAGCCCTCGCTCACGATCAGATACTTGCTCTGAGCTGCGATCCCGTCGTACTGCCGCCGGGCCTCGGCCCGTGTTAGTTCTATTGATTTCATGGCGTTTCTCCTTTTGTTTTTTAGGTCAGCCCCCCGAAGGGGGCGGGGTGGATCAATAGGCCCAGGGGTCGATCACCCCGGACCGATTCCCGTTCTCAAAAAAATCCATGGCGTCGCCGCCGTGGATCCGCTGAGCCGCCCGGCGGCTCAGCGGGAACACACGTATTGCTATCTCCGAATCGTCGCACTCGCGCCGGAGTGCGACCCCGATGCTTCGCGCCCCCATCCCAGCGGAGCACACGATGTACGTGTGCCGCCCGGCCTGCACTCTGAAGAAATTGATTTTCATGGTTTTCTCCCTTTTCGTCAGGACTGCCCCCGGAGGGGGCGGGGGTCAGGCTCGTTCTAGTCGGGTGTATCCAAGCCCCGGCTGATCAACAGTCACAAGCCCAATTGCTGGCCGGTATGCAGCGCACCATGCCGCCCCGTGGTCGATCACCCGCGCTAACCCGGAAAAGGGTGGTGGCGCGTCTACGTATTTCTTCACGTCGTTTTTCCGGATAGCTCTAGACGCGAGATCAGTCTGGGCGGCGACCCACCGGTCCCGGTCGCGCTTGTTGGCGAACGCTAGAACTGTCCACGTGTTGGCGAACCCGACGCTGGATTCGTCGGCGTAATCGTTTGTCGCGGCGTAGTAAAGTTTCATTTTGTTTTCTCCCTTCATTTTTTGTTCTGTTATTATTATTATAATTATTCGCGGAGCCATGTCAAGAGATTCTGTAATTTTATTTTGAGGAGCCCAGGAGGCCGATCAATAGCCGATGTCAAGGAAAAAAAGAAAGAAAGAAAGAAGAAAAAAAATGATGATGATGGTGGTGATGGTGTGGTATGCGCCGATCGCGCCGTGACAGACAGCCGCGACAGACAGCCGCAACAGACAGCCGCAACAGACAGATAGATGTCGCGTGCGCGGCGCGGCATCGGGCAGCGGAGAGAGAGGTGGTTATCTGGTCTGATGTGACGGGTGTCATCCGCCGGTGAATCCCAGGTTGGTGTCGCGGTGGATCGAGCCGGAAAGGTCAGTGTTGTCATGATTTTTCTCTCTTCTCTCTTCTCTCTTCTCTACTTCTCTACTTCTCTACTTCTCTCTTCTCTACTTCTCTACTTCTCTCTTCTCTCTTCTCTACTCTCTACTCTCTACTTCTCTCTTCTCTACTCTCTACTCTCTACTCTCTACTCTCTACTCTCTGTGTCTATGGCAAAAAAACCACGCAATCAATTTTCATGCCACACCTGCGGCAAACAGACCCGTGCGCGGCAAATCCGCCACACAAGCCAAAGCGCGGCAAAAAAACCACGGGTCCTTTTGGGTCACCATATCCACACAGGTTCAAGCTCAG
>Ga0210043_1002076_pt1 | contig 14194 bp, 19 predicted proteins | sample CryGeymet201501t_FD_183990 | JGI IMG/M metagenome (GOLD analysis project Ga0210043, IMG submission 183990) | Groundwater microbial communities from Crystal Geyser aquifers in Utah, USA - Crystal Geyser metaG 2015-01t (SPAdes) (version 2) | ecosystem: Environmental > Aquatic > Deep subsurface >... | reverse complement strand
TGTGTAGCCATCATCGTAGATAGCCACAAAAGCGGATTGCAACGTGCTGACTCTCTGTTGTAGAATCACCTCATCCCACGACCGGCACTCAAAGGTCACGGTTGGATGCTGGCGGGAAGTTGCGCCCAACTCAGACGGGATTTTCAGGACACCCGTAAAGACCCGGCTGTAGTTTGGCACACCGTCCACCGACACCCGCAAATACATCGGGATATGGTAAGCGCCGCCGTTGGCAATGTCGGCAGTGATGGCAGAAGCCGTGTTGAGCGGACTGAATCGCCCGGTCGCATTGTCCAGCGTGATGCTGGCGCTATCCACAATACCCCGCCCGGAGGTGATAGAATCCTCTGGGTTGGCAAGGCGCATACCTCCATCCGCCGAAATCAGGTAGGCTGATTCATCGGTGTATGTGCCATCCATATTCCAATCGATGCGTAAGTCCCATTGGATTAGTCGGGTCAAAAGACTAGCCTATTTCGTAGGGGAATCGTATAAAACTGTTAATATATTCTGCCTAAATGTATGATATACTATTCTCACAGGCGGGGCACACGAGACCCCGGACACCACTACACAGGAGAATGAACGATGAAAGTCGAACTTTTTACGATAGGCAAAAAAATTGAACTCAAAGGCAATAGTCCTCTGGTTACAGAATGGCAACGTCGCCATTGCACGGAGGAAAAAGTTTCACAGCGGCCTTTCAATGAATTTGATAAGTATGGTTTGCCGACAGAATTCGATGAATACATGGACGCTACAGACCGAATCGAGAAATCACGTAAAATCGTTACGGTTTTACGTGCGGACGGAGAAAATAAAACCGTCCGCGGGGAAGCTAACGCCATCGTAGCGTTAGCGGGAAGTAACAAGGCTCGCGCAGATAGGGCTGCCGAATACTTGAAACAAAAGGGATACAATTTGTAACGTCCCCCGAACCCGGCCTAACCAGCCGGGTTTCTCTTTGCCCGCCTACGTCGGATTAGGCGTGCCAATTCCTATGCTTCATTCTGCTTCTTAACTCCTCGTCGGCGCTCCCTGCGCTGCCACCGCCCCCAGCCACTGGATCGCATCCCGTGGTGTAGGTGCTTCTACCCGATAATCCACCAGCAACGCCGCCGCCCACGTGTAACTCACTGTGTCAAAGCCCACCACGAACGGCACTTCCGTTTTTTGGCTGACAATCGGGAATAGTATCCCGTCCGCTACGATGTCCCACTTGCCGCCCAGCGGGAAGGCCCAAACCCCGGTGGTCGGGATGTACGTCTGCGCTGTCGATGAAAACACGGTTGACTGAAATGTTTTGAGTATGCCTTCCAGCCGGGAATTGTCGATGTAGGCCGTAATGTCCACGCTGTTTAGCGTGACCGTGACATTGCCAGCGACTTTACGCGGGCCAGAGACCCAGATCGCCACGTAAACGAAAGAGGCCGATACAACGCTGTTGCCAGTGCCAACGGTAGCCACATAGGTTGTGCTGGCGCTGACTGTGCTGGCGCTGACTGTGCTGTTGGCAGTCTCTACTGTAGCGATATAGGCAAGCCCGGCGCTGACTGTGCTGTTGGCAGTCGCTACTGTAGCGGTATAGGCAAGCCCGGCGCTAACTGTGCTGTCTGCCATCCTATGTCACTCGCTTCCAGCCTTGCTCCATACCGTCTATCTCACTGGTTAGCCAGCGTGCGCTGGTGGCCGGATTTAGTGTCAGGATGTCTTTTTGCCAACCGTAGGTGGTGGCGGGCACAAAGGCTGTCTCATCGTAGTCCGTGCTGGATAGTCTGACAAATTGCGCCATCTGGTCAGCGCCCGCTGCACTGTTCTTGGCATAGGACAGCAGCATCACCGCCTCCACCGAACCGGCCAGCGTGGTGTTGGTCAGGTTGACGGATGTGCGCTGTCCAGTCGTGGCGCTCAAAATAGTCGTGGTGTCATCGTCGGGCAGGTTGCCGTAGGTGGCTACGTCGTCAATTTCGGTGTAGTCCACAGCCCCACCGGTGCTTGTCCAGGCGGTGTAGTTGCCGTCGGCGTTGGGCACTAGTTTCTCGATGCCAGCGCCGGTGGGCCAGGAGTTGGAAACCGTGCCGGTGGTGTCGTTGACGATGAAGTCATCGAAGTAGGCGTCGATAGCCCCGCCCTGGGCGGGGCTGCCGTTCCACACCGAGCCAATCCGGATCGTCTTGATGTCACCGCCCCCGGCGTTGTTGGTATCCTGACTAGACAAGTTGATTTCGGTTGTTCCGTTCAGTTTCACCTGTACCACGCCCACCGTATCGCTAATGACAACGCGCAACTCGATATAGTGCATGGTATCCGCTGCCACGGCTGAACCACTAGACCCCAACAACGTATCCCGATTTGTGCCTCTGTAAACATCGATCACATGGGTTGATTTGTTGATTCCCAACGTAATCTGCTGGGTCGCGGTGCTTGACAACAGCGTCAACAGGCCCACCGTGCTGGTGGATGAGCTGGTGGCCAAAGCCTGAGAAGACGCCCAATAAAAACCGAACCCGATGTATAATTCTGTGTAGGTAGATGGCAGTGTCTTGCTTATATAGCGGTACAGAGAAGATGCGGAAGATTGCACCCGCAGACAACCGCCCCCGGTGCGGGCATTCGTGGCAGTATAATACAGGTCTCCGAGGCCCATGCTGGCCTCGGCGAAAGCATCCCACAAACCCGCTGTGTTGTCAGCAAAATCAATCTCAAAGCCGTCCATCCAGATACAGCCATCCCTAAACCTCCCTCAGCCGCAAACTCGCATTGTAGCGAAAGTTCCCGCCCGCCGTCAGCACATACTCAAATTCTATCTCTGCGTCGCCGTCGCGTGTCACCGTGTAGACCGTCGAGTCTGGACTGGTGAAAGAGCCGGAAGATTCTTTGATTGCTGTGTACGCCGTAATAATATCCGCCTTTTCCGCCGCTGTGATGGCTTGCCAGGATATGACAAAGGCTTTCTTTGCGCCACTGACAACCAAATCAGTACTCTGAGCGCCGCTTGCCATTTCAACGGACGTGCCACGAAACATCACCCGCTCGGTGAATCCGCTTTCCTCTTTCGGATGGGCCAGTGTCGTACCGGCCAGGACTGGTTGTGTGGCTGCCATATCAGTCTACCGTCCCCGCAGCGGATTTGCTCGCCGCCAGTTTCGCCAGAATTTCCGGCAATACCAGACTGACCAGGATAGCAACCAGCGCACCGGGCACGCCCTCGCGCACCGTGCCCAAAAACGCATCTCCCCATAGCTTGCCGTTGGATGCGCCGCTTGTCTTCAGCAAAGCCGCTTTGTTGGCTGCCTGATTGACGACAGTCGCCACCATATTGCCGCCCACATCTGATGTAATCACGGCGTCCAGCGTAGTGTTGGCGAAATCAGCGCCAGCCTCCGCCCCCCCCGTGCCGCCGCCGCCCAGCGCAGCCTGTACTTTGGCCGCCAGGTCTGCCGGTGCGTTGCCGCCCATTTCGGCTTGCAGTTCGGCTGTGACTTGCGCCGCCAACTCTGCCATACTCGCATCGCCCAGAATCATACGCTTGACCCGCTCTTTGGCCTTGTCCTTGTCTATGAGTTGCGGCTTCAGTCCATCCTCAAAATCCTTGAGCGCTTTGGCCGCTGCTGTCTTCAGGTCGCCGCCCTCGAAAGCGCCACCGAACAGTTCCGGGAATTTGTTGTTGAGGTAGTCGGCCCAGGGACTCGCAAACCCGTTCACCGCCACGTCTGCCAGCCGCCGTGCGTCTTCGTTGATTGCATCCTGACGGGGTAGCAGGTCGTCGGCGTTGACGCCCACATCCACGTTCAAAGCGCCGGATAGCACGCTGGCGACTTTGGATTTGAGCTCCTCGAAAGCACTGTCCACCTGTGCAACGGCTGTGCTTGTCTTTCCGAGTTGGCTGTTCACATCCCGCCAGCGGTCAACGATTCCGGCAACCGTGAAATCGATTTCTTCTTGTGTTTTGCCTTGTGCCTTCAGCGAGATAATTGTTGCCTGCACCTCGGCATTGGCCGCCTGAAAACCGGACAGCGCACCGGATACGCCCAACTCGGACACCTTGCCCTTGAATGAGGATTCCAGCGCGCCTTTCGCCGCGTCTGCTATCGAAACAAGTGCCCGCTCCGCTTCCACCAAGTCGAGAATCTGTCCGCGTAGAATTGCCAGATTCGGTGCTGCTTGTGCCGCCATATTTGCCAGATGGCCGATGGCCGGAACGGTAGAATCGGTGGAATCGCCCAGGCTCATTATTGCAATCGCCGCCGCCTGACTGACTTCCGTAAACTGTACGACGCCGGTAGACAGCGCCGCCGTGTCAATCAGAGGAGTGCCCAGCGCCGCCGCCGCCGTGTTGTACTCGGCTGCCACATCTGCAATTTTGGATTGCAAATCATTCAGGACAATAGTCAGACCGACGTTGTTTTGGAGTGGAGCGGGGTCCGCCAGAAGCGCGTTGATGTCGGCAATCTGTTTTGCCAAGTCGGTGAGCTTTGCACCGCTGGCAAATAGTTCGTCTTGCGATCCGGATTGGCTTATCGGCGCACCCGCTATTTTATTTACCATATCGGCAATGATTTTCAAATCATTGGCGTAGGCATTTGCCAGTGCCGCCGCAGCCGGAGAAATTAAAGTACCAAGTGCATCTTTCGCATTGGCCGCCGCCGCGTCCATCCGCTGGAATGCTTCAGCCGCCGTATCGCCTTGACTTGCTAGATTTTCTACCAAATCGGCGGACGATGAAACCGCCAAATTGACCAGCGCTTGCTTTTTCTCCAAATCAGTCAAGGATTCCGCCGTGCGGCCCAGGCTGGCAGCGTAGTTGTCAAAAACCTTTTCGCCACCGGTGACAATACCCAGATTGTCCAGAATTAGCGGACTCATACGCCCGATACCTGTGACTAAATCGGAGAACGCCTGTTCGGTGGATAGGCCCATAGCGTTCCCGCGTGCAATCGCCACCTGCATCAATTGCGACATTTCGTCGGCGGTGTCAGCAACTCCGAGCAGCATTGCCTTATTGGACGCCAGCATCAACGCCTGTTGACTGATCGTGCCTTTAGCCGCCGCTGACAAAGCAGATAGCATCCTATCGCCGGAAGCGCCGACGCCCCGCGCCAAATCATCAAAGGCGACTCGCACTTCGTCCACCATTGCCGCATCCCGCGCCAACTGAAAGGCGGCCTTGCCCACTTCCAGCAGCCCAGCCGCAAGCGCGGCCAAACCCGCGCCCTTGATCAGCCCGCCCACAGACTTTTGCAGGCTGACAAGTTGGCTGTCAACCTGCTTGAAGGCATTGGCAGATTCGTTCTTTCCCGATATGACTATCCCGACTTTGGATTCGTTAGCCATCTGTCTCTCTCAGGTCGTTATCGTGACGCAAAACGGCGGCCTTCTCGGAATCTGTGAGATTGCTCAGACTCAAATCAGCCGCCCGCCTTTCCTCAATTGATTCGATGCGTTCCGCTTCCCAGGCCCGCATATGCCGCGCATAATCAATGGCGTCAATTTCTTCCAGGAATCTGCCAGGGAAACGGTGCAACAGCCAAGAGTCAATCAGCGATTCAGCGGGACTTACTCCACTTTCGTCGTCGTCTTTTTCTCGGCAATATCTGACGATAGACGCCCGCTCGCTAAACCCAATGACTTTACGTGGACACAGGCCCAGGACAGCACGCCGCTGAGGAAGTCCACCAGCCGCACGTCCAGGGCATTGTCCACCAGTTCCATCGTAATCTGTGTCGGGTCTGTGATGGGTTCGCCGTCAATCGTTTCGATGTGACAGGCCACAATTTTCTTGTGCCAGAAGGCCACGATCTCTTCGATGTTTTGCGTGGCAACCCAATCCCGCATCTCTTTGCGCGTCCAGACCGGGTTCACGTCAACCCAGTTTTCTTCCAGCCCTTCCAGCGAACATGTGTAGCGTAGGGGCATTGTCTTAACTCCGCACCGGTGCGCCAGAACCCTTGATTGTGGCAGACCAGGTGATCCCATCCGCTGGGGCAGAGGCATTGATCGTGTACCCGGTCAGGAACGTGTTGGTCGTCCACGTAAAGACCACGCCCCCGATGGTGACCACCAGGGTATTGAGCGTAGTCGGCGGAGCAATCACATCCGGCGCGAGAAAGGCGTCGAGAGCAGCATCCCACGGCCCGCCGATTGGGACTTCCCAATCGCCCAGCCCGGCGATGCTGGTTGTGGCGTTACTGTCTCCGAAATCCGTCGTGTCAATCTGGTTGACAACGGCGTTCAGACTTGCCGTGTTGAGATAGTTCGTCAGGGTGTCACCACCATAGACCACCGTGACGTTGCCTGCTGATTTCAAATTTGCCATTAGTAAAAACTCCTTACATGCTTACGCCGGACAGACCGGCTATTGCCATCACCGTGAAATTCGTACTGCCCCCCATCGATGTTGTATTCAGCCGTAACCACCGATTGACCGTGCCGCTCATTGTCACAACCTGCACGCCAACGCTACTGAACGTGAATGTGCCCTCGCTGGCATATACGCCGCCTTCCGTGGCAGAACTTTCAATATCAATCGTTGCCCCGGTCGCCGTGCCGGTGATGGCCGTGATAAAGAGATATCCCATACCACCGGCACTGCCCGCCGCGCCAAAATCCACACTGCTCAGTTCCCCCGTCGCTGAAATCGTTTGCGTGGCAACGCTGGTCAGGCGCAGCCCACGAATCATCTGCCCGCTGGACGGCCATTCTGAGGACAACTGAATCAGATTGTCCAGGGGCATGTCCATATTGAACTGCTGTCCCCAGGATTGTGTGGTCACATAGGCGGGACAGCCCGCTGTATTCGTACCGAATAGGGCCGCCACATACATAGCCGTAGCAGTGCCCAGCCGGGCGTGCGTCTCCTGCTCGATGTAGCCCGCCCCCTTGCCGCTGTAGTAGCCAGCCTGTGTAATCATCCCGGTTGTCAGCCCGGCAATGTAGGTTTCCGCCGTAGCCTGAAAACCGGTATTTTGCAGTGGCGCAACCGTCAGGGCCACAGACAGATTGTTGGAATCGCCGGAAAAATCGAAGGCCGCCGTTGCATCGCCAAATAGGAATCGTGTGTACCGCGCTGCTACTGCCATTGGATGCTCCTACGGTTTCTTTATCAGCTTCTCAAAACACGCTTTGATTACCAGCGCATCATGCAGAGCATTGTGCTTATTGCCAGTTATCCCGGCAAACTGTTCTCGATTCACGTCGGGATCTTCGCCTTTGGCCCAGAGCAGAGTAGCCAGGTCGAAGGGAATGTAGTAGACGTTGCCAGGAATGTTGAATGCTCCGCCGAACAAATTGCAGAATAGCATCCAGTCATAGGCGTATACGTCGCTCCACATCTCCACGCTATCCCACTGCGAAAGCCACTTGCGAATGGCCTCAGCCACGCCGGGAGCGTTGTCAACCACGTATTCCGTGCCCATCGCTACATCATCGAGTGGCATAATTGCGGCAGGCTGCTGTATCCACAGATGGTTTGTGACATTTTTCCGAATCCAATCATCGACTTGTGCCAGGTCGTAATCATCCAATTCGCAATAAAGCTGCTGTCCATCTTCGCTGACCAGACCGATGCTAATTAGCGTTGTGCTTTGGTGTAATCCCGTAAACTCACAGTCGAAGAAAACACGCATCGTACTCTCCTATGCAAAATCGGATAATGGCACATTGACCACCGTGCGCAGATACGGCACACCGGCAATCTCTATCATCTCATCATCGGTGATAGCGTCAATCTCAAAGTCAAATCCGCCGTTGCCGTCGAAGAAACCTATCGTATCAATCACGCCGCCCAATGTCTGATTTGCCAGCAACACCGTCACCGCCGCGCTGCCGATATCCCAGGCCCTGCTCATTGTGGTTGCATTTGCCCCGGTATGCTTTGTCCAGAATTCGCAGCGGATTCGATGCGCCTGCCAACTGGCCGATGTGTCAGCGAACGATTCGATTCCAAACCGGGACTCTTTGCCAAACGGGGTAATGATCAGGGCTGTGTTGGCTGTCTGGATAGGGGGAAGATATTCGCTGGTCGATGACTGGTCAACGCCGCTCACGGTCGCCAGTGTAGTTTTCAACGCGCCATAGATTGCCGCCATCGTTGCCAGTGCCATAGCTATACGCTCGGATAGTCGTAGGCGGATACGGCGGTCTCATTCTCTGCGCTGTAACCATCTATGCGACGGGTCTGCACGCTGCGAATTCGCCGCCGTCCGGTTGTAACCGTAGTTACAAGAGACGCCCCAGCCGCCACAAGATTGGAGTTTGCCAGAGACGTTAGAACGCTGGCAAACTCTGCCAGCCATACATCGGAGCGGTTTTCTTCCGTGCCTTGCATTCTGTCCAGGCCACGCGCCCGCAGGACATACGCCCCGGCGTACAGGTTATTGAGCGCCCGCAACTCGGCATAGACGCCCGCCCCGGAGGACACAGGGACAGAGTACCCAGCGGAACTGAGTACCCTGTCAATCCGTGCCGCCCCTTCGTCAAGCCAAGCGGATAGTTGTGTGGTAGTCGGGACACTTGACCCGTCTATCAGGCCAGCGGCTGGCACAAGCGCTTCGACTCCAGTTTCAGACCCATATGCCATAGCCAGCCGCCTTAGCTCAATCCAACCGTGCCGATGTTGGCGATCACCTGTCCCCGCCCCGTGCTGTCGAAGTAGACAATAAGCGCTTCGTCTCGTGCGTCGAACGTCGCCACGTTGTTTGTACCGTTGAACGTGCCCGCGGTCAGGGTCAGCGTATGCGCCGCTATGCCCGTGGCCGATGTATCCTTGACCACAAACAAGCCCTGGTGATTCGCAGCGTCGGCAATCGTGGCCGCCACAACGACTGTGGCGTGATTGAGTTCCACCGACTGCACTCCGGCTGTCACAGCGCCGGATACGGTCAACTCCTGCACACGGGCACTTACGTCGGCTGCGTTGTTGATCTCGGCGGGCGTGGCGTTTACCTTTACCTCAGAACCAGACACACCAATATGCAACTCGGTTGCCTTCACAACCCCGATATTGACGTTGGCATCGGCCACGACTGCCTTACCCGCCGCCTGCGTTCCCGCCGTCACGCCATCCAGATAGTCCAACTCGGTCTGAGAGATTGAATCGGCCAACTCTGTGAGCGTGTCCGGGTTGATGTTCGCCAGACTTCGGAGAGACTGGCCGACTGTTTGTTCATTTGCCATTGTCAGCCTCCTTTAGGTCGGTGTACCGTCACTCCAGGTAGCGGAGTTGGTGTAGCGCGCTGTGCCGTTCGTGCGATCCCCGACGCCCACACCGAACTCGGTGAAAAGCATCATGTACTGAAGCGGGTAGACCGCCCCAGCGCCCGAACGTGGGTCAGGGAAGGCCGTGACCATTGGCCGAGACTCGCCCTTCGCCAGACGAATCCGCAGCGGGTTGCGCTGGCTGTTTGCCCCGTAGGACTTCCAGCCAAACCCGTAGTACTGAGGAACGCCACGCACAACCCGCACGGCGAAGTCGCTGATCGTGCCGATATAGTAGCCGCCGTTGCTATCCTGCATCGGATTCAGGCGGGCGGTATCCTGCATTGCTCCATAGGCGATCAGACTGGACGCCGTTTCGACGAAGCCAGTCAGGGCGCGGACTTCAGCCTCGTCGGTCGGGCTGATGATAAATTCGTAGGGCGGTTCGTGGCCGTGTTCCCGGAGTTCGTCTTTGGCGTCGGTGAATACGGCAGCGGTGAAGTCACCGCCGGTGATCCCGACGTAGTGCTCGTGGGTGCTGGTAAACGAAGTGCCGCCGACAGTAGGAGGTACGAAGTCAACGCCGGTCGAAGCCGCTGTCGTGGCAAAGCCCGGACTCAGGCCGCCGCTGCCTAGACCCTTCGCTGCGCCACTGTCATCGCCCCGCTTGAACAGCCGGGTCAGGATGGACACCCGCCAGCGATCCTTGACATCTTTGATGGCGTCGGCAATATCGGCCTGAACCTGTGACGCCCGCGCCCGGCGCAGGTAATTCCACGTCCAGCCCAAGCCCCGGTCAAACGCTTGTAGGGGCAGCATGTGCCCTTCGGTGGCCGCCCGCTGCGCGTCTGGCCGCCCGTACTCGGTGAAAAGTTCCATCCCGTTAGATGTGCCAACCCGGTATTCCAGGTCAGGCTGGTCGGTGTAACTGACCAGCCCGGCCCACAGCGGATCGCCCACCAGTTCCCCGGCCAGCCCGCCCAGCGCAGCGTTCATCTGCGCGACAATTGCGGCAAAAGTTGTGCCGTCTTCCAGTTGATAGTTGCGGAGCGCCGTAGCGTCCCAGCCGGTCAACATGACCAACTGCCCTGTGTCTCTCGGTCCCAGTGCCATAGTAGTTTCTCCTCTTAGCTCTGGCTAACCCACTGCGGATTGACATAGAGCACAGTAGCGCTCTCTGGCATCCCCAGAATGGCGGTCTTTGTCCCGGCGGTGTGCGACGGCTCGCCTGCGGTGTCGGTGGCGTAGACCACATCGCCGATAGTCGCGCCGGTCATGCAGACAACCGGGCCATAGGTCACTACGTCCACCCGGTCGCCCGCCACGTAATCGTTCGGGCCAAGCGCAATCCCCAGGGCCATTGCCAGGGTAATCGCACTTGTGTCAGCCGGGTCAATCGCGCCGTCGCTTGCCATTGCCACAGCTTCCCCCGCCTCAATCGTACTGCCCGCGGTGAAGCGCCGGATGACTGCTCCCTCCAACGGCTTAACCAATGTGGCATCTGTTTCTCTTGCAAGTGCCATTTGTCCTATCCTCTCTTAGCTAGGCAGGTACTTCGGATTCAATCCGTAAGTCGCTGCCAATTCTTCTTTCGACATTCCACCGTAACGCCCGCCGACTGGTGTGCCCGTTCCGCTGCCTGTACCGCTGTTGATGTTCGGTGCGGTCGGCTTGGGCAGGTCGGCCAGAATGCTCTTTGCGTCGGCGGTCAAACTTTCTTCGTCCTCGCCTTGCAGCCGGGTTGCCAGTTTTTCAGGCAGTCCCACCGCCCGCGCTACCCGCTCTTTGAGCGTCGCCAGTTCCAGGCCACGCCGGGCGGTTCGCTCGGCTTCAACTTCTGCCTGGGTCTTCTCGTAAAGCTCTTTCCATTTGCCCTGTTCCTCTGCCGCTCGTTTTTCTGCTTCGGCTTGCGCTTTGGCAGCGGCGTCGGCGGCCTTGCGTTCTGCGCGCTGTAGGCGTTCGGCTACAATTCTGTCCACATCCGCCTGCGTAAATGCTGCGACCGATTCCGCCTTTTCTTCTGTCCCGGTGGCGGCGTCCGTGTTGGTCTCGGCTACGTCAGGCGCTTCAGCCTCCTGCACTGCTATTTGCTCTGCCATTCTATGCTCCCTGTTTTTACCGTCCGGTGGGACGTGAACAAAAAAAGGCGGCACGTCTAGGAGTCAACTCCTAAGCGTGCCGCCGCTTATCAATAAATGTAAGGTCAGGCTACGGGTTGGTTATTCTGCGGTCGGGTCTTAACTTCTGACCAATGGCCCTGCCAAATTAGGCAAGACAGATACTCCCCTTGCCTGTGTCTTGACTGGCAAAAATTCACGTCGGTCCATGGGTTGCCTGTTCTTTGACTTTGACGATCTTCTTGCTCTTGCCGGTCAGTCGCCAAATGCTGTAGAGCAGGGCGATCAGGTCACGCTCTAGCTGCTCTAACTGGCTTACCGATAGCATAGCACCATTATCGCCATTTAGCAAGTACTTGTTTAGCATCTCATTTGACATGGTGGCGCAGCCGTTCCTGGAAGAATTTGACGATTTGCGGCTTGCGTTTGGCCGCTACAGACTGAACGGTTTGCCAGCCTGTGCGCTTGTGTATCCTGGCCTGAAAATCAGCATCCTGCACAAGACGATTATACGGCGCTATATTGCTATTGCTGCCCACTTCGCCCCGCTCGTCGTTGAACGTGCGACTCCACGAACGGCCCAGGGTGCGCGTGCGCTTGTAGGTACTGTTTGCCGGGGCAGGTGGGTATGTCTTCATATCGCGGAGCAACAGGGCAGTGCTGTCGTTCATAGCCGCTCGCATCGCCTTTTTAACGTTGCCCGGCGTACGCTTCAGCAGGGCACGCACTTCGCTGTCGTCAATGGTTATGCTGACTTCGGACATTAGGTCACCGCTTTCCACCTATACACATTCGCTGTACCGGGCACTAATTCAGCCCCGATCCGTTCATAGTACGAACGTGCGGAGACCGTAGCGTGAAACTCTAGGAATTCCGCCTTTATCTTATTCTGCAATTGACTAAGCATCTCGCGCCCACCGGATGCCCTGGTTGCAAAATTGTTAACAAGCGCAACCCTATCATCCAAGAAGCGATAGGATGCAATACCCTCCACACGGGTTTCCTTTTCAAAAATCATGCCGTCAAATGGAGAACGCCGGGCAGTAATGTCGTCTACCGCCTGCCGTGCAATAGCTCGTCTATCCGCCTCCCAAGTGCCAACTTCTTCCCAGATTGCCTCCAACTGGTCAGGCGTGTACTCACTAGACAGTCTAGCGACAAATTTCGCTTCCGGCTGCATATCCGGCGCGGCTTGCGGTTCATCCGCCGCCAGGGTTAGGGCTGTCTCGGCTGAAATTTCACAGCGGCAATTTACGTGCAATGGCGGCCAGCCTATCCCTCCAAATCCGCTACTGTTTTTCTCTACTACCTTACCATTAAGCGGAGCGCAAATAGGACACACCAATTCGTCGTTTGCGGTGAAGAAACGAAAGTGGGTTGTGTCCTCATTGGCCCTTTCAACGAAAAGGGTCGTCTGGGAAAAGAGACGGGTGGTTTCAGTGGTTGCGATTCTGCTTGCGCGCACCGGCCCAAACGTCGGGATCAGCGCGTCAATGAGTTGTGGCAATCCGCCCTCGGCCACCACGTTCTCCAACTCCCCCCGCTGCCACTGGACGAAGGCTTTCTGAAACTGTGTCCGTGCTGTCAGGTTCAACTGGCCCACACTGCCGGGAATGTCCAGGTCGGCGTTGATGTAGTAATCTTCGGCCCAGTCGATAACGCTCTGATTTATCTTCTCCCAGTTTATCCCCGCCGTAACCGCAGACACCGCAGCCCGTTCTGACACAATGTCCAGGACATCCGGCCCTACGTCGGCCCAGAGTAGCTCCGATTCTTTGTCCCAGAATGTGTTCAGTTGCGCCGCTGTCGGCTTGAAGTCGCTGGCCCGGATAAGTTCAATCAGCCTGCTCTGTTGCGCCGACAAAGCGCCGGTGAACCTCTGCTCCAATAGCTGCTCGGCCCAGGCGCGGGCAAGTTCCGGGTCAAGCTGGCGGGCCAGTGTGTCGGCGTCGGCTTGACTCAGTAGCCCGGCTTCGATTGCAGCCAGTAGGAGGGGTGGCATTATTCCGCTTCCCGTTGCGCCATATCAAAGAGCGTCCGCGCCCGGCTCATTCCTAGCCCGGAAATGCGCCGATCAAGTTCCACCACACCGGCCATCAGGACATCCTCCCAAGTCAGAATGCCCTCGTTGTAAAGCGCCGCCTCGATTTGTGGCCCGATTCCGCGCACAGACTGAAATGATACGGATTCAGCCGGTGGTAGCGTCGGCGTGACTAGGTTCGCCGGTTCGCTGGCGAGTTCCTCCCGATGCTCTGTCATCCAAGCCGCTTGCGCCCGTCCGTAGGCTATGCGCCCGTCAGGTAGTTTGATTGGTTCGCCCATCTTATACCACCCCTCTCTGTGGATTCGTCTGCGGTGCGTTGCGCGTGGCCTGAAGCTGAATTGCACTTGCCATAGCCGCCACGTCCGCCACTCGGTCACTGCGTGCCTGCTCTTTGGCTTTGGCGATCTGCTCAGGCGTCAGGCCCGCCCGCTGCCACACAATTTCTTTCGGCACTTCCAGCCGCTGCAAGCCCTCGGCCACGCCAATCTCTACCGCCTCATTACGCACGTTCGCATCGGCCCATTGCACATCGATTGTGAGTTCTGCCCCGGCCACGCTGGGCACGTTCCCGAACGTCTGAGCTACCCGGTACGCCAGCCCACACACATCCTCCCACGCTTGCCCGAAGAAAAGCTGCCGCTCCTCGGCGCGCTTGACCAGCCCGGATTCCAGCATTTTGAGGGCTTCGCCCGAAGGAATTTCGCTGCCTCCCAGCGGGCGCAAATGGTACTGAGGCGTGCGAGAGACACCAGAGATAGCCGCTGTGAGCGTCCAGATTGTCTCTATTAGCTGTGACAGGTCTGCGCCCTCGATGCGGTGAATTCTGGCTGCGTCCACT
>Ga0210043_1002075_pt1 | contig 14201 bp, 15 predicted proteins | sample CryGeymet201501t_FD_183990 | JGI IMG/M metagenome (GOLD analysis project Ga0210043, IMG submission 183990) | Groundwater microbial communities from Crystal Geyser aquifers in Utah, USA - Crystal Geyser metaG 2015-01t (SPAdes) (version 2) | ecosystem: Environmental > Aquatic > Deep subsurface >... | reverse complement strand
CTAGTCTATCTTCAAAACAAAATGAATCTTCATCACACCGTACTGCGCGCTGAAGCAGTTGGTGCGCTCAACATAAAAGGGTCTGGGACCTACATCGACGCCACCTTAGGGAGTGGGGGTCATAGTTGTGAAATAATTTCGCACCTCGGCTCACAAAATTCCTTCTTAGGTGTTGATGCTGACCAAACGGCCTTAGACGCTTTTATCAAAAAAGGCATACCTAAGTGCGAGGCTAAAATTTATCTTGAATGCGCAAACTTCAAAGACATCGCTACGGTAGTACAAAAGCACGAACTCACGAACATACAAGGAATCTTAGCTGACCTCGGTTGGCGGATGGAGCAGTTTGCACAAGGAGGAAAAGGTTTTTCCTTCCAGGTAAGCGAACCACTCTACATGACTTACGGCAATCCTGCTGATTATGCTTTCACTGCCCATGACGTAGTGAACGATTGGAAAGAGGAGGACATAGCCAATGTTATATACGCTTATGGCGAAGAAAGGCAAGCTCGCAAAATAGCTAAAGCTATAGTTGAAGCTCGTGCCGAAGCCACCATCGTTTCTTCCGGACAACTGGCGGAAATCATAGCCAAAGTCATAAAAAAGAATCCTAGAGTTCGTATTCATCCGGCTACCAAGACCTTTCAGGCCTTGCGCATAGTAGTTAACGACGAGTTAGATGTAGTTGAAACATTCATTGCTGAGGCTTTCAGTCTCTTGGAACCACAGGGACGATTAGCCATCATCACTTTTCATAGTTTAGAAGACCGAGTTGTTAAACACCGATTCCGGTCTCTAAGGGACAACGGACAAGGACTGCTTGTCACCAAAAAACCGGTCATTGCTTCGGTAGATGAATTGACAAATAACCCGCGCGCTCGTAGCGCCAAACTAAGAATTATAGAAAAAATATGAACGTATTAGTGAGTAAAATAATAAAGAGCAGGAAAGAAACTTGGATCATAGCGTTAAGTGGAGTTCTTTTTGCTCTCATTGGACTATACTTGTACTTTCTAAGTGTTTCTATTATTCAAGTGGTTATTCGTCAAGAAGTGAATCAAAATATCAAAGAAGTTAATTCTAAAATCGCTTCATTGGAGAGTTCCTATATTGAAGCGCAACATAGACTCAGTGCCAGCGTCGCCACCTTAGAAGGGTACAACAAAGCCGAAAGAAAAGTGTATATAAACCGTAAAGCTTCTAGCTTGGTGCTTAATACAACTTTCAATGAGAGATAGAGCGGTTATTAGAATAAGAATAATATCGGCCGGTATTCTTTTGTTGGCTCTGATTTTAGTAGGACGACTGTACCACATTCAAATTGCTAATGGTGATACATATGTTTCAAGCGGTGAGTCTCAGTACGTACATACTGTCCGTGACTTGTACTCCCGTGGGAGTATTTATTTTTCTACCAAGGATGGAGATTTGGTATCAGCGGCCACTGTGCAATCAGGTTATGTCCTCACTGCCAACCCGCAGTTGGTCACAAATGCTGATGAAGCTTATGAAAAAATTAGTACTATCCTAAGTATTGATAAAGATGATTTTATAAGAAAAGCTTCAAATAAAGAAAGAGTTTACGTTGAATTATTTGAGCGAGTCGAAGAAGAAGCCGCTACCGCCATCGCTAAATTTGATTTGCCTGGTATACAGCTTTATAGAACTCAGTGGCGATATTACCCAGGTGATGATGTGGCCGCCCGAACCATCGGGTTTGTTGGTTACAGTGGCGATGAGCTTTCCGGACGTTATGGTTTGGAACGCTACTATGAAGATATTCTACGGCGTAATGACGAACGCCTGTCAGTAAATTTCTTTGCTGAAATGTTTAGTAATTTGGGCGGAATTGTCTTTGACAATGGTAAAGCCAGGCGGGGGGATGTGGTGACAACTATTGAACCAACGGTTACCAGATATTTACAGAACCGACTGGAAGATACTCAAAGTGAATGGGGGAGTAAACTGACAGCTGGAGTAATTATAAATCCCAAGAATGGTGAAATTTACGCCATGGGCGTGGCGCCTGATTTTAATCTTAATGATCGCACCGATGTGCCGATTGAAGATTTTAGAAATCCACTAGTTGAAGACGTCCATGAGATGGGGTCTATTATCAAGGCTCTTACCATGGCGGCGGGACTTGATAGCGGGGCAGTGACTGCCAACACTACCTATTATGACGCCGGCTTTCTGGAGCTTGATGATTACACTATTGGAAACTATGATGGTAAGGGTCGAGGTTATGTCGATATGCAGGAAGTACTTAATCAGTCTCTCAACACTGGGGTTTCTTTTGTGGTAGATCAAATGGGTAAAGACTCCTTCAGTTCGTACTTCAAAAAATTAAAATTTGGGACCGAAACTGGTATAGATTTACCAGGTGAAGTTTATGGAATGGTAACTAATCTTGACACTAAGCGTGACATTGAGTTGGCCACAGCTTCGTTTGGACAAGGGATCGCTATGACCCCGATTGCTACTGCTCGGGCCTTGGCTACCCTGGGTAATGGGGGGACTTTAGTCACACCTCATTTGGTAAAAGAATTACGCTTTGAAGACGGCACAATTCAGCCAATTACGTATCCTGAGGGGGATCGAGTGTTTAGCGAGGCCACCAGTGAAGAAATATCTAGGATGCTCACCAATGTAGTCGATGATGCCTTGCGGGGAGGAACAGTGAAGCTAGAAAATTACTCAGTCGCCGCTAAAACTGGGACGGCTCAGATTGCTGACAGAGTCAATGGTGGCTATTACGACGACCGTTATTTGCACTCATTTTTTGGTTATTTCCCAGCCTATGACCCAGAATTCCTCGTTTTCCTGTATACTGTAGAACCAAAGGGGGTGCGCTATGCGTCTGAGACTTTAACTACACCTTTTATTGATATTACTGAATTCCTTATCAATTATTATTCCGTACCGCCAGATAGATAGTCAATCATGAAAAACCTATTTAAAAATATTATCGTTGCCATTTTGTCATGGGAAGCCAAAATACTATTGAGACGGACCAAGCCAAAAATAATCGGCATAACCGGCAGTGTTGGTAAGACCTCAACCAAAGACGCTATCTATTCGGTACTAAAAGGCCACGTTCGCGTCCGTAAAAGTGAAAAAAGTTTCAACTCCGAAATCGGCGTGCCTCTATCCGTCTTAGGCTTGCCAAATGCTTGGAGCAACCCACTCTTGTGGTTTAAAAATATTATAGACGGTTTGCTCGTGGCTATTCACCCTAATGATTATCCTGATGTCTTGGTCTTGGAAATGGGAGTTGATAGGCCCGGAGATATGGCCAAGCTGGTTAGTTGGCTACAGCCTGATGTGGTGGTTTTAACTCGCCTCCCCGATACTCCAGTTCATGTTGAGTACTTCTCTACTCCCGAGGCGGTGGTGGCTGAAAAGAGGGTTTTAGTAGAGGCTCTTAAACCTGATGGGGTGTTGGTGTATAACCAAGATGACGAAGCGGTACGAAAAATTGCCGAGAATATCCACCAACCAGCTATTGGTTATAGTCGGTATTCGTTATCTCAATTTACCGCTTCTTCAGACAAAGTAATTTATGATAAAGGCAATGCCCAAGCCTTGGAGTTTACCTTAACTCACTTAAACAAGGCTTCTTTGATGTACGTCCAGGGCTCTTTAGGAGTACAACACGCCTACAATTACGCCGCCGCGGCTGCGGTTGGTTCTTTGTTTGATATTTCGATAGAAGAAGCTACCAGAGCCCTGCGTGAACATTTGCCACCGGCTGGCCGTATGCGCTTAATTGCTGGTATTAAAGGAACTACCATCCTAGATGATACCTATAACTCTTCGCCAGTAGCTTGTGAACGGGCTTTGCAGACCTTAAAAGAATTAAAAGGGGTTAAGCGTCGAATAGCCGTGTTAGGCGACATGCTCGAGCTGGGGCAGTACTCAGTGCGCGAGCATGAGCGCATGGGCGAATTGGTGGCACAGACCGCTGATATATTGATTACGGTGGGGGTACGAGCGAGGGGTATTGCTCGCGGGGCTCTGGAGAATGGTCTGTCAGAGAAAGCTATTTTTCAATATGAAGAAGTGGGACGAGCCGGTCAGGAACTACAAGCTATGTTGCAACCAGGCGATATGGTTTTGGTTAAGGGCTCTCAAGGTATCCGCTTAGAAAAACTGGTTGAAGAAATTATGGCCGAGCCAGAAAGAGCCTCAGAATTACTCGTTCGTCAGGGCATGAATTGGAAGAATCGCTAACTACTTAGCGATTTTTCCGTTCCCAGCTCTGCTGGGAATTCCCGATGCCGTTAGGCAAGGAAGTAGGAGGCAAGGCCTCCAACTCCCACATAACTCATATTCAGAGACCACAAACCGTCCGTTTTTTGCGTTAGCGAAAATCACCGATCTGAGACCTAAGAATAACGAGCGCCAGCAACTATATTCTTAGATCCTCCGGAAACGGCTCTCCTTATGTTATGCCGTGTATTGAGTGCTTGATGCGGGTAAGCAGTTTGGGAAACTGTTTTAAGGCGAAGTTGGGAACCGACATTAAATTATTATAAAAGGAACAATAACCGCTTAGCGATTCTTCCGGGCCTTTGACTAAAACATGCGATTTTTAGAAGGAAATGGGAGGGTAAGAACTCTATAAAAATAAATGACCGCGCGTGCATTGCACGCGCGGTCATTGGTCTTAAGCTGAACCAAACAACAAAGACTGGTTGACGTACTCCATCGCTTCTTCAGGTGTGATTCCCAACCTGTCAAACATGAGTTCACCATCAAACGCAACCATGATAGGTTTCTCGGCAATAAAAGCGGCAATAACAGGGTAAAAGGTTTCAAATGCAATTTTGCAGTAACGCAAAATATGGTCCATTTGTTCTGTGGTTACCAGCGATTGGTCCGTGTGGACTTCTTCCCGCCACACTATTCGGGTGTCATCTTCGTCAGAAATATAATACCAGGAACCGGCAATACAACGTTCGTTTACGAGATTGAGCAAAACACACAACTCAGCGACAGCGTATTCTGGTACCGGACGTGGAAACGGAATTGGTATGCGCAGAGTGAGCATGTCAGCCATTTCATGCCAGTAGACATGAATATAGGCGTTTCCGTGCCGGGTTGGCAGGTGTACCATCAGATGGTCATCAGACCCCTGGTCTGTCTTCCAGCCGTTTTGTTCTGCCACTTGAAAGGCGATATCGAGCAGGCAGACTTGCACAGACGATTCCATAGTCAGGTCTCCTTGTCAAAAAACGTATTCGCTAATCTCTTTGTACCTTTTTCATAGAGATAAGGCAAATTAGTTCTGCACCTAGGCGGCCTTTCTCAACCTATCCGGAGCTTAATACCAGCTTAATACCACTTCTTACTTGCTAGCTTTGGTAATCAGGTATATAACAAAAAAGGAGATAAACAAACTTTGTTCGATAAAGGAAAGGCGACCAACATGAACCTAACCCGCCAACGGGATGACGGCCATACTGTCAAGCGTCCCCCCGTTCGTACTGGACATGGTCCAGGCCCATCAGACTGAAGGAGGACTGACATGACGAATTCGCCTGAGCCGAGAGAAACGGAACTGATGCTCAAAGGCTACGGCCTGACCACCGCCGAATTTTTCTACCGGATGCCGGATTACCAGAATGTGCTCAACACCTTTATTTGGCAAGAGTACGATCTGGCGCCAGATTATCCGGAGTTGTTTCAGTACATTGAATTTTGGCAAGAAAACATTGAAGGGCCGCTGCACTCGGTTCGTTTTTGTCACCGCAAACTCATTGCGCCCGGGGAGTGGCGCAATGTAGTCGGTGATTTCAAGATTGAAGGCCGGTCCAATCGTTTTCACTGAGTGATTTCAAGGAAGGCGCCCGCTACGCGGGTGCCTCATTCTTATTAACCAAAGTAATTTTAATGTCTCTGTATTTCATGTGTTTCAAAAGTGTCGAGTATTTAGTAATTAGTTACCTTATACACATTACTCACCACCGCCGCGTGATCGCTCATGCCAAAAACCAGTTTGGTATTCTCGGCCACAAAAGGCGACTGAGTAAATAAATAATCAACCATAAAATTATCAAACAGTTTTTTTAATTCCGGTGTTTCACCACTGCGATGGAGGGTTATATCAAGACTAGAGTTAAATTCAGGTGGAATATTATCAATGTAGTATTTTGTTAAATCATCGTAGAGATGATTAATTTTTCTGGGAATATTTAAGTCACCACACAATATGTGGGCTGGTTTAGGCTGCAAGGCCGTCAACATATTTTTCATGTCTTCTATTTGGTGATCATCGGCTATTTCGCCGACTGGATTCCAAGTGAAGTGAGTGGTGGCGATATTTATTTCGTCTGTTTCAATATATAAAACCACATGCCTTTGCGTCTCCCGGCGCTTATCATGATCATAAATTACTACTTCTGTGGTCGGTGTGAAGTAGGGGATTACTTCAGCTTGATGAGACGCTTTAGAAGCTACCAATAGGCCTTCTTGGTAAGGTTGTCCGTTATGAAACTTTATGCACATAGGTACAAAAGTCTGTTGGTAGCCTAGGTTATCAAACCAATCGGTCAACTCTTCCGGAGATTCAGTTAAACAGATTGTATCAGCCTCTTGGTTTTCAAAAAATTGTTTTACTAAATCTAAATGCAGGCAACCTTCAACGTTTAGGGAAATAAGTTTCATACTGTCTTTTCCGAGATTTTATTATAGCAGAGGGTGTGGGGTATTAGATGTGAACTAACTCAGGTGATCCCACGGGGAAATTCGAAACTTACAGTTTCAGTACAGGTTGTCAGTATTTTAGTTCTAGTATTCCTAAAATACTAGTCACCTTTTCGATTCCCCGTGGGATCACGAACAAAAACAGCACCCTTGACAGGTGCTTGTTTTTGTACTCGTGAGGCTATAGCAGGTAGAGTCTCTAAAATTTGTTATCCTACAATGTCTGTTTAGTTAATAATTCTGCTCACCGTTTAACCCTTAAACAGCCTTAGCAAAAAGTGACAAAAGTGACACTTTTTGCAGAAGTTAGAGTGACATGTAACTGTCACTTTTACTACTTATAAACCATCTTTAGGAATCGTTCTACTTGAGCTTTTCCTTCATCAAAATCAACGTTATTCAGATTAAATTGTGCAGTAATCAGCGCAAGGTTATACATTGCATAGTCTGTTGGTGAGAAATTTTCATAGTCCTCAAGCTCATGTTGGCCAAATATTTCAGTAATGATGTCGTCAAACTCATCTTTAGTTAATTCAGTGGGCGTCAGTCCGTTACTTTCAAGAAAATACGTCATGCTAAAAACTGCTAACCTTTTGTTCCCGTTAGCAAAGTAGTGTCCATTCACATTCAAAAGCAGAGCGGCTGCTTTAGCGTAAATGTCTGGGTAATAGGTATCGTTTTTGAGTCGATCTATCAATGAGAAGTAATCATCAATTTTCTCTGGTTGGTCATCGTATCGAGGTATTTCTTCATCACTTATATAATCAAAGCTTTGAATAACATCGATAATTTCAACTAAATCTTCTGGAGTAATATAGCGAATTTTATCCATACATAACTAGGTACTACCAAGACGCTTAATGGCGTTACCATAGTTTTTCTTTACGCTCTTGTATACACCGCTGATCTGCCCTTTTTTACCGTTTGCAGTTGTTCGCTGTCGAATGGCATAGTACTTACCAGTGGCTGGATTGTGAATTCGCTTTTGAGCCATATACATACAATATACGACAAGTAGAAGCTCGTAAAGCAAAGACTGCCAACAAGCCGAGGGCTTAGCAAACGAACTAAGCTCTGACATTAATGGTTGTTATGGAGGGAAATATATAGCTATCAGAGGCACGAGTTAAGCACTGTCTCTATGCCAGAAAATCTACTGAATCAGATGAGATGCAGGCACTCTCTATTGATTCCCAGATCAAAGAAATGCAAGCAATTGCTGAACGACTTAACCTGGAAGGTACCCCAAAATTGGCACACCTTTTCTAAAGTTGTTTAATAATACTAGAGTCGTGTAGTGGCTGCAAACTGCACCGGGCTCATCTTGTGTGCCGAGTGAATACGGTCTCTGGTTATAGTAGCCAATCGTCTGGTAGATACCAGCCACTAACTCACCTAAAGTAGCAAAGCGATGAGGGTCACCCAGATCAAGCTTGAACCCTTTATAGAATGACTCCTGGTATCCATTCTCCCAAGGACACCCTGGTGCACTCATCGACTGCTGTATCTTTAGTGATTGCACCAGGTTGGTATAGTTAATACTCCCATACTCACTCCCTTGATCGGAATGGATAATGCGTGGTGGTGGACGATGAAGAATAGCACTAGCTAAGGCATTGATGACTAGTTGTGTGGCGTGGGTGTTAAGGATAGAGATACCCACGATCTCTCTGGTGAAGACATCAAGTACAGTGGCCACGTATAACCATTTACCCTGATACTTGAGATAGGTGAAGTCACTAGCATAGATGTCACCTGGACCAAGTGGTGTCTCAGTGAGCAATAAGTTAGGGAAGACACTGTCTTTTGGCTTTTGGTAGACTTTAGGAGTCACTCGGCGGTATGGCTTAATTCCAAACAGCTTCATCACCCGCAGGATACGTTTCTTATTCAACTTCCAATGGATAGCTAATCGTTTATGACCATAGCTCGGATGGTCACGCAGAGCTAACTCAATCAGCTGTTTAGTACGTCAATCTTTGCTTGGTTGTTTGTGCTCATAGTACTGGTGAGTGCGAGAGAAACCAATTACCATCCCCTTGAGGACCCCTTTTTTGCCTCCACGGACATTTTAATCGTGAGGTCGCCGATGATCTGTTTTAGTTGATCATTCTCTTTCTTTAGCTTGTTATGCTCCAGGAGACTAACTACGCCTTTAGCTTTAGTGCCTAACCAGGCATAGATAGTACGATTACTGATACCATACTGAGTAGCTGCATCAATCACACTCAGTCCCTCGTGCTTTATTTTATTAATAATCTCATCCTTAATTTCAGTTAAAATACGATAACCTTTCTTGGCCATATTCTTTGTATTAATTAAGTAATAATACTTAGAATAGTTGTCTTAAGAAAGGGGTACCTTTCAATGTGAAGAGGCACAACTTGAGACACAACTAACAGCACTCAAAGGTAGTGAGGATATTTCTGATGAAGCTATGCGAGAGACAATGAAAGATATAGAGAAACTTTCAGAACTCATAAAAGACGTTGTGCCTGTTTACAATTTTGCAAAACCACACGAAAAAGAGAAAATCATCCGAATAATCTTTTCAGAACTTTATGTCTCTCAAGATGTGTTGCAATACAAGGTCAAAAAAGGTTTTGAAGCCTTTGAGGACAGACTTGTTGCTATTTGTGAGCCGAGTCGTGATGGAACCAAATGAATACATTGCCCTGTAAGGCTTTATTGGCTGATTCGCTCAAAATGCTATCGACGCTTCTCGAGAGGTTAAAAAAGTGACAAAAGTGACACATTTTTACAGTTCTAAATGTTACCTTAACCTGTTATTTTAATTGGTTATAAAAAACTCGGCACCTGTTGGGTGCCGAGCGAGAGGGCTGGATTAGGAGGTCAGTGTATCAGACCGCCTTTTTCACAACCTTGAGTTGGAAGACATAGACGCCAAGCGCCTCTTTCTCCTTCGGGTAGATGCCCTGCAAGACGCCGAGAGCACCCGCAGGATTATCAGGAACGATATTGCCCGCTTTTTCCTTCGCCAACATTTCAGCGAAAGTCTTGTAGACACGGACTTCGGTCACTTCGACGACACCATGGTGCGGATTGCATTCCAGACGGATCTGCTCGCCGACTTTGATGGTCTTGATGTTGCCATAGCCGACACGCACCTAGAGAGGTTTTGTGCCTGCCATGATTGCATTGAAATACTGACGTTTGACGCGCATCATTCTCATAACTGTATCCTCCATTACCAGACCCCACTGTTGTGTGACAACATCACGCTTGTACGCATCAGGCATCATTGCCTCGATACGCCAGCCGTTATGTTGAAACGTTTCCACTTCGACACACGTGGGGACGGTGTGAGTGTAGAGCTTGTGTCCGTACTCCCGAAGCAAGCTTGGGAGTTCGGATACCAATGCCGAGAACGCCTGAATGTCTTCAGCGAGTAACGGCATCAGTTTGACTGGCTCGCCCTTTTTGGGAGTAGCTGCCGCCACCCCGAGCACAGTCCCGTCAGGAGCTTTTGCGACCCAGATGAGTTTGTATTTCTCATTGGGGTCACGAGTTCCTTTTCGGGAATAGCCATCGAACAGTGCTGTAACCCACCGTTCATCAACTCCGTCGAAAAACGGAGAGAGTCGATTGATGACCAAGTCACGAACTTGCGACTCGTCCTCCGTCGTGAGAGGGAGGACGGAGATAATCCTTTCAGGAGGATACACGCCGTCATGTTCGATGATCTTGTAGAGCATCACTTCGTCGATGTCGGTTCGATAGTGTCGGCTGGCAGTACCAGCTTTCACGTAACCTTGAGCGAGAAAGTAACTCAGCGCCAGAGTGTTCTTAACCGAAACGGTGCAATACACCTGCCTGACACGGTGCTCTTTGGCGTAGTCGTACAGTTTCTCAAGGAGCATTCGGCTGACGCCTTTTCCTCGAGTATCTTGGCGGACAACCAGGGGACTGATTTTCACCGTCCCTTGGTATTTCGCCACGAAGTTGAGGATGCCGAGGATGTTGCCGTCTTCGACAGCAACATACATCAACTGAGCGGCCTAGAAATGTCCTTTGAGGTCTTTCGTACCTCTTGAAGCCGTTTCCACGATTCGCTTTGCGTGTGCCCGATGGTCACCGCCGTAGTACGGATCCAATGCGTGATGCATCATCTCCGCTACGACTGGCAAATCATCAGGCGTTACCCACCTGACCTCTATCATAAAGAACTCCTTTATTGATTGTTGCAGAGAACGGGATGTTCCTTGAGCAACAAAAGGTTGACGTACCCTCGTTGGATACGCTCTGTACAATAGTGCAATTTCGTGTTTTAGTCAATCAATTCAAGGCGTACCCCTACTACACCGTATTTTTGCTCATCCTCATCAGAATAGAATGATTTTATCTGAGTCAGAAGAAAGTCACGGCTTTCTTCACCAAACAACTCAGGGTTATGGTCAGCAAAAAGCTCTTTAAAAGTCTGGTACCGTAGCAATCCTTTTACAGCTGTCGTAACTGAGTTTTCAGGCCTATCGTTTTCACTAAAGATTATCTGGTCGCCAATTGAAATTTGTTGACGTTTTTCATCGTAGAGACGAGACTCGATAACTTTCTTACCTGACGCAATGTTGTTATATGGTTCCGTCGCTAGTTTCATTTGGTGTTGCATAAATTGAAAGATTATTTAATTTTATTAATATTGCTTAACTTCCGAACTCATTAACAAATCGAGTGTATGCTTGCTGCACAATGAGCATGGCGTACCGTACATCATTTTCATCCTTAACAAGAAGCGTGGTGATGTCTTGGTTATAGAACTCTCGACTCGAATCAAGGAATTGCAGTTTCTTCTTTGGGTCATCGAAATCCTTTGGCTTACTCCGTGTGAAATGAAGAGATAGACCGTCTTTCACTTTGTTGATGTAGAAAATATTTCGCCAGTTATCTCCAAGCAAGAAACTAACGTACTTTGATTTAGGGTTTGGTTTTAGGTCAGGGTCAATCTGCATTACCAAGTCTTTAAGAGCGATATAGAGATCAAACGAGACACCACTCTTTCCCATAACATCTTCTTCAGAATAAACCTTAACTTCCTTTGTTACTTTCTGTGTATCGCCACCGATATGCTTCATTTGTTCTAAGGACTCTGCACTCTTCGATATTTCAATCTGTCTGTACTGGATTAGGTCATCTTCAAACTGGACTGCTTCCCAAAGTTCAAAGGGCATATTCTTGAAGTTCACGGCATTTTGCTGATGAGCTGTAAACGAGCGAGCGACGAATATGATTCTTGCTTGAGACCAGTCAATGTCGTCTTTCCTAGTACTTTTATTTTTTGCCTCATTGTACGCAAGAATAAAGTCCGCCTTATGGTTAAGCATAAGCGATAGATATGAAAAACCCTGATCGACTACACTGAAACTTCTGTCACGTTTGTATTCAATGACAACAAACGATCTGCTCTCTTCGTCATAGGCAAGTGTGTCAATGAAAAGGTTCTCTACTTGGTGCTCAGTCGCAACGAATTCTAAACCAAAAATAGTCTTGAGGTTCTGTTCTGTAAGTACTTGTAGTTCTCTCTCTTTCTTGAAAGGTGTTTCTTTAATGGAAACAAGTTTTCCGTTTTTCTTATTAAACATTGGCATGAACAAACTGTACCACTAAATTGTATTTTAGCAATCATTTAGCCTTAATTTTAGCCATAGATTACACAAATTTTTACCTTTACGACATATTTCCAATGTTCTATGTTATGCACGTAGACAAAAGGTTAGTTTGATTGCTATCCACAGCAAAACTCAAATGGTGCACTGGCTTGGCTTTTGCCAAAAGCACGATTTTTTGATGCGTGTATAGTGTAGATACAAACGAATACCTGAAGTGGGTAACCTTTCAAATAAGGGCTCACGCACAAACCAACCATTGTTGGCGTGCGTGAGCCCTTTTTCGTTTGCTTAATAAATAAGCACTAAACCATTATGAAAAACCAAAAGATTAGAAACGATTTCTTTGCACATACGCAGGAAGTCATCGAGTACTACGCAGTCATTATTGCAGAAGCCAGCACTGAGGAGCGGTCCCTTAAGGCACTACTCATCGACCATACAAACTCATGTCTCTTCTCGCTCTTCACATACATCGACGGAGCCACTGGCGTGAAAAATCTTGAGCTTGTAAATGCCGACACGGGTGTGGAGAAATGGGGATACGTCCGTTATTTTCATAATTTATATGTTGTAATATTTCAAACCTTTCGGTCGTCCCGGTCCACGCTGTGTACTACCAAGATCATACCGCTCAACCATTTCACCTGTCCATGTTGCTGAGCCGTACGGAGAGCCCTTGGCAACTGAGTGACGGAGCTTTTCAAGATCTTCATTGTCAAGAATTGTGTTCACTGACTCTATGTAATTGATTGGCAATTCAGTCGGGAGTGGGGTCAGAAACTTTTGGTCTTCTTGATTGTTCCGTATCTTGCGATACAGCGATGACCACTGCCAGTCTTCTGCTCGCTTGACGAGCTTCGCTCGGAGTGGGTTCTGTTCGACATAACGAATCACTGTGAGTAGGTGATGGTCAGTTTCGATTGGGAACGACTTGTACGTACCTTGGTAGAGATGACCGTGACCAACGCTTTTCGTCTGCGTACGCCGTTGGCGAACATGGGTGGTGGTCACCCAACGCATAAATTCACTCATGTCACCGTCTTTCTTTGGGTAGAGCACAAGGTGCCAGTGGTTTGGCATGATGCTGTATGAGAGTATGCGCATACCGGTAAGTTCGACTCCTTCTTGAAGGAGAGCTTCGAAGTGTTGGTATTCTGTATCAGTCTCAAAGATCTGTACCTTACCATTCGACCGATTGAGCACATGATATGGAATATCTCCGACCACAACTCGATTCATGCGTGGCATGAAAATATTAGACCACAGCTTTTGCTAATATAACGGACTTATCCCCATTAGCCCATTCACGACTTCCTCATCGTATGCCTCGCATATTGCTGCCAAAGCAAGACGCCCCACTCCAATTGATGATTCTATAATATGCGGAGTAAATCTTTCACCAGTTCGCTCATCGAAATAAGTTAGGTCTTGACCGCTATGTTTAGAATGTTGAGACAGATCGTAGTCACCCCTCGCATGAATACCCTCAAGCTCTTTCCAGCCAATTGGATACTTGTATTCAATATCAAAAGCCTCTTTTGCATAAAAGACGAGGTTTTCATGCTGGTGCCATCTAAGATTTTCTTTACTCAGACCAATCTCTAATAAAAAGTCCCATCGATAATCTTTCAATTTATTGTACTCTTCCATTTCATTCTCAGGGGAGACGAAATATTGCATTTCCATCTGCTCGAATTCTCTAGTTCTAAAAATGAATTGTCTCGGTGCAATCTCATTTCTAAATACCTTACCAATTTGAGCAATTCCAAATTGAAAGGTACCCCTTTCTTTGCACACTGTTTCTAAAGTATTATCATTTAGAAACAAACTATGGCAAAACAAGGATATAAAATCGCAAAGGAAATCAAA
>Ga0210043_1002071_pt1 | contig 14229 bp, 31 predicted proteins | sample CryGeymet201501t_FD_183990 | JGI IMG/M metagenome (GOLD analysis project Ga0210043, IMG submission 183990) | Groundwater microbial communities from Crystal Geyser aquifers in Utah, USA - Crystal Geyser metaG 2015-01t (SPAdes) (version 2) | ecosystem: Environmental > Aquatic > Deep subsurface >... | reverse complement strand
TGGTTCTTCATACTATGTGGGTAGTGTAAATACCTAGTGTTGTCGTGGTTTCCAAATATAACCTTATGGCGTTCTGGGTCTCTATATTTACTGTGGTACACGTGCTCCTGAAACCCGAAATCCCCAAGCTGTAATGAATAGTCTAGGTTTCTGGTAATATTACGGTACTGGCGCCATTTACCATGAACGTCGCCAATAAACGTCATATTTATTGTGTCGGCAGCCATATTAGTTATTAGTTTCTTGAGGGGTGCGCTGAGCATGTTTTATGAATAAACTAACCTCTGTATCAAGAATCCACTTTCCAAGATCAGGTCCGATTAATCCGAGTTTCATTCCATCTTCACCGCGGACCGTTAACTCAAATGTTTGAATAGATTTAATAGTTGCTGGTAATGTAGCTCCTATTAGGTCGCCCCACAACCGAACTTGCTCATCCGCTAGTGTTATACGTTCTTCCAGTTTCTTGATAATAACAATGTCTCTGGGTTGAAATACGAGTAACCTATGCAGAAACGTTATGTTTGTGATTTCTTCACGAGTAAACTTTAACTTATGTAGTTCTTCATCTCCGCCCGTCCAAGCGTTTCCTTTTAACAACCACGGTATGACCGCGAACTTAGTATCTTCGTCAAATACTCTGTTTACATGCCACTGAACAAAATGCCCAGGAAAAATCTCTTTAAACATATCAAAGGCGTGCAACATATTTAGAAGTCGATTGACGTTAACAGCCGAATCGATACTTTTTAGTAACTCTTCTCTGATACGCTCAGTAGAAACCCCTTCTAGGGACGGATTCTTTTTAAGTGACTCGCCGGTTCTTTCATCCAATGTACACCCGTCAATTCTATTAACAAATCGAAGGGCACGTAGTTTTCTAAGCGGGTCTTCAGAGAACCGTATATTCGGGTTACCGACGGTTCTGATAACTTTGTTTTTTAGGTCATCAATCCCACCAACCAAGTCAACTATCTTATTTGAGTTCAAATCAAAAAACAGAGCATTGACTGTAAAGTCTCTACGTAGAACATCAGCTTCGATATTGGAAAACTCAACTGAGTCTGGTCGCCTTCCAGCACCAACATCTTCACGAAATGTGGCAATTTCTATGCCTTCTGGTTGATCAGATACTTGGGCAATAACAACTCCAAAACTGGCACCAACAGTTAACGTACTGAACCCGGCCTTTTCTACTATTTCAATAGTTTTACTTGGGTGGGCACTAGTCGCTAAATCAAAGTCCGATGATGTGACACCAAGCAAGGCATCTCGGACAGCACCCCCAACAATGAACAAAGATTCACCCGCATTATTAAACGCCTGGTTCAGTATAGTAACTGAACCCGGAATACTCGTTACGAGGGTATGTTCTGCGGCCGTTGTGTTCATCTCTGTCTACTTCGGTTAGTCGTTTAATTACATTACTATAATACAAACTACGGTATTAATAAGAAACTGTTTTGTGTGAAGATTTTGTGAAATAATGAGTAAGGGGTCTTCGACGGGACCCCTTACTCTACCATGGTTGGTTTCATCATTCCACCACCATGATACCTACAAGAGTGAATCTCCTACCTCCACTCAAGCGGTTATTACTACCGTTATCGTTTACCCGGTAAGAAGCCAAACAAGAAGATGGGTTCCAAAGTATCCGGCCGCAAGGATGATAATTATCAATGAGAATTTGTCAAGAAGTTTCATAGTAGTATTCTAAGAAAGTTGTTTTACTCGCCAGTTGAACTCTTCAACTGCGTCTGCATATCCCTGTTCCGTTTTATTAAAATATGCACCCACTATAGTGCGTGTCAAATCACTGTCGCAATACCAAACAATATAATCGCTGTCTGACACCGCAAGTACCACCGCACTTGTAGTAATCCCCCAATCATCAGACCGCCTATCGCGGAAGATCAGTACTTGGTATCCGTGCTTTGTTTTCATCTGGTTTGATTACAGTTGAGTAGTCGTTTTGATTACATCTATATAATACAACTGATTACACTAATAAAAAAGTGTTTTGTGTGAAGATTCTGTGAAGTTTGCTGTCAACGTAAAAAGAAAGGGAGACCCATCCCTTTTGAATCTCCCTTTTTGAATAAACACAGTATAACTACTCAAACAAAAAAAACCCCTTTTATGCAGTTACTTGCTTCTTATTCTTCCTGTCACGCCATTGCCATGTGAACGTCATTACGTTTCCGAATGCTATGATAAGCGACATTAACTCCTTTAAATTAGAGATGATAACAGACAGTATAGGTGTACTTTCGGCTTCACTACTGCCCATAGTCGGAGTTGGCCAGGGTTCTACAGAATATAATTTATCATTATTGCTATCATCATATGTTGAATCTTCCATCATCATTGAATAATACTCATCTAAAGACTCCGTATATTCATTACTTTGATAGTCATCCTCATACATATATTCTTCACTGGATTCGTATGTAGATGTGGTGTCACTTAGTGTAGGTACCCATATCGATACTAACGCACCAATTAAAATTACATGAACAAACCAGTATTTCATATTTAATCTCCATATTAGGCGATGGTATTATATAAATATGAAGAATAGCCGATTTAGGCACACAATTCTAAATTACTACGGTCCACGACGTTAGATGCGTGGATTTGATAATTCGATCTACCACCGAATATAATGTCCATAACGTCGGTTGCCAATGACTCTAGTACATTTACTTCGTGTGGTAACTGGTTGCCGGTAAGATTTATAATACGAATGAGCTCCCAGCCACTGGTGTTAAACTGAATACCTTTCATGTACATGTATACAACTAGCGTATCATCTACATTAAACGCCATAAAGGACACAAAGACTACATCGTGTACCGCATATGTCTTAGCAATTACTGTAAAACTATGTTGTGCATCAAACAAATTTACAAGGTCCGTATTAGTCCCGTCATTAATGGACTTGATATAGGACTCAACTTCGTCTAGGGTTTTGGTCATTTATTTAAATTTTATTTTAAGGTTAAGTATTGTTTTTGTGGGTATGATTCTTATTTTAATACAGGAAGCCCTCTGTTATTCCATTCTTCACAGACGGTCATATTAAGATGTTTTCTCATAGATTCAACTAAACACTCGATTCGTTCAGTATTTGTCATCCCTTGAAGCTAAATAATATTATCCAAACGCAATCCAACCGCGTAAATCCAAGTGTTTAAATCGTCTTCAGGATATATGAACGGGTCAACATTATTTTCGTATTTACGGTAACATGCAATTCCATCTTTAATGACTTGGTCATTTACTGTTTTAAATCCATAATCATAAAAATATCCAAGATGTTGTTCACCTTTTAAAAGTTGAATCTCGTATTTTTCACCAGTTTCTGGGTCTGGCCATTTCTTTTTTACTATAGTCCATTCTTTCAATTTTGACATATTACTAAACTCTAAATCTCATTTCAGGATCTCCAAGTATAACAACCTCAGCCCCATACAAAGTCTCAAAATAACCACACCAAAATGTAGCAAGTTGTACGTTCTTTCCATTATCGGTTTTTAGATATAAGCAGTATTCTGCGTAGTCATCATCACCAGTAACAAACCAATCTTTATTCCTATTTTCTTCAAGAGATTGTTTACGTGTTGGTTTGCGCAGAAAACTGTTTATATCTTGATACATTTTATAATGTTCTTGGATTCTGCGAAGATTATCCTTAACAACCGATAAATCTTCCCAAGTGAGTTCAAGATTCTCTTCCCGGTCCTCTGAGCCAAAACTATCTCCGGTGTGGTATAATATTTGAATAGTATATTTAGGCATTTTTAGGATCTTCGATGATAAATTCCATTAGACGCCTAATTTGGTTTACTAAAAATCTTAAGATATAAAATATTATAAAAGCAAACCAAAAAATAACCTTATCGATCTTGAAATACGGCCACACAATTTTACCGCTGTGCTTACATCGATAAGCTTCAAACAAAGCTGCGATGAACAATCCTATTAAATAAACTGTTAAAATAATCAGTGTTATCATCGTTTTTTAGTTGGATTATACGCCATTAACATTACTTCTATTGCACATATTAATGCATAATCTGAATTACTGAACATAGAAGATGCCATTGCATAAATAAGCAGTCCTATTAATATATTAAGGAGTCCATATAGACCATTTTCAATTGCCATTTTAGTCTGCTAGATGTTTTTTTGAATAGTTAATCTGGTTAGGTTCGTAAATAGTACCTAAGACATATATCCTCATACTAGTAGATAAGAACATGATAGGAGCGTCTTCAGATGTATCGTCCATTACAAAGGCAGCACGATCCGCGTGCCAATATACGTCACACACATAATTAGATAGTACTCGTTCTTTATCACTATCAGGATACTCAATTAGATCAAGACGAACAACATCTCCCTCATATATGTCTTGACCTAGTTCATCTTTAATCCCGGTATATTGCATGATAACGAAGTCATTCATTCGCATACAGTAATCTTCCCCATATTCTGGGTTAGGATACTCTCTACCGTACTGGTCAAGTAAGTTGAATTCGGTAGTTTCTCCTATTATGCTGAACCCGGTAACCACCATGTTTTTGGTAAAGGTATCCCACGCTCTGAATTTTAGTTCTCTATTCATCTGTTACCTCTATAAATTTGCTTCCATTTTCGGTAAGGCATTGATCTTTGTATATGGTTACTCAATCTATTGAGTATTTCCGAATCAATACTATCAGCAAGGTGTTGTGCCCACCTCGTATACATCTCTTCCATTTCAGGAGTATGATAGTGAGATATTTTTGACTGATCTGATTCTAGTTCTTTATTTGCCATTACGTTCAATCCAGTAAATTTTGCTAGGTTTTGTATGGCTGTATATTCTGGTTTAATAAAAGGTGTATCGATTAGTCCATTCTAGATTGTCCATACACCCGTCTCAACCCATATTCACGAAGGGCGTTAGCAAACGTATGAGCATACGCTTCTTTCCGTTGTAATGACTGCCCAAACTCGTGTACCCATATTGTAACACCGCCATAATAATCATCTTTACGGGCTAACCCGTTCTTGACTAACCAGCGTGCAAATGCACTATTACCCGGCTTGATATTAACCCAAGCAAATCCGCAGACACCCCCTTCAATAAAGTGTATTGGTTTGGTTGCGTCTATTTCGTTAGAAAACGTGGAGACAGGATGCCCGACGATCATCGGTTCTGGAGTAAAGTTATTAGCAGCTCGAACCGCCCGTGTCTTGGCTGATTCGAATACATTTTTGAAAAAGGATTCACGTTCGGTCTTGGAAAGAGATTTAGCTTCGTCAAATGCATTCATACTGTTAACTCAGTTTGGTTACATCTATATAATACAAAACCCGGTACTAATAAAAAACTTATTTGTGTGAATACCGTGTTAAAAGAGATTAGTTAACCAATTCTTGGAGTCGGTATACCACATCTTGACTTGATCAAAATCTTTACTTCTGATAAGTGGATCTTCTAGAACGTAAACGTCAATGAAGATCAGCAAAACTACTATAAGAACGGCGTAAATCACGATAGTATTACTCGGTTGGTATTTTAATTACACTATAATCTTCGGTGTGTAGGGTGTCTATCTGGACTATCCCGTTCGCATGATCTAAAACACCTTGTTCATACCTACTCTTTTCAAGTATCATAGAAACACCGAATATTGTGATTATAAAACACAACCAACTAATCATATTAGCTATTATTTGTTTACCAAAATCATCCGACTCTATAGACGGTGATAACAGTAGTAAACAAGTTCCAATAATAAAAAACACGATTGTTATTATAATATTTAGTAACATAACTTTTTATAAGGCTGTAATAACGACTTCTGTGAAAGATTGTTCAAGCAATTTACCGGGAATAATAACCTTATTACCCTCCGTATTGATAAACGTTATATATTTAGGACCATCCTTTATGTATTCTAACAACTCTTCAATCTCGATCTCAGTGATTTCATCACCAATTTGTTTCGGCCTGGATGCTACAGTTCCAACTGGAGTCTGCACTTCAAGATAGAACCATTGTTGCGTATCTTTCATAGTTGCCCCTACTCTTCGGTTTTAGATATAATTTTAACAAGATCCGTTACATGGTTTCTAGTACCCTCTACAACAATGCTTGGATTTGATATGAACAGCGGGTCGACGGATGGCCCACCCTTTGGTTTTCGGTAAAGCTTAAGTACATACCTAGCATCTCCGACATTATGAACTGCTATGAGATACAGATTGCTCCATACATACTCAACAGTAGTTGTTGATTCTATGCTTTTAGTCATTTTCGAATTTGGGTTATTGATCGATTACATCTATATAATATAAAACCCGGTACTAATAAAAAACTTATTTGTGTGAAAATTTCATGAATATATATAAAACAAGTGGATTTACTATTAATACCGACTTAACTGATTTTGTTCATCTGCCGTCCCTCCAGATTCGTTTCCATTCGCGGTATGGGGCCAGCGCTGGTGCACACGTGCCTGACTGCGTGTAATCGGTAAGTGACTCATCATCACCCGTGCTAAATTCTGCTCCTTTGCTTGCCATATCATTCCTCCAATCGTTTAATAGTGACCCTGCTCTCCCAAGTGCTGTCTATCTGAACAAGCCCGGCGGCGTGGTCTAGAACGCCTTGTCCGTAGGCGGCTTCGGCTTCTATATCAGAAACTCCCATCATCAGCGCGAAGATTATCATTACCGCGCCAATTACCGACACCAGGGTAGCATCCTTATCGTTCGAGAATAATAAGCCAATAGCAAAAATGGCTACCCCGGCTATAGAAAAAAGCACAACTCCTGCCACCATCATGACACCACCTGATATTCTGGTGGAAGATCGTTGCCGTAGTGGTCTTGGAGGACAATATCGTCAACAACCCAACTCGTGATCAAAGACAACCATCTGTCTGGATCGATTATGATATATCCATCAGAAACGACCATCCGCCGAGTTACAATAGGCTTATCGGCCTTAAACCGGAAGCACGTCCCCGGTCTGTCCTTGACGTCTGCCCACGTCAACTGCTTCGTGGGTCCCTTCATCATTTCAGCCATGATGTCACACGGGACGTCGTTGATTGGGACGCTTCTGCGCTCATCCATATACGTATCCCGCCGCCCAACGAATCCCCAGTCGTCAATCATAAGGAGTGGATAATTGTTGTCCGCGCAGTTTCGTGTCTTATCATATACTTTCCAGCCAACCTCGTGAAGGAGCGCTGCAAAGTGCATACGCGCCTCCGCGGAAGGTAACGTTATATGATGGTTCTTGAAGAACTCAGCAATCTTTTTGTTTGTATTTGGATCGACGTGTTTCATCATTATCATGTGTTTATTTTCATTTTGTGAGGTTACTCAAAGACTGTTTCCCCGTCCCGAGTACAGAGGCGGAATTCCGTTCCGTTGTGCCGAGGGAGCGGATACGCATCCCTCAATATTTTGTCAACGCACCGGTAGTAGAGATCGTCCCCGACCTCAACAACCTCATAGACGGCTTCAGCTTGCGTGACTCCCTTAAAGTAGTCACCAGATTGCAGCTCACTCTTATAGACAACCTTCTCCTTCTTTGGTGCTTCGATGCCAGCAAAGAGTTCAAGGAGAATATCGTTTGGCACATCGGCGATGTCGATTACTGTTGTTCGCTCCACGAGGATGTAATCTCGGTAATGCTCTCGGCGGTTCAAGAACCCCTGAATATCATTGCCACCAACAGTATTGCAGTCTCTCTGCTGTAGGATCGCGTTTGCCTGTACTGGCATGTCGAGGGGCCACAGCCCTCAAAAATTTTGCAGCGACAAATTCGTTCTCAAAACGAATGATGTGCGTTTTGAAATAGTTCTCAACTCTCTTTGTAAATGCCATTTTGTTTAGTACCTAAGTAATTAATTTCTAAACTTTCTGTCTGGTTCTGTAAAATAGCCTACAAAGTACGCTAACAACTCGTAGTCTGTGAGGCTATCAACCTCTACTCTATCTCCCCTAGGGGGGCCGGGTGTTGTGTATTTGTGGGGGTTGGCATATCGACTATAATATGCATCTGCACGGCCACGATCATATGCATTTCCATGAACCAGTTCAAACTCTTTTCTTCCCTGGTCGTACGTGTAATGCGCTGCTTCGTTACGAGCGTTAATGACCCGCCCCGAGTCTTCGTTATGGATAGTATACATAATAGTGTTTCAGTTCACATTGATATAAGTAATATAATGACGGCACCCTTAAAAAGAAACTTAAAATGACAAATTCACAGAATCTTCACATTAATAAATTTATGGGATTGTAAGAAATCTCTTGATCCTGTAACATATGTTGGGTGTTAATCCGCCATATCCATCGGTATGAAAGACGTGGTGTTGTTGGCTAAGTAACATATCACTATCATCATCTATGATCACATATTTCTTAAAATCGTAATACTGACAACCGTGTGTTTCAGGAATGATGTTATCTTTTATCCACGTTGAAATTTCCGTGCCTCTTACGTATCCAGTATAAGGGGTTATATCAAAGATTTCAAAAGTACCACCTCGAAGATCCATCAAATTTTGTAGTTCTTCAACAGAGTTGCTCAATATTCATGATGAAGATATTACAACTTTTGCGTTGGTTTCTTTACATAGATTGGAAAGCCACTTAACTCGTTTTTTGCAGATAAGAGATAATTGCCAATCCAGCTGTGTCGATTCTTCGCTTTTAACAAAAAGGTTTTCCTTTTGAAACTCTTCAGATTCAAAATAAGCTTCGCAGTTTAATACGCCGGCATGCTTACGCCATAAAGACCACTTTCTTTCCTCAGACTGATACTGGTAACGATGAGATTCTTCAAAATAATCGTAGCAATCGATCCGTACGAGTTTGTCTAAGTTGTGTAGCTGTGTCATAATATTAGGGATTAAGAATCCAAAGAACGGTCTTTTTTATTGTATTAATCATTTTCTCAATTATCAATTTCAAAATTGTAAAGGCCCACACGATCGGCCAAAATGTGGCGAAAAAGGAATACTCCATCCAATCTTGCTGAATTTCACCAGGCTTAACATCAGAGGCCCATTCGGGTTTTGCCGGTGTTGGTGTATATCGATCCATATGAGCAGCCCCGAGGAATGTAGCAATGAATCCTATTATATAGGCAAAAATATAAACGGTCATAATTATTTCAGGTTAAGCAATGCTACCCAAATATGATGGATTAACTCCTCTTCTACAACACGATCTGATAATGCTATTTTAGCATGATGGGATGTTTTCTTTGCATTTGCTACAGCAGATTGCACTGCTTCTCTCGTCAATATATCCATCTCATCAATCTTAGCAAATCGAAGAGTATGATATAACCGGTAGCTATACTTACCGTTTTCATCAGGATAATCATTCCAAACACTACGCTCGTGAAGATATTTTCCGTCTAAAAGTGTATCCGCTATTTGATTAGCTGCGCATCTACGTAAGTAACCAGGTGGTGGATAATGTCCTGGAAGAACGTGGTGCATAGTCGTAACAACATCAAGGACATTGGATCTGGTAGACTGTTGTTTCATATCATTTTAAAAATTCATCGTAAAGGGAAGATGCTTCATCTTTGGTAAATCCTAAGCCGTAATCATCTGTAAAATATGTATTTATACTTACTTTCTCCCACCTGGCATAGTAGTCACACAATTCTGCCCACGGTACAAACTCACCGAATTTTTTTGAGTAGATCTCGGCACCCCTACGCCACGTCTTCCATGGCCGTTTCCGTTCAAGAAAAAGACAATTAAAACTACTTAGTCTTGAATGAATGCGGTATTGCCATAATATATGTTTCATACTAATGTATATTCTAGTGCTCAGGTTCCAACCGTGTAATAAACGTATTACCGTTCGATAAAGTGTCAATTACAACCGTATTTTCGTAACAATCACGAACACCTGTTTCGTAACTATCGGGGTCATCTAGAATTATCAAAAGTAGTAGGCACAGTATAAAGCCAATGAATATAGTCCAAGGAAAAAATCACCCATTATGTTTTCTCTTTATGTTTATAAATAAATTGCGCCGGTCGTAGACACTGTGTTTACCCAACATCCCGTTAGACCGGTTCCTTGCTGAGTTAATCCTCAGTAGGATAGTGACCAGAGCAGGACTCGAACCTGCAAAGCGTGCGCCCGCAGTGGCGCCTCGGTACCAATTCCTCATTAATCGAGATGGTGTGCATCCCGTCCGCGTACTATCGCCACCTGGTCTATTGATCGTATGCTTTACAACATTTTGTTCATCTATGATAAGATAAGAACCGACTTTGTAGAGAATAATTAAAATTACTCACTGTCCCACCCCATTTCTTTGTCTAGGGCTTCAAGGTAGTTTCCAAGGTGCCTTTCCTCAATGTGACGCAGGGCCGCGTTTGATGTGCCGCGAATGTGATGGTTCAGCACGTCCCAAATCTCATCGTTTACATCAAACACCCTTACCAAGACGTCGTAATAAACCTGCGCCTCCCGCCGGGTCAGCGTGACGAGAAGTTCAATCTCTTCATCAGGGTCGCCGCCCTTGGGTACAGGCTTGGCCTCTGGCTTCGGCGCAATATGCTCCTGCACCAATTTCTCCAGCCGTGACAATCTGGACTCGATGGAATCAGGTTCAAATATTTCCCCAACAAGGTCCCTCATAGATGTGCCGGTTGTGAAGAACCGCCCAGAATCCGTATACATGAAGCCGGTACTAGTACACCGATATGAGTAATTATCATCCCTTGGCTTTAGTGGGGCCATCGGCCCGTATTCATACCCTTCTCGATCTCGGTATCGCTTTCCCTCTTCAATCTTCATTGTCTTTCTGGTTTAGTTGTTCGTTGAACCACTCAAAGAGTTCTTCGTATGTACTGAAATCAAATAGGATTTCTTCGCTGAGCGACCCATCTGGAAAATTAATGATCGTCCCGCTACCATCTCCAAAGATTTCAACAGAAATGAGATCATCCGCGCGTCCCATCCTTTCTTTGTACTTCTTAATCAGTTCTGGTATCATTGTGTAGCCTATAAAGTATTAACGTAATCGACGGCTTCCTTGAGCCCAAAGCCAAATGACGCGCCGATTTCTTTGACGGCTTGAACCTTCTGGCCGGCATCTTTCATGGCCTTCCACCGTTGAATATCCTTAGATGCCAATTTGATAAAGATGTCCGGATGGAAACGCGCAAGATCAAATACTACGGCACGATAATCTTCAAGCGTTGTTAGGCGCTCGAGCTCATTGAGAACTGGTGTAATGTGTGTCGGGTTGATAGTCATGGTGATACTTTTATTGTTTCAAAAAGGAACTTATACGAGTCATTACCAGATTTAGCATAATAACGGGTTTTGCCATCAAGTAAGACATCACTTTTAATATATGTAGTATCTTTATGTGCCGATATAATATGACCTTTGTATTGGGCCAGCTCTATATCGGATAAAAATACGTACGCACACATTACTATGAATGCCGCAACAGATAAACATATTGCTGCGTAGCTTTGTGTAGCCTTACGAGAATACGAAATTGAACTCGTAATGAATATACCTATGATGAGGAGGAGTGTTAAGACGGCGAGTATTGTCATTATTTTACTTTGATTAGATTCAAATCCGTTACATGTATATAATAAGTAACTTTTGATTAAATATAAACAGTCAATTGTTAAGATTCTGTGAATTGCATAGTATCGTAGTTATATCTTGGCGAGTTTAAATATTTAATGTAGTTATTCAAAACATTCTCAATATTCTTGGCTCCTACAGGGTTTGCGCTGTGGACGGTTATTAGAACGTTCCTAATATCAAATTTGTGCTCAATAAGTCATTTGGCGCAGTCATACCCGGTTTTCTCTATATACGTTTCATATGGTACAGGATTACCGTCTCTCCATATTTTAGAATCGTAATGCTCGTCAGCCAAATCGTGGTCAAACGATATATGAGTTGGTAAGCCTTTCTCTTTAATAGTATCAACGAATTCTTGGTACGACTTAACATGGATCCACGTGTGTGCAAGACTGTGTACCATACCAGGAGTCCTGTGGTCATCTAGAAACAATTTATACTCCATTTTTTGTCTATATTGTATATTTATATACGACACCAACCATTTAACTTGAAATTTATATGATACGATTAAATAAAATTTTAAACGAAAATACTGTAGATGCGGTTGATAAGCGTATTGCAAGTGAAGTTAATGCATATGCGCGAGTTCAGTTGAAAATCCCAATCATTGTAGATGATAAACTTATTAACAAACTGCGAACCGCATCTGTTTCACAAAATGAAGAAATTGTATTAAATAAACATGATTTACTTAAGAATAATATAGATAGCCTTGGATTATTCTTTAAGCAAGCGGCGGTCACTGCAGAACTTAGAGTGAACGGTATAACTGATAATTGGCTTGTACACATTACACTAAGACTTACGTATGTAACACGCGATGGTAAACGCGGTTCTACATGGGTTCAACACACATATGATGAAGCACGCAAACAATGGAAATCACGGCCATAATAACAGTACCGGTACCATTATAGATATTCCACTCACTCATCCCCATATTTGATGTTGTGAATAAAATCCATCATTTCTATAAAAGAATCTCGTAAAAACGCATATAGACGGCCCAGTTCAAACCCATAAACAACATCATCCTTTTCTGAATTACAAAGTTTATAGATTCCATCTGCTGCGGTTTCAAAAGAATGTTTAAAGTGCTCTAAAGAACTCAAGTCTTCTATTGTTAGCAACATCGGAATATACGTGTGGTCATATTCTTTAAGTTTTTCTTTTAGATCTGTATAAAATTCAGGGTTGTCTTCTTTTATACTTTCTGCGTATGCCTGCAAAGCCACTCGCGCGTGCGGATCTTTATCAATACGGAGTACGAAATAATCTGCATCAAAATCTAAGGCTTTACCATTAGATTTTTTAATGATGTACTTTTCTTTTAGTCCGCCTTTAAGGTATCCGGGTTTACTCATTATTATAATTCTCTGGGTTTCTTGGTTGTGTGGAATACTTACTGTTGTACCAACGTCACATCTTTTCCAAGATTACGGTACATAGAAAAGAATGGGATACGCCATCCATATACAGTAGATGTATAGGTAGAATCTATTTTTAACTTTCCTTGAACGTCTGATGAGTTGAATTTACCAATCCACAAAAGATCGGTATTTTCAAATGTCTCAGCGTCAGTAAACACTAAGTATTTGCTGTTCACTGAGAGGTTTTCACCAGAACCAGACGACTCCACAATGCGTTCTTTAGAATTGACTGTGAACTGTATCTGTTCTGCTGTTTGATAATATGTGATCTCAAACCCAATGGCAAGAACGATTAAAAACCCTATGATATTTGCAAATGCTTTCATTTTTTTGATACTGGTTAAACAGAAAGAAAGTTATTAATTCGAGTTCAATATACAACCGAGATTGGACACGTGTTTCCACTTAACGATAAATTCACAATTCACCACACACGGCTTAAGACCCGAGACCGGCACCCTTAATAAAAAGACTATAACTATTATTACTACTAATATACAACATCAATAACATATAATACACACACACACACACGCACAATATACACAAAGAAAAGAAAGAAGATAACAAAAGAACTATAGAGGGTTACGATTTACTTATATAATAGCATCACCATCATCATAACATATGAAAGAGATGGGCACACTCAGAGGGGGTTTCTCTTTTTTTCTTTTTGGATAGCTAAACGGGTCCGTAACGACCTCCGGATGCACGGACCCATGTGTGCGTACCCTTTATGGGCTAGGATGCCCTTACGGGTCTATGTGGGTGTCTATACGCCACATGAAGAGCGAGAGGTACACTCAGAGAGAGAGAGACACTAAAAGAAACAACGAGAGAGATGGGGTAGCGAGAACTGTATAGTGTAGCAATATAGGCCGGTCAGGATGTAGCCACACACGTGCGCTTTGGCAGTATTATTCGGGAAAGGTGTATTTAAGTATACGTTATAATATTCGACAGGATGAGAAACGTGTACTTAAATACTATTATGCGGGTGGGTACGGGTACGTGTTCGACGCGCAAGTTTATCGCGAATATTTTTTTAGTAGAAAAAAACACGCGAAATTTACGCAAAAATAAGCATTTTACCAATAAAAACCAAACAGCACAAGAATATTGCGTGAAACCTTTGTGAATT
>Ga0210043_1002070_pt1 | contig 14230 bp, 15 predicted proteins | sample CryGeymet201501t_FD_183990 | JGI IMG/M metagenome (GOLD analysis project Ga0210043, IMG submission 183990) | Groundwater microbial communities from Crystal Geyser aquifers in Utah, USA - Crystal Geyser metaG 2015-01t (SPAdes) (version 2) | ecosystem: Environmental > Aquatic > Deep subsurface >... | reverse complement strand
GAGAATGGATAGCATCTATTCCAGAAAGATCAGATCCGTTAAAAGCAGGCTATCATTTAAACGCGCTATATTCACCACTTGGATGGTATTCCTGGAAAGAAGCTGCTAAAGATTGGGAGGATGCACAGAAAAAGCCAACTAAGTTAAAAACATTTGTAAACACTGTTCTTGGAGAATGTTACATTGAAAAAGGCACGGCACCGGATTGGGAGAAATTGTATAACAGACGTGAACAATATGAGTTTAATTCTCCATCAAATGAAGTTGTAATGATTACAGCTGGAGCTGATGTTCAAAAAGATAGAATTGAGGTTCAAATTGTAGGTTGGGGTAAAGGTAAACGATCTTGGATACTTGATTATCGCATATTTGATGGTGACACATCTCAATCAGATGTTTGGGATAAACTTGGCGAAATCGTTTCTGAAACATGGGTAAGACCTGATAAGATGCGTCTTCCATTGTTAATTATGGCTGTAGATTCTGGATATAATAGCCAAAAAGTGTATGATTTTTGCCGTAAATTCGATGCATCACGCGTTTTCCCGATAAAAGGGCAAGATAGACAAGCAATTATGCTTCAACCTCCAAAACCAGTTGATGTAAGCATAAATGGTAAAAAAGTAGCAACTGTACAACTTTGGAATATTGGTGTTTCACTTATTAAGTCAGAAATTTATGGATGGCTTAGGACATTTAAAGGAGATGATGGAATAGAACCAAATGGGTATGTTCATTTCCCTGAATTTGGGGAGCATTATTTCAAAGGAATAACAGCTGAAAAATTAGTTTTAACTCGTAACAAAAAAGGATACTCTGTATATGAGTGGAAAAAAGAATATGAAAGAAATGAACCTCTTGATACATTCGTTTATGCAAGAGCCGCTGCAGGTGTGTTTGGAATAGACAGAATGACAGATGAAGAATTTGATAAAGTTGCAGGAAGAGTTTCTGAAATGTATTTTAAAGCACCAGAACAGCCAAAGAAAAGACAACGTTCAGATTTTTGGTAATTCAATTATTTAGCATTAAATTTCGACATGGCATTTACACAAGAAAATCTTACCGCAATTGATAAAGCTATAGCTGAAGGAACTTTAGAAGTTCAGTATGGTGACAAACGTGTAAAATATCGATCATTAGATGAGATGCTGAAAATAAGAGACATTATTCGTAATGACTTAGGCATAACAGCGCCTCGCGTTCGTAAATATGGACAGTTTAACGCAGGGTTTTATCCTGATGAAGAATGAATTTTTTAGATAAAGCCATCGCTATTTTTTCTCCTGAGACAGCATTTAAAAGAGCGCAGGCAAATGCAGCTTTAAAAGTTCTTGACGAACATTTGAACATTAGAAAATATGATGCTGCAAGCAATAGTAGAAGAACTGCAAATTGGCAAGCTCCAGCAACTTCGGCAAATCGTGAACTAGAGTTTCAGTTACAAACACTTCGTAATCGTTCGCGTGATATTGTCCGTAACAATCAATTTGGTAAAAAAGCAATGGATGTTATTAAGGGCAATACTGTTGGAACTGGAATAAGACCTGCACCATGGGAAGATGGCCAAGTTGAAAAACGAATAAAAAAACTATGGGCAGAATGGGGGGAAAAAACGGCATGCGATTGGGATGAACAACTAACATTTTATGGATTGCAGGGTTTAATTATTCGAACAGTTGCGGAAAGTGGTGAATGTTTAATACTTAAGCGTCGAGTAAATAACCGTAATAATCCAATTCAAATTCAGGTATTAGAACCTGATTATTTAGACTCTTATCATACGAGTTTTCAAATTGAACCAGGGCAACCATTTGAATTTATGGGAATTGCTTTTGATGCAAATGGTAAACGCACCGGATATTGGTTATATAATAATCATCCAAGTGATGGATTTAATTATAAATCTAGATTTGTTCCGGCTTCAGATGTAATTCACATCTATTTGAAAGAACGACCTGGACAAGCTAGAGGAATTCCGTGGGGTGTTCAAAGTTTCGTAAAAATTCGTGACCTTGGTGAATATCAGGATGCTCAACTTATAAGGCAAAAAATAGCTGCTTGTTTTTCTGTTTTTGTAACTACTCAGTCAGGACAAACTGTATTAGGAAATAATAGTACTGATAGACTTGAAAAAGTTGAGCCTGGAATTATCGAATATCTTTCACCTGGCGAATCGGTAACAATGGCAACCCCTCCACCTGCAGAAGGATATAAAGAATACACCTCCGCAGTACTTCATGAAATTGCTGCAGGTTATGGTATTACCTACGAGGCAATGACAGGTGACTATTCCCAAGTTAATTTTAGTTCAGGCCGTATGGGTTGGATTGAAATGAGTCGAAACATTAAGGATTGGCAAGCAAATATGATGGTTCCAATGCTTTGTGATAAAGTTTGGGATTGGTTCATTGAAGGAGCTATTATTTCAGGTAAAATCAAAAGGAATGTTCTTGTTAAATGGACACCACCAAGACGCGAGATGATAGATCCAGTCAAAGAAGTTGAGGGAATGGCGTCTGAGGTTGAAAATGGATTTACATCATGGAGTGAAAAAGTTCGTGAAAACGGATATGATCCTGATGATGTTATTGAAGAGCTTAAAACTGATAAACAAAAGTTTGAGCAAGCAGAAATGCCGGTGCCTTGGATAAAGGATAAAAAACCAGTTCAAACAATTGGCAATAATCAATAATTTGCAAAAATCAAAATTATTCTTAGATTTGGCTATGAAAAAGAATATGTTAAAAATTCAAAAGTTGCATACTAGAGTTGATTTTGACTTAACGTCAATCAATGAAGAGAAAAGAACTATTGATGTTATCTGGACAACAGGTGCACGCGGAAAAAGATATGATTGGATGCGTGAAGAATATTTTTATGAAGAATTAGGAACTGATTCAAACAATATCAGACTAGATTTTCTGAATAGTGGTAGATCTCCAGTTCTAAATAATCATAATTCTTATGGAAGTGTTGCAGATACTAATGTTGGTAAAGTTGTTGCAGGAAGTGTTGTTAAAGATGGCAATTCGTGGAGAGCAACTTTAACCTATGATAATGATGAAAACTCCGAACGCGTTTGGGGTAAAATTAAAAGAGGATTTGCACCAAATGTTTCAGTCGGATACAAAATTCATAAAATGGAACGAGTTGAAGACGTTAAAGAAGGTGATAAAACCTATCGTGTGCTTAGAGCAACTGATTGGGAACCTATGGAAATCTCAAACGTTCCTATTGGATTTGATAAAGGTGCACATACACGTTCAGAAGACGAAGAACTTTATGAAGTTTCTTATACTGAACGTTCAGAAGAAATTACAAGCCGGGGTAACTCGGAAAATTCTAACAACACACAGGACAAAAATACTATGCCTGAAGTACAAACTGCTGCTGATCCAACTCCGGTTGATGCAGATAAAGTTCGTAACGATGCTATCGCCGCCGAGCGCAAACGTACTGCCGATATTCTCGATGCGGTGCGCAAAGCTGGGTTAGAAGATAGTTTCGGAATGGAACTTGTGAGCAAAGGTTCATCAATAGATGAAGCACGAGCTCAAATTATTGAAAAATTTGCTGCGCAAGATCCAAACAAAGGTCAAGGCGGTGTAACTATTACTCGTGACGAAGATGAAACACATCGTCGTACATTGACAGATGCGTTAATTTTACGCGCAAATCCTGATTTTGATAAGACATTTGGTTTATCAGAAAATGAAACTGAAAACCGTAGCCGTAAATCTGAAGCAATGAAATTCCGTCACATGAAGTTGATGGATATTGCTAAAGATAGCCTTGAACGTCGTGGAGAAAATGTACGTTATTTATCTCCAGATGAGATTTTTAAACGTGCAATTACCAGCTCAACAAGCGATTTTCCAGTTATATTAGATAATACAATAAATCGTGTGTTGTTGGCAAACTACAACAACGCTGCAGATACATGGCGTCGTTTCTGTTCAATTGGATCTGTTTCAGATTTTAGACAAGCAGAAAGATTGCGTTTAGGTTCATTGAGCCGTCTTGACAAAGTGCTAGAAACTGGTGAGTTTAAAAACAAAGCCATTTCTGATGCAGAAAAAGAAGTTATTCGCGCATTTGAATATGGTAATATTATTAATCTTAGCCGTACAGCTATTATTAATGATTCGTTAGATGCTTTCGGACGTTTACCAATGATGCTTGGTCGTGCTGCTGCTCGTTCAATTGAAGTTGATGTATTTGCAATGTTCGCTGAAAATTCAGGAAATGGCCCAACTATGGTTGATGGTAATCCTTTATTCCACAGTTCACACTCTAACATTAATACTACTGGTTCAGCTCTTTCTGTAGAAGGTTTAGACGCTGACCGCGTGAAAATGGCACAGCAAAAAGAAAAAGATGGAAACGATTTCTTAGATTTACGTCCATCTGTATTGTTAGTACCAATCGGATTAGGTGGTACAGCTCGTGTAATCATTGGAGCAGAATATGATCCAGATACAGCAAACAAATTACAACGTCCTAATAAGGTTCGTGGATTAGTTTCTGATATCGTTGATTCGCCTCGTCTAAGTGGAACAGTTCGTTACTTGTTAGCAAGTCCTTCTGTTGAACCTGTGTTTGAAGTTGCTTTCCTAAATGGAAATCAAACTCCTTACATGGAAAGCATGGAAGGCTGGAAACAGTCTGGAATTGAATGGAAAATCCGTTTAGACTACGGTGTTGGTGCAATTGGTTATCGCGGAATCGTTCGCAATGCCGGTGCGTAAATTTTAATAGGGGAGTAAAATCCCCTTTAATTCGGAGAAATTTTTATTATGGCACAGAATTTTATTCAAGATGGTCGCATAATCTCAGTAACACTAAGCGGAACAGTAACAACTGGATCTGTTGTAGTAGTTGGTAGTATGGTCGGAATTGCGCTAACATCTGGCGTAAGTGGAGATACTATTGAAGTTATGCTTGAAGGAGTTTTCTTATTAGTTAAAAACGATTCTTTGGTTATTAGCCAAGGTGATGAAGTTTTTTGGAGTACAGGAGACGAGGAAGTTAACAAAACTGCAACAGACACTCCATTAGGAATTGCTATTGCTGATGCTGCAGAAGCTGCAACAACAGTTTTTGTAAAACTGCATCAAATACCAGCGCAAGGATCAGCTGCAAATGTTACCTATACTGCAGGTACAAATTTGGTTGGTGTAGATGGATCAGGATCAAACGCGGCTCCTTTAACAGGAACTGAAACACGTTTAGATGCTATTGATACTGCTATTGCTGCAATATTGACAGCTTTGAAAAACGCTGGACTTATGGCTCCTGACGCATAAACTCATGTCAAACATATTCGATAGTTTAAAATCGTCTGCTTTCGACGTCGTAGCCCGTACAATGGGCTACGATTGTTTATGGGGGGAGCTATCCGCAAAAGTTTTACTTGATAAACCAACAGAATCAGAAGAGATGAATAAAATAGAATTTCATCCTCGCATGATTTCAATGGAATATAAACAAGGTGATCTTCCAGGTTTATTTGAATCTGTACGTGAACACGGTTCTGAAACTTTAACCGTAAATGGAACTTCTTATGTTGTTCGCAATGTGGAAGCTTTTTTTGATGGCGAAACCTATAAAGCAGATCTAATCCCAGACTCATAATGGCTATCAATTACGACATTCTTGAAGATGAATTGATTACTAGACTTGAAGAAATTCCAGGATCTAATTCAACTATTATTTTAGAAAAAACACCTGAAGATGAGTCTGATTTCAATCGAGTATGGAAACGTCCAACTATATCTGTATTTGTTCAATCTGAATCATATCAGGAAACTGTTGACACTTCAATAATTAGTCAACCAACAGAAATAAAAATAGTCGTATCAGTTCATACAAAAAAACTAAGAGGTAGTTCGGGTGTTCGTTATCTTGCATCTCTAGTCAAAGAATTGTTATTAGGTTTTAGGCCTTCAAATTATGAAAAACTAACACTTGAAACTGATGTATATGATTTTCAGGGTAATATCTGGCAGTCGTTTATTACGTTTAATGCAGTTGGACATATTGTTGAAGTTGAAAGACCTGAAACATTACCCGACCTAGCTCAAATAACATATGAAACTGATGATGATTCAGATTGGCTAATCGTTCCAGATACAAATAATCCTGATACTTTGTAAGTATTAGGATTTACATTAAATTTCAGCATTACCGGGGATTCCCCGGCTTAACATAAAGGAAAAATAAATGGCTGCTAACTTTTTGCATGGCGTTGAAACAAGCTTGGTCAAAGTAGGACCAAGACCTGTAAACGTAGTTAAGTCGGCGGTAATCGGCTTAATTGGACTAGCTACAATAGATCCCGACGACACAGCAACTTTCGACCCGACACGTACAAGTGTAACGGTAAATCGCAATAAGCCTTTTCTTGTATTGAATGATACAGATGGCGCAAAATTTGGACCCGAAATTCCGGGATTCACTATTCCACAGGCTTTAGATGCTATTTTTGATCAAGGCGCTGGAACTGTTGTTGTGGTTAATGTATTTGACCCAACTAAACATTTAGCTGCTGTTTCTGCTGAAACGGTTGCTATTGCAAATTTCAAGGGAAAACTAGCATATCCCGCAGTTGAAGATTTAGTATTGAGCAAAACATCTTTTAATTATGTAAAAGATTCTCATTATTTGATTGATTCATATGGAAATGTAACAATAATTGGAGATGCGATTTCTGGCAAAGCTGCAACAGGTAGTTTTACAATTCAAAATGCTATTGAAGGTTCTGGAAATCAAATAACTCAGATTACAATCATTACAACAGATCTATTAACATCTCCAGTTGCTGCTGACGCTGATACAACAGCAATGGCAACTGCAGTTGCAGCTGCAATAACTTCAGGTCCTAGTAATTATACAGCAACATCAAGTGGTGATACAGTAACTATACTTGGTACAAAAACACTAGGTGGAACAATAAATGGAGAAGAGATTGAATTGACAGTTGTAAATGTGTCTGCTCAAACTGGTCAAGAGATGAGTGGAGGAGTTTCTGCTGCAGGTTCATCAATTACTGCTAATTACAAACGCTTAGACACTTCAACAATCGAAAACGCTGACTTTATTGGAGATATTGTTGATGATGTACGCACCGGATTAGAAGTTTTTGATTTGGTTAAACCACTTTTTGGTTTCAAACCTCGCATTTTGATTGCTCCTGAATATTCTCAGATTCCTGCAATCAAAACAGAAATGATTGTTAAAGCCATAAAATACTACGGATTTGCTTTAATTGATGCTCCAACAGGTTGGACGCCAACGCAAGCAATTACTGACAGAGGTAATACAGGAACTATATTTAATACAAGTTCTTATGCTGCAGTTGGTTTATATCCACGTGCTAAACGCTATGATCTGAATACAGATGCTGACATTGTGTATCCTTACTCTCCGTTTTTCGCAGGGAAATGGGCAGCAACTATCAATGAATTTGGATATTGGTATAGTCCTTCTAACAAAGAACTTCAAGGATTAACTGGAATTGAGCGAACTATAACTGCTGACATTTCAGATGCTCAAACAGATGCTAATTTGCTCAATGAAAATGGTATTGTGACATTTTATAATGATGCTGGAGTTTTCACATGGGGAAATCGTTCCTTAGCTTATCCAACATTTACCGATCCAGAGCAATTCCTATCTATCCGTATGACAGTTGGCGTAATAAAAGACAGTATTGAAGCTGCTTCACGTCAGTTTATTGATCAGCCAATAGATAACGCATTAATCGACACGATAACTGAAACAGTAAACGAATTCATTCGCGTCTTGATTGGCCGTGGTGCATTAGTAGATGGCGAATGTTTTTATGATGCTGCCAAAAATCCATCTGTACAAATTGCCGCAGGTCAATTGGTATTAAGCATTCGTTACATTCCTCCATTCCCATTGGAGAGACTAACGTTTGAAACTTTTCTTGATGTTAACCTTTTAAGTTCATTGGGAGTATAATCAATGGCTTTTCAAACTTATAAATTAAACAATGCTCACGCCATTATTGATGGCGTGAAGACATTTGGAAGTGTATCTGAAATGGATTTGCCAACATTAACGGCAGCTATGGAAGATCATCAAGTTCTAGGGCTTAACGCCAAATTTGAACTTCCAACTGGCATGGACAAAATGGAAGCTGTACTTCGATTCAACTCCATTTATCCAGAATATGCTGGTAAACTAGCAGATGTATTTACAGCTAAAACGATTCAGATTCGTTCCTCTCAAGATGTATTTACAGGTCCTAGCCGAACTGAGGAAAGACCTTTTGTTGTATTCTTAAAAGCAACTCCAAAAGAGCAAGCATTAGGAAGTTTTAAACAGAATAGTTTTGAAGGAAATGAAGTAACGCTTAATGTGTTATATCTGAAAATCGTTATAAACCGAGTAGATGTTTTAGAAATTGATGTTCTAAACAACATTTACAAAGTTGATGGTGTTGATAAACTTGCAAATTTAAGAGCTAATTTAGGCTTATAATGAGTAAAAAAGAAGTAATTCTAAAATCAGGACGTAAGGTAACACTTCGTCCTGATGAGCCTTTAGTTCGTGACATTGTAGCAGCAAAGAGAACTGCAAAAGGTGATGATGAGCTAATTCCATTCGTTATGACAGCTCTTTATCTTCGCATAAATGGAGAACCTGCATCATTAGATGATGTATTAGAAATGACAGCATCAGAATTTGAAAAGGTTAGTTTGCTACTGCCAGGTGTTGAGGATTTTATTTCGGGGCAAGAGAAGTAACATTTCTTGCCCATTTTGCACCTGGATTAGGAAACCCTTTAGAAATGACAATATCCGAATTCAGTGATTTCTATAAAGAAGCAATGTACCTACATAATTTCATAAACGACCCTTCAAATGGCCAATAAAAAAACAAGAATTGAAATTATATTAGAAGCCGTTGACCGTGCTACTGGCCCAATTAACGATCGGTTAAAAAAAACTGAGCAAAGAATGGCTAAGTTTCGCATGAGTACAGATAGAATTGCTTCTGGAATGCGAGGTTTTGGTACAGCCGCAACTGCTACAGGTATAGCAATTTTAGGAACTTTTGGGGTAGCAGTAAAAAAAGCAGCAGATATGGAACGTTTAACCGTTGCACTTAATACAGCTTTTCAAGGAAATGAAACAGCTGCAACAGCAGCATTTAATACGATTAAAGATTTTGCAGCAAATACTCCATTCCAATTGGAGGAAGTTCTTCGAAGTTTCATGAAGTTGAAAAATATGGGACTTGACCCATCAAAAGCAGCGCTAGAAAGTTATGGTAATACAGCTTCGTCAATGGGCAAAAGTCTTAATGACATGATTGAGGCCGTAGCAGATGCCGCAACAGGTGAGTTTGAACGGCTTAAAGAATTTGGTATTAAAGCGAAAAGCGAAGGAGACAATGTAACATTTACATTTCGTGGTGTTCAAACAACTGTGGCTAAAAATGCAGAACAAATTGAACGGTATTTAATGCGTATTGGCCAAGTTGAATTTGCTGGTGGAATTTCGAAACAATCTCAGACACTAAATGGCAGATTATCAACACTTAGAGATAATTTTGATATGGCAGCTGCTACAATTGGACGTATATTTTTACCTGCCGTTTCAGACATGGTGGCCGGTATAACTCCGGTGCTTGAACGTATAGCAAAGTTTTCTGAGGCAAATCCTCTAATATTTAAAATGGCTGCAGGTTTCGGAGTTGCAGCAACAGCTTTGGGAGGATTCGCATTAGCAGCTGCAGGAATTATTAAAGCTGTTGCTATATTTAAAACCGTTGCATCTGCAATTTCAATAGTTACAGGAGCAATAAGAGTTATGGGCATTGCAATGATGGCAAATCCTATTACTCTTGTTTTAGCAGGTATAGCTGCAGCTGCTGTTGCCATATATACTTATTGGGATGAAATAAAAGCATTCCTTACCAGTTCATGGAGTTGGATGAAAGAAGCAGGAGCTAACATTGTTAAAAGTATTCGTGAAGGTGTGGCAAGTGCTTGGGGTGGATTTATTAGCTTTTGGGAAAAAAGAATTCAAGCAATTCGAGATTTCCTTCCATTTTCTCCAGCAAAAACAGGCCCTTTAAAAGATATTCACCGTGTAAAAATTGTTGAAACACTTGCGCAAAGTATAAAACCAGCTCCTCTTCAAAATGCAATGAATAGCGCATTAAAACCAATTGGCGCTAGATCAGGAGCAAATGGTATAACTCCTATGTCAACAGGTGGCGGAGTTAGTTTAAATTATGCTCCAACTATAAACATTAATGGAAATGTTTCCGAATCCGTTCAATCAAGTTTTGTTTCAGAATTAAACAAACATAAAAATGAACTCATTCGCATTTTGAATGAACAAACATCTTATCGCAACAGAGTTGCATACGCATGAAAGCAAGACTAGGAAATATTCGTTTTGAAGGGCTAAAGTCTCCTTCTGATTTTACTAGAACATCAGGCGCAGAATACGCTGAACACGCTCTTTTTGGACGTAAGCCAAAGATTCAGCGCACAGGACAGGCTTTGGATACTATTGAGCTATCCATCCAGTTTCACGCAAATTATTGTAATCCTTCGTCAGAAATTCGATCCGTAAAACGTGCTATAATAGATGGTTCAATATTGCCATTTACGCTTGATAATGGTGAAACAATTGGCCGATTTGTAATTACTTCATTTGTGGAAACATGGAGAAAAACGTTTGATGATGGAACGCTATTAAGCGCATCTGGTTCTATATCACTCAAAGAAGTTGCGCTAGAGATTTCACCTGTTGACATTGTTCGTCAACAGGTTCAAGCTGAAGCTTTTGCCGTATCTTTAAATAATCCAGAAACAAGCATTATTGATAATACTTCTCTAGTTGATGGTGGTGGTGGAGAAGCACTGGAAAAAGTAAAAGAATCAAATAGCTTATCTCAGAAAATTAATAATTTTGCAAAAAAAGCTCAAAAGGTTATCGCTGAACAAGAGAAATTTTTTAAAGATGCACAGCAAACAGCGCAAAAAATTGAAGATAATATAAACGAAGCTAGAGCAATAATTACAGCTGGACAAACAGCAATTAAAAATGCTGAAAGAGCTTTAGATACACTTGAAAGCGCAAGAGATAAAGCAATTGCATTACAAAACGCTAGCTCATTATCTGACATAACAACGGCTGTATCTGCAGCTAGTGATTTAACAAGTGCAATGCAAATTGCAAATCTAGGATGCGCAGGTCTCGCTTCACAAGTAACGACAAGGCAATATCCATGAGTTTTACCGAATACATAGCACAAGAAAATGATAGGTTTGATACAGTTGCATGGAAAGCTTATGGCGATGTTTCGAAGACAGGAAGCATTGTAGCGGCTAATCCACAAATTGGTATTGTTGAAGGAACTATTCCAGCAGGAACAATAGTAAAAGTACCTGTAATTGATGTACCACCAACACCAACAGCTAGTTTACCACATTGGAAATAATTAAGCCTTTATACAAAATTTTTTACGATGGAAAAGATATCACCAACGGTATAGCACCGGGAATTATATCTGTTAGATATACCGATCGGTGTGAATTTGAATCAGATGATTTGGAAATTCAGGTTGAAGATAATGATGCATTATATCAAAATGGTTGGTATCCTGATAAAGGATCAAAACTAAGACTTGAATATGGATATGAAGGAAATCTTATTTCAGCAGGAGAATTCGAAATTGATGAAATAGGTTTATCAGGTCCTCCAGATGTTTTTTCTATTCGGGCTATTGCTACTGGCATAACAACACAATTACGGACAAAACAAAGTATAGGTTACGAGCAAAAAAGCTTAGCACAAATTATTGAACAAGTTGCAAGTCGTAACGGATTAATGGTAAAAGGAACTATTGAAGACATTCAATTTAGAAGAGTTACTCAAAATCGTGAGACCGATGTGGAATTTTTGAAGCGACTTTCATATGATTTTGGATATTTGTTTTCAATAAGAGGAACGAATTTAATCTTTTATTCAATTATTGAAATAGATAAAAAAACACCTTCTCTTATTCTCAATAAACGAGACATGAAGCGATGGAGTTTTACCGATAAAACGGCTCAAATTTTTAGAAAGTCAGAATCGATTTATCAAGATCCTGCAAAAAAAGTTACATACTTCTCAGTTGATGAAGATTCTGGAGTTGTTAAAGCTGACAGTATTAGTATAAAAAGTAGGACAGAAAATCAAAAGCAAGCTGATGTTAAAGTTCAAATAGCACTTTACAGAGCTAATGCAAAACAACAAGAAGGATCTGTATCAATAATTGGAACTCCTCAACTAGTTGCAGGAAATACATTTTCTGTATTAGGTTTTGGAAAATTTGATGGTGCTTACGTTGTTCGTGAAAGTTCTCATAGCTTTGTTCGTGGGACAGGATATGAAACATCGGCTAGTATTAGAAGAGCTGGAAATACAGATGCTTCACAAACTTCTTCAAGTGCAAAAACTCAAAATTATCAGGTGTACGATTTATGATTAAGTTTGGAATTGTTACTGAACAAAGTGCTAGCACCGGAAAAGTAAGGGTTTCACTTTTAGGTGAAAATATGGCTACGCAATTACTTCCAGTTGTTTTCCCAGGAGCAGGAGTTGACAAGTATTTTTCATTACCCGGAATTGGTGATCAAGTTGCTTGTTTGATGGATGAATTCTGTGAAGATGGAGTTGTACTTGGTTCGATTTATTCATCTGAAGATAATCCACCTTCAGGCGCAAGTTCTAATGTGTCAATGGTTAGGTTTTCAGATGGAACTATTGTCAAATATGACAAAGATAATGCAACTATAACTGTTGATGCTGTTTCAAAAGTAATTATAAAAAGTCCAGATAATGAAATTCAAGGGCCTTTAAAAGTTACTGGAAAAATTACTGGACAATCTGGAGCTGAAATTACAGGAAATGTTGAAGCTTCGGGGCAAGTGACTGCATTGGCAGGAACGCCAACATTAGTTAACTTATCAACACACGTTCACATTTCAGCAGCACCGGGAAGCCCTACTGCTCCACCAACACCAGGAACTTAAAATAATGGCAACACTTTATGATATTAAATCATCTGATTGGTCAATTTCAAAAGATACGCTTGGCAATATAAATCAAGGTTATAATGATATTAACCAATGTATATTAAATATTCTTAGTACTCAACGAGGTTCAGATCCGCTAAGGCCCGAATTTGGAGTTCCTATTCGTGAATTTATTGATCAGCCTATTAATTCAGCTGTTGCGGAACTTATTCGTGAATGTGTAGATCAGATAACAGAGTTTGAACCGCGTATTGAAATAATTGCTGTTGGGAAAAAAATAGAAAACTCACAGGTTTTTCTTACATTTAACTATCGTGACGCTAGAACAAAAGCAAACGGAACTGTAACACAAAGTTTCCAATTAAATGGCTGATTTACCGATTCCCGAATTTATTGACGACGACCCAAGCGCGGTTCTAACGGCGATTATTGCTGATTACGAAACTCGTACAGGAAAGACGCTTCAACCGGCTCAGATTGAACGCTTGCTCATAAATGCGTTTGCTTATCGTGAATCGCTTGTTCGTACCGTTATAAACGAAACGGCAAAGCAGAACCTCGTAGCCTTCGCCACATTCCCGATTATTGATTATTTAGGTCAGCTCGTAGGCGTTACGCGCATTGCGCCTAGCTCTGCAACCTGTACAGTGCGTTTCACCCTTATTTCGTCTCACACAGGCGTTACGATTGACGAAGGAACGCGCATCGCGTCCGTTGACGGCAAAGCTACATTTGAAACAACCGTACCGACCGTTGTGAATGCAGGCGTTACAACCGCAGATGTTCAATGTGAAGCTATAACCGCAGGCACAGAGGCAAACGGATACACTGTTGGTCAAATTACTGCAATCGTTAACCCACAGGTTTGGATGGTATCAGCATCAAACCTAAACACGACCGCAGGCGGAAGCGCAGAAGAGACAGACGAACAGCTACGCGAGCGTATCAAGCTTGCACCGGCTTCGTTCTCAAATGCAGGAAGCAGAGACGCCTACAAGTTTTTTGCTTCAGGTGCTAATGCCTCGATTATTGATGTGGCCGTTATCGGTCCACCTACAACCGCACCGGGAAATGTTATTGTTTACCCTTTTTTAGAAGGTGGACAGGAAACGCCTCTGCAAGTGCTTCAAGCTGTTGAAGCTGCGCTAAATAGCGAAA
>Ga0210043_1002065_pt1 | contig 14256 bp, 23 predicted proteins | sample CryGeymet201501t_FD_183990 | JGI IMG/M metagenome (GOLD analysis project Ga0210043, IMG submission 183990) | Groundwater microbial communities from Crystal Geyser aquifers in Utah, USA - Crystal Geyser metaG 2015-01t (SPAdes) (version 2) | ecosystem: Environmental > Aquatic > Deep subsurface >... | reverse complement strand
ACCCGTCATGGCTGCTTCCTGCCGCGCGCCCGCTCGAAAATATCGCCCGCCTGCTGCACGCCCATGAAATACCCGGCCAGTGCCATCAGGCCGCCCAGCATGATGCCAAGAATGAAAGCCATTCAGCGCTCCCCGTTTTGTGATTTTGGCGGCAGGTAATAGCCGGTCATGTCCGGGTCGCTGGCGAGATCCACGCCGATTATCTGGGCGTGAACCCAATTGGTGCTGGCGAGGGCGCCGATGACGAAAACCGGCCCGATCTCTTGCTCGTTCGGCCGCAAGGGGCCCATGGCCTCGTCAAACGCACCCCATGGGGAGAAAGAATCATACCAATCATCCTCGTCTAAACACGACTGCGGTTCATGGACCGGCGCAGCCGGGCCGGAACCCGCTAGGGAAGACAGCCTTGAGCCCGGTTCATGGGGCTGCGCAGCAGCACCGGAACCCGCTAAGAAACGATCCGATCCCGGATAGACACTGCGAATCTCGCCCGCCTCGCGCCGGCGGCACGCTTCGTCGGCTGCACATTCCACCGGCCAGGCACAGCTCGAACAATACCGCTCGCAGGGATCCTTCCTATTCATGCCCGGCCCATTTCTTCAGCCTGAGGGAAAGGGCGATGCCGAGTGCCAGGGCGCCATCGAGCAGCAGGCCCGCCACGGCCAGCGGCCAGACCGGCGCGGTGCGCAGGGCATGGCGCAAATGGGCCACGCGCACCGGCTCGGCATTGACACTCGCTGCGCCGTACTGACGCACATGAGCATCGCGCAGGGCCCGGAACGTGCGCAGCACGCACCAGGCCGTCACTACGGAATAGGCCCATACGGACAGAAGGATGATCAGGCTCGGGCTCATCGCTTGGCACCCTCGCGCTTTGGGTCTACCAGAAGGTGCCGTGAAATACGCGGCGCAGGCGAAACCAGAGAGGGCAAGGCATGGCCAATGTGAAAATCCGGGGCGGGGACTGGGGCAATACCGGCATCGCTGAATATTTCAGTTTCGGCGAGGGGTCGATCAAGCTGCCCGTTCCGGGCACGTTCACGCAGAAGGAAGACCTGAGCCTCAAAGGGGCGCAGCTCATGCCGGCCACCGAAGATGCCGTCAAGAAACTCGGCGGCGCGGCCGCGTTCGGGCTGGCAGGTGCCGCCCTGCTGGGCCCGGTCGGACTGCTCGCCGGGGTCCTGCTCGGCGGGAACAAAAAGCGCAACACGGGCATCCTGCTCTTTCCGGACGGTCGCAAGGCCCTGCTGGAAATGGACAGCAAGATGTGGGTCAAGATGGTCGGCAATACGCTCTAGCACGACGCCGCCTCCGCCCGTTCGGCGATCTCCGCCATCATCGCGGCCGCCTCGGCCGGCGTGACCGGGTCGGCATAATTGCCGGCATGGATCAGGCCGTGGGTGATCGAAGAAATCCGGGCCGCCACCTCAGGCCGGGGCTGGGCGTGCGCATTGCAGTATCGTTGGCACTGCGACCCGGCCCGGCCCAACGCCCGGCCCAATTGCTCGTAGGTCCACTTTTGGGCTTTCCTGAATGCTTCTAGTCGCGTCACTGGGGAACCCTTTTGCAATTTTGCGTTTGACGCAATATTCGGTACCGGTGATTCGCCCCCTTGATCAAGCCCTCTCGCGCAAAATTTGCGTCTGCCACCGTGGCGAGAATCTCCGCGTTCGTGAACCATGCGGAATGGCGCGCGGTCCCTACAAAACCTCATCAGGTCCGACCTATCTCCGGCTGCGTCAGCGCCGGGACGCGGCTGGCTTAACGCAAGCCGACCTTGCCGAACTCATGAACAAGGACACATCCACGATCAGTAAATGGGAGCGGGGCGAGCAGAATTTCTCTGTGTCCGACCTCATGAAAGTCGCAGAAGTCCTTAACTGCCCACCGTCGGATCTGATCGAGAATGGCGACGGGCTGTCCGGCGAGGAGCGCGATCTCGTGCAGCATTTGCGCGCGCATGAGGATGACCGGCGCATCCTGTTCGGCCTGCTCGACACGCTGAAAGCCAACCGGCAGGGCCACGCCCGTAAAGACAACGCCGCCTAGGACGGCGCAAGGGGGAAGCGCGCCATGAAATTCGTTGCGGTCGATGTTGAAACCGCCAACCCGCGCATGAGCAGCATCTGCCAGATTGGCATTGTGAGGTTCGAAAACGGCATCGAGGTTGACGCCGAAGTTCGCCTCGTGGATCCGCAGGACTATTTTGACCCTTACAATGTTGGTGTGCACGGCCTCACCGAAGATCGCGTACGCGGCGCGGCAGCTTTCCCGGAACTGCATTCCTGGCTGATGGACCGCACCCGGAATCAGATCGTCGCCTGCCATACCCATTTCGACCGGACGGCTTTGATCCAGGCGTGCGCGCGTGGCGCTCTGACCGCACCTCAATGCAACTGGCTGGACACGGCGAGGGTCGCGCGGCGGGCATGGGTCCAGTTTGCCCATTCAGGATATGGGCTGGCAAATCTCGCGCGTCATCTCGATATCACGTTCAGGCATCACGACGCCCTGGAAGATGCCCGCGTCGCCGGGCTTGTCCTGCAGCGCGCCATGGACGAAACGGGATACAGCCCGGCCGAGTGGGTCGCGCTATGCAATCGGTCGAGCCCTCCGGGCGCGGGCGCACATCTCCGGCGCGACGGCGACGGCGACGGGCCACTGGTCGGCGAAAGCATTGCCTTTACCGGCGCCCTGCAGATCCTTCGCCGTGACGCTGCAGACATGGCCCATGAAGCGGGCGCGGCGGTGGAGCCAAACGTCACGAAAAAGACAACCCTGCTGGTTGTCGGCGATCAGGACATCGAAAAGCTCAACGGGCAGGGCAAGAGCAGCAAGCACCGCAAGGCCGAAAGCCTGATCGCGGCCGGCCAGCCCCTTCGCATCCTCGGCGAAGGCGACTTTATGAGCATCTGCAGCAACTAGCGCTCTCCCGGCACATCATCACATGGATGGCGGCGAACTAGGCGTTTACCGCACACAAGGCCGCCGCGCGGATTCCCATGTTGCGTTAAACACAAATTTCAACTTGACTTAATTGTGCGTTTCACGCAAGCCCGTTTCCGAGCCGGCGAACCCGGTTCGCGCCCGGACCGGCCCTGACGCCCCCCCCACCCGCCCCCGGTCCGGGCGCCTCTTGACGGGGCAGCGGCGGGGAAAGGTGGAGGGATTATGCAAAAAACGACATTCCGGGCAGACGCCGACAAGGCCGCAATCGAGGCCGCCGCAGCGGAGCTGCTGGCGCTTTGCCAGGCGGCCCTGCCGGCAGGGCCAGACAAGCATTCAATGATCATCGCCGCCATGTTTGCCTGCCGCAATGCAGCCGTCGACTTCAGCGGCGGGCTTTCCCCGCGTGACGAGCTCACGGTTGCCACGTCCGTGCTGGCGACGATGACCGTCGCCACCGCAGAACAGCTCAAACAGAAGGATGCGCTGTCATTTCTCGGCGACCGGCAATTGCGCGACTGGGTCTTCACAAAGATCGTTTCGGCTGCGGCGAGTGTCGTGGGAGCCGCCGCGCCGGACATCGGCGTGACCCGTTCCCATCAGTCCGCCCAGCCGCGCCGCGAGGCGAGCTGAGCCCGGAACGCAGCCCTGAGCCCGGTTCATGGGGCTGGGCAGCAACACCGGAACCCGCTAAAAACTGAAAGGACAAGACCCTATGGCCCAGACCATCAAGCCAAAGCCCGCCCGGCAGAAACCCGTCCCGAAACCCGCCGCAAAAAAGGCCTCCACAAGCAAGGCGAAGGCGCAGCCGCGCCGGGCGAGCGCAGCGCGCCCCGGCAATAGCGGCGAGCAGGCCCGAAACGCCTCGCCGGTCACCGAGATCCCGCATGACCAGATTGCGCCCTCGCCGCTCAATCCGCGCAAGACGGTAGACGAAGCCTATGTCACCGAGCTCGCCGCCAGCGTGCTCGCCAAGGGGCAACTGCAGAATATCAGTGTGCGTCCGGCCAGCGACAAGCGCGGCAAAGTCAAGTTCCAGATCGTATTCGGCGAGCAGCGCTGGCGCGCGCTCGGCCTGCTGATCGCCGAGGGGCATCTGCCACCCGATACGCCCGTTCTAGCGCGCGTCCTGCCGATCGATGATGCCGAGCATCTCGAGCTCGCCATCATGGAGAACCAGGACAGGGCCGAGGTGCACCCGCTCGAACAGGCCGAGGCCTATGCGCGGCTTGTCGACCTTCGCGAGGGCGAGGCTGGCGCCGACACCCCGTCTGTCACGGCCCTGATCGCCCAGCGCACCGGCCAGACCATCCGCAATATCCAGTACCAGCTGCAGGTCGCCAACAATCTGACCGACGCGACCAAGCAGGCCTGGAATGATGGCCGCATCGGCACGCGCAAGCTCGCCATTGCCATTGCCCGCCAGCCCGCGAAAACGCAGGCCGCCATTATCGAGGCCATGGAATGGGATCCGATCCGCAGCCCGGCCGAGCTGTCCCAATGGCTCGCCCATGATTGCCTGCCGGCCGACTCCGCCCTGTTCGATCTTGGCGCCTACCATTCCGCCGGCGGCACGCTCGCCCATGACCCGGAAACCGACGCCCCCCTGATCGATGACCGCGAACTCTTCCTGAAGCTGCAGGGCGCGGCGCTGGCCCGCAAGGCGGAATCCGTCTCGCTGGCGCTCGGCCTCACCAAGTCCCCGGTCAAGGTGAACTGGTATGAACGCACGCGGGGCCCTCGCGTCATCTGCGAGGATCCGTCCACCGATGACCCGATCCGCCTGCAGCCGGAAGGCGCGCTTGTCGAATACGCGATGGACCCGAACACCGGCGCGCCGCGGCTCGCTCTGGTCAGCCTTGTCGATGCCTCGCCCGCCCAGCGCGCCGCCGCGAAGAAGGCCGCAGGCGCTGCGCCGGACACGCCCGCAGTCCAGCCCCTCGCCCGGCGCAACTGGCTGGCCGGGGCCGAAGTGCGCACCCGGATCCTGCGCAACCATGTGCGCTACAATGAGCGCCTTGCCCTCGCCGTTGCGCTGGTCGCCCTGCTGCGCCAATCGAGCCACACTACACGGCTCTGCCATATCGCGATCGACCGGCCGTCCGGAGACGATGGCGAAATCTGCCGCAGGGTCGATCCCGTCCCCCACCCCGCGCTCGAAGGCCTCGAAGGTTTCGATACGGATGGCCGGGTCACGGACAGCCAGGTTGCGGCCGCAAGCCTGATCAGCCTCGACAGGACAACCCTGCTCTCTGTCTTTGCTCACGTCATCGCGGACCAGTGCGGCGATTCGCACTACACCGCCGGCCCCGGCGCCAAGGGCGAAAGCCTTGCACTGGCTGCGGACATGCTGGCTGGCGCTGAGCACCCCGCCCTGAAGGGCCTGTGTGACGGCGGCTGGCTCAAGGCCTATACCATGCCTCAGCTGCAGGCCCTCGCCCATGACAGCGGCGCCGCCGAGGCGATGGCAAAGGCGGGCGAACCGCTGGCCGCCAACAAGGCCTACCTGGTCAGCACATTGCCTGCGCACATCCCGGCGGGCTACACGCCACCCGAAGCCCGCTTCCTCGACCCTGATGCCGCCCAGAGCGCTGTCGACGCCATGCTGGCGAAGGGGAGCGAATGATGCCCCGCCATTACCGCCAGCGACCTGCCCCGCGTGAGCCCCGGCTCTGGACCAGCGTTACGCTTCCCGCCGCGCTGGTCATCCTCATCGTCTTCATCCTTCCCGTCCTGCTGAAAGGCGGCAGCTGATGGCGGACAGTCCCATCCAGCGCCACCGGCAGACCGAGGAAAGGCTGCAGGGCCTTGCCCGGCATGTGGAAGGCGTGCTTCCGGACGGCGTCTGCTTCGCGCTTGTCTGCTTCACAACCGGCGAGCACGGCGGATATTCAGCCTATGTCTCGAATGGCGAGCGCGCCGACATGATCTCCGCCCTGCGCGAGGCGGCCGACAGGATGCACGCAAAAAGCGACAGCGGCCCTGCTGCCGATATCGAGGAATTGCATTCACGCCTCAGCCGCCATGACCGGCGCGCAGCCACGAGCAAGGCGAAGGCGCAGCGGCGCCGCCCCGATCGGGGCGGCAGCGGCCGCGAGCACACCCCAAAATGACCGACAAGCCGGAGCAGTCCCGCCCCGGCAGGGGCCCGCATGCGCCCATGGCCGGAGGCACGCCCGGCCAGCATGCGGGCCCGCATCCCATTCCGCGCCAGCGCCTTCCGGATCCTGCCCGCCTGCCCCGGCTGCAGGACGGCCCGGCGCCCGCCTCGCTGATTGTCCTTGCAGAGGCCCTTGCGCGATGGAGCGCGGGGCGGCAGGGTGCCGCGCCATGAGGAATAGCTGCCAAATATTATCAAGGTCAGACCAATGAATCCGACAACCCGATCGCCCGATATTGTTCAGCGATGGCCGAACGTGGATGACATTATTAAGCTGATCTGCATGGCCCAGGATGAAGATTTTACAATTCTTGAGGCAATTCAGATTGATGAAATCGGATGGGTGCACCTACGCAGGGACCCGCGATGCCCGTCCTACCTCACAATGCCTCACGCCGCGCTTGACCTGAAGGTCGGGGAAGACCCACCGTCTGGATATTTTGGACACATTCCGGTTTTCGTGCGCGACGAAGTCACTCTCATTGAGGGAAAGCCTGTCGGACGCATACGCCTGAATGCATCAACAGGCGCTGCGTCAAAGAGCTTCGAATGCCACCACGCCGCCATGCTCCCGCCCAGATGACCCGAGTAGCCCTCTACGCCCGCTTCAGCAGCGACCTGCAGACCCTCCGGTCGATCGAGGGCCAGCTGGCCGTGCTGCGCACCGAGCTTGCCCGGCGCGGCTGGCAGGAAGCGGCCGTCTATACCGACGAGGCGCTCAGCGCCGCATCCATGCTGACAAGGCCGGGCCTGCAGCAGATGCTGGCAGACGCCGCCGATGGCCGGTTCGATGCCGTCATGGCCGAGGCGCTGGACCGGCTCAGCCGCGACCAGGCCGACACGGCCATCATTCACCGGGCCCTGCAATTTGCCGAAGTGCGCCTGGTCACGCTCAGCGAGCAGGACGTGACACCCCTGCATGTCGGGTTCAAGGGCCTGATGAACGCCATGTTCCTGACCGAGCTGGCCTCGAAAACGCGGCGTGGCATGCGCCACCGGGTCGCCGCCGGCGCCAGCGCAGGCGGCCTCTCCTATGGCTATGCCACCGGCGCCGAACCCGGCATGCTGGTCATCCATGCCGATGAGGCCGCAATCGTGCGCGAGATCCATGCGCGCTATGCGGCCGGGGAATCGCCCCGCCGCCTGGTCGCCGATCTCAATGCGCGCGCCGTGCCCGGCCCGCGCGGCCGCCTCTGGCAGGCCTCGACGATCCATGGCCAGCGCCGCAATGGCAATGGCATCCTCAACAATGATCTCTATATCGGCCAGCGCATCTGGAACCGGCGCCACAAGGTCACCGATCCGGCGACCGGCCGCAAGCGGATGCGCCCGAACCCGGAAAGCGAATGGATGCGCGAAGACGTGCCGCACCTGCGCATCCTCAGCGATGAGGCCTGGGCGGCCACAAAGGCCATGCAGACGCGCCAGCTCGGCAAGTCCGGCGGCCAGCGCAAGCGGGCCACGCGGCCGCTGTCCGGCCTCATGGCCTGCACGGCCTGCGGCGGCCCGATGACGATCACCGCCAGGGACCGCTATGGCTGCAGCCATCAGCGCCAGCGCGGCACCTGCGCGGAGCGCCGCACCATTGCGTCCGGCGAGATCGAGCGCCGCGTCTTTGCCGCGCTGGAACGGGCGCTGGAAAAGCCGGACGCGCTCATGGCCGCCGGCGAGGCATGGCGCAAGCACCGCGCCGCCGCCATGCGCAGCGCGAGCCAGGCCCGCGCGGCCGATGAGGCTGCGCTGGCGCGGCTGGACGGTCAGATCGAGCGGGCAGTCAATGCCATACTAGATGGGCGCGACAGCCCCGCGCTGGCCGCGCGGCTGAAGGCCATGGAGATCGAAAAGGGGGAGATTGAGGCGCGGCTCGCAGCGAGTGCTCCGGCGCCTGTTGTCGCGCTGCCCCTGCCGGGCGCGCGCTATGTCGGCCTCATCCGGCAGCTCGCGATCGCGGCGGCGGATCCGGAGGCCGGACAGGATGTCCGCAACGCGCTGCATGGCGTGGTCAGCCGGATCAGTGTCGGCTGGACGCAGGCAGGCGAAGCGGAGATTTTCGTGGAAGGCGACCTCGGCGCCATGCTGCATGGCGCCGAGGGTTCGCTAGTGTTGGGTGCGGGAACCCGCATCCCACCCAAGCGAACCGGGTTCGCCTACCGGATTTCGGCGTGAAAGCGCCGCCCCGCCTCGCTCCGGGAAAAATACGGAATTTCCGCACGCTAGCACTTGCGTAAACTACGGATATTCAGTATATTCTTTTCATGGAAGACAGGTTCGACCCCGCCAAGGATGCCGCCAATCAGGCAAAGCACAATCTGTCGCTGGCCTTCGGCGACGGCATCTTCGAGGATGACAACCATCTGATCCTGCCCTCGATCCGTCCGCAGGATGGCGAGGAGCGGTTCAAGGTGATCGGTCAGGTTGGCGAGAAATTGTTTACCGGCGTTTTCGTATGGCGGGACAGCCTGCCCCGCTTCATGTCTGTCAGAAGGAGTAACAAGGGTGAAGAAAAAGCATATCATGATCCCGGCTGATCCGGCCGACCCGGAAGATTTCAGCGTCTCGGCAGAGGCGATGGATCGCGGCCAGCGTGCCCGCATGATCCGCCGGACGCGCGCCGCCCTGGGCCTGTCCCAGACCGAGTTCGCAGCGCGCTTCCGCGTTGCGATCGGAACACTGCGGGATTGGGAGCAGGCGCGCGTCACGGCGCCGGATTTCGCCATTGCCTATATCCGCGTGATCGGCCAGCACCCGGACATTGTGGCCAGCGCGGTGGCCTGACCCCTACGCGCCCTGCCCGGTCTCCGGGCGGGGCGCACCTGCGGCGGGAACTTCCCCGGCCCTGACGGCCGCCTCGAAGGCCATCTGACGGATCTCCAACTGGATCAGGCTGACCGATGTCACCCATATGCCCAGCAGGAACAGGAAGCCCCCGCCGATCGGCAGCAGGATAGAGGCCCCGATATAGCTGCCCGACAGGAACAGCCAGGCAGGATAGACATAGCAGAACACGCCGCCGAGCATCAGCAGCACGCCCCATGTCACGCCGGTGCTGCGATGTTCTCCGGGCAGGCGCGGCCGTTTCCAGCGCGGGGCGGGCGGGGTGGATATCCTGTACTTCATCACGGCTCCTTCAGCGGTCGGCCGTCATGTCACCCGGCAGCCGCGACAGGGTCAACCCTTGCCGGAAAATGCTGACTGAGCCGCCCCTATTTTTCCTGCTTCTCCATGCGCACTTCCAGCCGTGCCAGGCTGACGCGCAGCTCGACGATCTGGTCACCCAGCTCGCGTTCGCGCTCGCGCATCCGCTTGATGACATGCTCGGCCTTGCCGAGCCGGTGCTCCAATGGCCGGGCCACCAGCCAGTAGGAGGACAGGCCGCCCAGGCCATAGACCGACAGCATCGAGATCAGCACCATCGCGGGCGATGACAGGACCGGCTCGACACTTGACCAGTTGCCGACGACATAGGCGAAGCCCCCGCCGATCACCGACAGCAGGAACACGATACGGGGCCAGACCTGGAACAGCTGTTCCGGCAGCTCGGCGGTTTTTTCAGATTCGTCCGTCACGGGCAGTCTCCCTTGATAGTGTGAAAACCGGGCGGCGGCCGAAGCTGCCGCCCGCGATCATCTCCGCCCGGTCAGCCCGCGCGGCGGGCGGCCATCACCGCCTTGAACTCGCCATGGCTGGCGCGAATGGCCTCGCCCATCTGGAGGAAGTCATCCGGTGCCGGCTGTTCCGGCATCGTGGCGATCCGGGCGCGGATGCGGGCCGCAAGGCCGTCATCGAAGGCAACGCCTGCGCGGGCGTTGGCATTGGCCCGGTCGATCAGTTCGAGCGCATCATCGAACCAGTCCGGCACGTCGCCAGCATCATCCTTGATATATTGCTCGATCAGCGGCGTCGCGAAGGTCGACACCATATTGACGATTCCGAGCCATTTCACGGCATCTTTCAGCATGTCTTGTTTTCCTTGAAATTGGGTGTTGATCGTCCGGGCGGCACCCGCCGCCCGGATCGGTTTGACCAGCCTATTCAGCCGAAGGCAGGGACTTGCCGAGCTTGATCACCTGCTCGATCTTCGGGCGCAGGGTAACCCAGTCGCGCACGGCCTGGTCCATGGCGGACTTGGCCGCCTCGACCTTGTCAGCCGGCGCATCGGCAGCGACCAGTTCGCCATAGATGGCGCGATAGGAGATGACCGAGGCCCAGACATCGGCCGCCACCGCGACCCGATCGGCGGTCGCGTCGAAGGCCGCTTCCAGAGCCGCGCAGGTTTCAATCGGCGTGGCGGGCTTGGCGCAGTCGGCTTTCGCCTGTTCCTGCACGTCATAATAGACGCCGATCGCGGCCCAGGCCTTCTGGTCGATCGTCTCGGCCGCATCGGTGAGCTCGACGACGGCCTCTTGCGTTTCGGTCAGCTTGGCATTACCGGCGCAGCCGACGCACGTACCGAGCGACAGCGCTGCCGCGAGCGCCATGAAGGCACCCCTGATTCCAATGTCCATGACATTTCCTTTCATTGGTGGAGTTAGCCCGGCGATCCGGCCGGGCGCGGTTTGACTGGGTCAGGCCTCGTTGGCTGACAGGCCGCCATCCGGCTTGCGCCAGATACGCCGGCAATTGGCCGGCTGTCCGATCGCATAGAAATTGCGTGCGCCGAGCAGGCGGGACTTGTCGACGCGGACAATCGACACCGCGTCGCCCTGATTGCCGCCGAGAACATGGAAGGCGTGCGCATCCTCGCCGACATAGAGCCCGACATGCCCGCCGCCCGGCCGCTCGAACACGAGCACGTCGCCGAGCACGGGCCGGCCGGTGACGGCATTGCCCCATTTCAGCCAGTTGCGCGCGCCGAGCATGTCCTGCCGCACCGGCTTGCCGGCCCGCTTGGCGATGACGCCGGTGAACAGGCCGCACCAGGGGATGGAATCATCCTTATAGAATGAGGCAAGCCAGCCGCCGATCTCGTCGGCCCAGCCCGTGACCACCGGGTTTGATCCGGCGCCGGACACCTCGCGTACGCCATGGAGAGCGAGTCCCTCGATAAGCATGCGCGGGCCGGGCTCGGCCGCGAGGTCTGCATAGGATTCCGGTAGCGGTATCAGCATGCCGATATACTCCTTGTTCTGATTGTATGGAGGGACGCTGTCCCGGCCAGGCGATGAGCCGCTTTTGCGCGGCCGCGCAGCGCGCGGCCCGGCCACAGAGCCATTGGCGCCAACCCTAGTAGGACTGACGCCCCGCCGCATAAAGCGCGGCAATTTCCGCGTCAGAAAGTGATTTATCCCAAAGCCGCACGTCACCGAACCGGCCAATGAAATCACCAGTCAGATATTCTGTGTGGTCATTTATTCTCGTGTACCCTTGAGCAAGCGAAAGCGGCCCGGTGTTTCCGGCAAACGACGTCGATGACCATGACGCGGAAGACAATGTTACGGCAGAATTGCCAAGAACCCGCCATTTTGAAGCGCCAAGCCTGATGGTCCACAAGTTCCATTGGCCCTCCAGCATGACACGAGGATTAGCGCCGCTCGATCCTGCCTGATATCCCATGTAGACTTGGTTTTGCTGGTCGGTGTTATCGCCTGAGCGCGCCATCCAGAAGTCACCCAATGCGTCGCTTGGCCCGCGAATGCTGGCCAGCGCGCCGTAGAATGGGCTGGCAGGTTCCTCATACATCCAGAACGTCAGCGTCGGTGTTGCTATCTTGAAGTCCGTTATGTCTGCATGGTCCACGATAAGAGCGGGGCCGGTGCCGCCCGGAAATGCGCCTGTGAAGTCCGTCACCGGATCAAGCCCAAGGCGAATCCACATATTCGCACTGCCCACCGCATCCGCGATTATGCCCGAGGCGTCCGCGCCTGCGTCCGGGTTCCACGCATGGATGACGCCCGCCTCAAACACAGGACCACCTCCAGGGTCGAGGGTGTGGTCGCCCTCAGAGATAGTATTTGGACGGATATTATCGGCCCCAAAAGCCAGACCTCTTGAGGGCAATAGCAGCCCGGACGACGAGCTTTTATAGATCACGTCTGGATGCCCTGAAAGTAGTTGCCAAGCTCTGTCATGCGAACATCACTGTCAATTACGCCAGCCGACCGGAGTATGAACACAGCGGCCTGCATAACAGGGTGCGTGCCTGTGAGGCGGGTGCCAGATTGAAGGCGCATCATTTCCGCAATAGAACGGACATTCACATCACCGGCATCGAGCGCGGCAAAATACCGCCCGCGCTCGATCTCGGTGAACATTGAGAACACCTCAAAAGGCGCAAATGTGGGCACCGTAGGAGCCGCAATGAATTGCCCGTTTTCCCATACATAGCCTTCCTCAATTATGTCGCTATCGGAGGGGTAGATGATCTCCCCATTGGGGAAGGCTGCTTTGATGGCCTCTTGGTTTTGGATCACAAGGCCAGAACCAGTTTGAACAGCCGAAACTTTCCCTTCAAATAAAACAGTGTGCTGAGGTTTGATAACAGCGATCCTTACATTTAATCCGGATGCGCTCTGCAGTTCCGAGAGAGTAGTCATTAGGCGTATTCCCAATTCGTGCTGGCCGCGTCATAGACAAGGCTAAAGGCGCCCACCAATGCTGCATTTATTGTGAAGTCAGCAGCAGCTCCGCCTATCGTTCTGCCATTCCGCGCCAGCGTAATGTTGTTGGTGGCGACGTTGCCATCTGCGTCGGTGATCTGCACTAGGTCGCCATCGGCCGGTGCGGCTGGCAGCGTGATCGTCACGGCTGCCGTGCCAGTGCGGACTCGGCACCAGACATTACCAGAGCCGAGCGATATGCTCGCCGCGACTTTTATCTGCCGCAGCAGATAAAAGGCCGGGACCGCGTCCGAGATTACATAAAGCGTCTTGTCGTCAGGCGGGCTTAGCGCATCATATTCCGTCTGCGTAAGATATTGGATCGCCGCCACGTCCTCGGATGCCACCATTGAGCCAACCGTGTCCGGGCCGAGGCCGACAGCCAGACGCTGCTCATCTGTGATCAAGTAAGGCTCGCCCGCCAGCAGGGCCGAGGCCGCCGCAGCGGCCCCGATCTGGCCGCGGGTGCCTCGCTTGGCGCGAAACACGTTTGCCATGGCTAGAAGGTCCCGCCATCGATCGTGACCGCATCGAGGGCCACGCCGGAAATCGTGCCGCCGACGATCGCCACGGCGCCGGCGCCCTGGGCCGCCATGCTTCCGGCATCAGTGATCTCCGAAAGCGTGTGCGTGTGCGCCGACGGGGTGAAGGTCGCAGGCTTGTTCGCCACCTGCGTCCAGTCCGGCGTCCGGTCCGCCATTTCCTGATAGGAGGCTTCCAGCGTCTTGTCGCCGGCGCCGGTATAGCGCCATTCGCGGCCGTCACTGGTGACCACGGAAGACCCGCCAACGATCTCGGCCTGCTGCGGCGCGGACAGATCAGCAATCGCGCCGGACGATACGATGGGCGCCGCGAACAGGGCGGCAGGCAGGCGCGCCACATCGAACACGCCGGACGTCACCAGCGCGGCATCATGGGCCGCTGGCGCGAACTCGGCCGGCTTGCCGGTGATGCCGGTCCAGGGCGCCGCATCGGCCGTGGCCGCCGCGTTGACCTTGCCGTCATCGTTTGGATCATAGACCGATTTCAGCATGTCGCCGCCGCCGGCCGCACCGACCGCCGCCTGAACAAAGGCCGTGGTGGCGAGCCGGGTTGAATTGTTCCCGGCCAGCTGGGTCGGCGCCTCGGGGTTGCCCGTAAAGACCGGGCTTGCCAGGGACGCAAAGTAGCCGCGCCCGGCCATCGGCACGATCGATGTGGCATTGCCGCTGCCATCATCGCCGAAGCCTGCATAGGTGATATCATCCACCTGGTTCCAGCAGATCTCGCGGGACTTGAGACTTGCCGGAGCTCCCGGTGCGCCGGAGATACGGGCCTTGAGTTGAATCGTGACTGGCATCAGAAAAATCCTCCATCGATGACTGTGATTTGGCCCGGCGGGCCGACAAGTGTTTCAAGCCATTCCGCCTCACTGCCGGAAAAGCCCTGGGCGACGGCCACGTCATAGGCCGAGGGGCCATTCGGCCCGGCCGGACCGGCGACCCGGATTTCGCGGAACTGCGCGTGCAGGGGCTCGCCGGGCAGGAACTCGACCGAGGCAAGCGCGGCGGTCGG
>Ga0210043_1002064_pt1 | contig 14257 bp, 15 predicted proteins | sample CryGeymet201501t_FD_183990 | JGI IMG/M metagenome (GOLD analysis project Ga0210043, IMG submission 183990) | Groundwater microbial communities from Crystal Geyser aquifers in Utah, USA - Crystal Geyser metaG 2015-01t (SPAdes) (version 2) | ecosystem: Environmental > Aquatic > Deep subsurface >... | reverse complement strand
GAGAATGGATAGCATCTATTCCAGAAAGATCAGATCCGTTAAAAGCAGGCTATCATTTAAACGCGCTATATTCACCACTTGGATGGTATTCCTGGAAAGAAGCTGCTAAAGATTGGGAGGATGCACAAAAAAAACCGCTGAAGCTAAAAACGTTTGTCAACACGGTTCTTGGTGAATGTTATATCGAGAAAGGCACTGCACCGGATTGGGAAAAACTGTACAATCGTAGAGAGCATTTCGGATTCAATACGCCACCTAATGACGTGGGCATGGTAACAGCCGGGGCCGATGTTCAGAAAGACCGAATCGAGGTGCAAATCGTTGGATGGGGTAAGGGTAAACGTTCTTGGATTCTCGACTATCGTATTTTTGATGGCGATACCTCACAGCCCGAAGTGTGGAAGAAGCTTGACGCCGTTGTTTCCGAGACATGGACGCGACCCGATGGCATAAGGTTGCCTATGCTGTGCATGGCTGTGGATTCGGGCTACAACACACAGGAAGTGTACAATTTCTGCCGAAAATATGATGCCTCACGTGTTTTTCCCGTCAAAGGGCAAGATAGGCAGATGATTATGCTCCAACCGCCAAAACCGGTGGATGTTACGTTTGATGGCCGGAAGCTTGGAACGGTGATGCTCTGGAATATCGGCGTTTCGCTGATTAAAACGGAAGTGTATGGATGGCTTCGCAATTTCAAAGGCGATGATGATGTGGAACCCGAAGGCTACGTGCATTTCCCCGAATTGGCAGAACACTATTTCAGAGGTTTAACGGCGGAAAAGCTTGTTCTAACTCGAAACAAAAAAGGCTATTCGGTCTATGAATGGAAAAAGGAATACGACCGTAACGAGCCACTTGATACCTTCGTTTACGCCAGAGCTGCCGCAGGTGTGCTAGGCATAGACAGGATGAACGATGAGTATTACGCTCGTCTAATTGCCTCCTACGGTAAGGTTCAGCAAACAAGCGAGAAGCCAAAAAAGAAGTCTGATAGTTGGCTTTCTTGGTAATGACAATAGAAAACACTAATTTTAAATCAACCAAACTGCATAAAAAATGTCATCATTCACAACCGAACAAATTTCCGCACTTGAAAAGGCCATTGCTGAAGGAACTCTTGAAGTTACCTACGGCGACAAGCGTGTGAAATACAGAAGCCTTGACGAAATGATACGGACGCTCTCCCTGATGCGTCAGAGCCTTGCAGGAACTTCATTAGCGACCCGCCGAACGGTTGGCGAAGCCGTGAAAGGGCTATGACATGAATCGTCTTGATAAGCTCATTGGCTACATTAGCCCAACGGCGCTTGTGAAGCGTCAACAGGCCCGCTTCATTTCCTCACAAATCGAGAAGCTTACGCAACGTGATTACGATGCCGGTGGACGTGGGCGCAGAACAAAGAATTGGAAAGCAGGTGGAACCTCTGCAAATCAGGAAGTACGCACAGCGCTTAAGCTGATTCGTAACCGAAGCCGTGACCTTATCCGCAATAACTCTTACGCGAAACATGCGGTGTATGATGTCATTCCGAATAACGTTATAGGCACCGGAATTAGGCCACAACCGTGGGCAGATGGTGCGAAGGAAAAGCGTATAAAAAAAGTCTGGCAAGATTGGGCGGAAACACGTAATTGCGATTGGTACGGACAAAAAGACATCTACGGCCTACAGCGTGAAATCATGCGAGCTGTTGGCGAAAGCGGAGAGTGCATTGTACGAATTCGCATGGACTCAAAAAACCCTTCAGGAATTCCATTCCGTTTGCAGGTCATTGAATCTGATTACATTGACGATACAAAAGACCTGTTCAAGTTCGGCAAGGCTGAGCAATCAATGGAAATGGGCTTCAAATTAGATGATGGTGGGCGTAAAGTTGGCGTTTGGCTGTACGATTCTCATCCCGGCGAAGGCTACGGAACGCTTGAAAGTCGGCTCATACCAATTGACAATGCGATTCACGTTTATGAGGCATTGCGACCCGGACAAGTTCGTGGCGTACCGTTTGGGGTAAGTTCTTTCATCCGAATCAAAGACTTTGACGAGTACGAAGATGCTCAATTGGTGCGTCAGAAAATTGCGTCTATGTTTGCCGCATTTATTCACGATTCGTCGGGCGGTCTTGACCCTGTAAACACAAACACCAATAAGTACGATTATCAGGGTGAACGCTTAGAACCTGGGCTTATTCAGTACTTAAACCCCGGCGAACAAATTCAGCTTGCCAATCCTCCCGCTGTTGAAGGTTACGGCGATTACACCAGAGGCGTTTTGAGAGGAATTGCCGGAGCCTATGGCATCACCTACGAAGCTCTCACAAACGATTATTCAAACGTGAATTTCAGTTCTGGCCGTATGGGATGGATTGAAATGCAACGGAACGTTCATAACTGGCAACACGATATAATGATTTCCATGTTCCTAAATCCGATTTGGGAAAAGTTCATCAATCTTGGAATCATTGCAGGAACCCTATTGCCTAGTGATAACGTTCGGGCAAACTGGACACCGCCTCGTCGTGAAATGATTGATCCTGAGAAGGAAATCAAAGGCATGGCCACAGCTGTACGAAACGGACTTAACAGCTACAGCGATACCGTTCGTCAACTCGGACGTGATGCCGATGATGTGATTGAGGAATTGAGAGACGATTTTGCCAAATTCGATGCTGCTAATTTAACGTTGGATATTGATCCTAGAAAAATCACGGCTACAGGCAAAGCAGTTGCGCCTTCAAACACGAATGAGAATAACGGAGATTCAGGTACAACAGATTAAAACACGTGCAAGATAGTTGTACTTGTTGAATCCTGAATTAATCTTTACTTTAGACCTATAATTATCAACGAAATTTTCAAGACCATGCCTGATAAGTTAAAAATCTCAAAGTTACACACTCGCGCAGAGTTTGTACCGGAATCCATGAACGTGGATGAACGTACAGTTGATGTAACATGGTCAACAGGTGCCAAGGTTAGAAGGTGGTTCGGCTATGAAGAACTGTCTATGGACAAAAAGTCCGTAAGACTCGATTTCTTCAATAACGGCGCTCCGCTTCTGAACAATCACGACAACTACAGCCGGGTACAAGATGCCAATATCGGCAAGGTAGTGGAAGGTTCAGTACGCTTGAAGGATGGCATCGGAACAGCCAAGATTCAGTTTGACGAAGATGAAAACGCTATGGCTGTTTTCGGTAAAGTAAAACGAGGCTTCCTCAAATTCGTTTCAATAGGCTACGGAGTGAACAAATACGAACGCCAACGTGGCGATATGGACAAAGGTGAACCCGATACATACCGAGCCGTAGATTGGGAACCGCTAGAACTTTCGATGGTGAACATCCCTGCCGATCGTGGAGCCATGCTTCGTGATGAAGAAAAGGGATATGAACCTGAAATCATAGAACTTTCAACTCGCTCTGAGTCCGGCAACGGCGAAGGAGCACAAACCAAAAACACAGGAAACAATCGCGCTATGCCTGAGACAACTACTCCCGCTGCACAAGCGGTAGAGACTCCCGACGTGGAGCAAGTGAGAAAAGAGGCTGCCGCCGCTGAACGTAAACGTGTGTCGGACATCCGCACCGCCGTTCGCAAAGCCGGACTTCAAGACTCTTTCGCAGATAGTTACATTGAGAGCGGTGCCGACATCAACGATGTCCGTTCTGCTGTTCTCGATGAGCTAGAAAAAAATGACCCGAACAAAGGCGCTACCGGTGCCTCTCGTGTCGAATTCGGAGCTGATGAACGTGACAAAAAACGTTCAGTAATGACCGATGCCCTTATCCTTCGCGCCAATCCAACTCTGAAATTGGATGCGAAAAACGTATCAGCCGCACGTGAATACCGTGGTATGAGCTTGCTCGATATGGCACGTGAGATTCTTGACGGTGCTGGTGTAAATCACCGTGGCATGACCCGCCGAGAAATCGCTCAGGCCGCATTGAGTCCAATGGTTCGTGGTACGCACACGATTTCGGATTTCCCGATCTTGCTGTCAGCGACCTACAACCGCACTCTCCGTGCTGCATACGCCGAGTATCCTCGCACTTTTACCCCTTTCACACGTCGTGCCACCATGCCCGACTTCCGTGAAATGAGCCGTGCTCAAATCTCCACATTGGTTGGTGATTTTGACCAAGTGGTTGAAGCCGCAGAATACAAAGCAGGCACTTTTGCCGAGGCAAAAGAAACCTACAAATTGGCGAAATACGGCAAAACCGTAGCAATTACGTGGGAATCTATCATCAATGATGATTTGAGTGCTCTCTCTCGTGTTCCATCTGCTTTTGCTGCTGCTGCCGCTCGTAAACAGTCTGATTTGGTGTACGGTATCATTACCGGAAATCCGAACATGGCTGATGGCAATGCCCTGTTCTCCGTAGCTCATGGCAACCTTGCCGGTACAGCTGCCGCTATCAACGCCACATCGTTGAGCCTTGCACGTGCTGCAATGCGTAAACAAACTGGCTTGGCCGGTGAGCCTATCGACGTAGCTCCTTCGTTCCTCGTTGTCGGCCCCGACAAAGAAACCGAAGCGCAACAGCTTATTCAGGCTGTCATCATGGCTACCAAAACCTCAGACACGAACGTGTTCCGTGGATCATTGGAAATCATCGTTGATACGCGTGTAACTGGCAATCAGTGGTACTTGTCTGCTACTCCGGCAAACATCGACACGATTGAGTATGCTTTCCTTGACGGAGAGGAAGAATTGTTCACCGAAGATGAGTGGGATTTCAACACGGATTCCTACAAAATCAAAGGTCGTATGGTGTTCGCAACCAAAGCCATTGACTGGCGCGGATTGTACAAAAACGCTGGTGCCTAATTAATTGGGGAGCTAACCACTCCCCTTAAATTCTAAAGAAGGAATTCAATTCAATGAAAAATTTTGTTCAACCCGGTAAAGTCCTCAACGTAACTCTGTCTGGCACAGTTGCCGCAGGTGATGTTGTAGAGGCTGCTGATTTGATTGGTGTTGCTGAGAGCGGTGGTGTTTCAGGCGATGTAATTGCCGTTGCGCTTGAAGGTGTGTGCGAAGTAGCGAAAGTTGCGGGTACAGCGTTCAACCAGGGTGATGTATTGTACTGGGATGCCGATCCGGGCAACTTGACCAAGACCGCAACAGGTAACAAGCCGATTGGCTACGCTTTTGAAGCTGCTCTTTCTGCTGCTACTGTTGCTAAAGTGCTTCTTGCACCCGGAATAGCACGAGTAGGCGCTATCGCGTAAGGTCATGCCTAACATATTCGACAGCTTAAAATCGTCTGCTTTCGACGTCGTAGCCCGCCAAATGGGCTACGATTGTTTATGGGGGGCGTTATCTGCCAGAGTGCTTATCAATAACCCTACGGGCAACGAACAGCGCAACGACGTAGAATTTAGCCCTCGCATGACGATGATGGAATACAAAAACGGACAATTGCCCGGCTTGTTCGAGCACGTGAGAGATCATGGAACCGCAGAAATAACGGTTGAAGGTGTTGCTTACGTGGTTCGTGACGTTCAAGCCATAACCGATGGCGATTTGTTTCAAGCTCAAATCATCTTAGACGTATAACCATGAGCGCAAATTTCGATTTATTGGAAGATGAGATTCTTACCCGACTTCAACCTTTGGTAACGGCTAACGCTTCCATTTTGTTGGAAAAGACACCCGAAGATGAAGCGGATTACAACCGTGTTTGGAAACGTCCGCTTATATCCGTGTTTGCTGAATCGGCAAATTTTGAGGAAACGGTTGATACTGCTATTCAGACGCAATCCTCAGATGCTAGGGTAATTGTTTCCGTTCACACAAAAAAACTTCGTGGAGAATCGGGATGCCGTAACCTTGTGTCAGCAGTTGAAGCAAAGCTGTTGGGCTATCGGCCTTCCAATTACAAAAAATTGTCGTTGGTGAGCGAACAATATCAGTTCAACACGAATATTTGGGAATGCTTTATCGTGTTCAGCGCTAAAGGACACATTGTTGAGGTTGATGATACAACACCACCTCCAAATTTGGTCAACATTCAGTACGAAACGGCTGAAAATGCTGATTGGTTTGATGTACCTAATACAAACAATCCTGACACTTTGTAAAGTGTTTCATAAACACTAAATTTAGATATTACCGGGGATGCCCCGGCTTAACCTAAAAGGAAAAATAATGGCTGCTAACTTTTTGCATGGAGTTGAGACGAGTCTGGTCAAAGTAGGCCCAAGACCGGTCAACATAGTTAAGTCGGCGGTAATCGGCTTGATTGGACTTGCTCCAATTGACCCCGACGACACAGCAACTTTCGACCCGACACGGACATCCGTAACGGTCAACCGCAATAAGCCATTTCTTGTACTCAACAGTACAGATGGCTCAAAATTTGGTCCCGAAATACCGGGCTTCACTATTCCACAAGCGCTTGATGTTATCTTTGACCAAGGCGCAGGAACTGTAGTTGTGGTCAACGTTTTTGACCCGAATAAACACTTGGCTACGGTAGCAAGCGAATCCGTAACAATCACCGAGTTAAAAGGCAAACTGGCTTACCCTGCCGTTGAAGATTTGGTTGTAAGCAAGGCTGGAAGCAACTACGTCAAAGACACTCACTATCTGATTGATTCGTTCGGTAACATAACGATTATTGGAGACGCTATTTCGGGAAAAGCACCTGTAGGCTCTTTTTTCATTCAGGACGTAAATACCGGTGCGCAAGTATCTCAGATTTCTATTGATGGCGTAAATCTGCTATCATCTACGGTGTCAAATGATACATCTGCTGCTGCTCTTGCTACGGCTGTGGCTGCTGGCATTACGTCTGGGCCTAGCAATTATACCGCAGTTGCAAGCGGAGATACCGTAACTATTACCGGAACAGCAACGATAGGCGCTACAGTAAATGGCGAGGTGATTACCATTACGTCTTCCAACGCGATAATAGAAGGTGACGCGACAATGGAAAACGGTGTTACAGCTGCTGGAGGTGTTATTTCAGCGACTTACAAACGCCTCGACACGACAACCATAACTAATTCCGACTTCATCGGAGACGTTGTAAGCGACGTACGCACCGGATTGGAAGTGTTCGATTTAGTTAAACCGCTATTTGGCTTCAAGCCTCGCATTCTGATTGCACCTGAGTACTCTCAGATTCCTGCAATCAAAACCGAAATGATTGTGAAAGCAGAAAAATACTACGGATTTGCATTGATTGACGCTCCGGCAGGTTGGACACCTACACAAGCTATTACAGACCGTGGAAGCACCGGAACCGTTTTCAACACAAGCTCTTACGGTGCGGTTGGCTTGTACCCTCGTGCTAAGCGCTTCGACACCGTGTTAAACGCCGAAGTAGTTTATCCTTATTCTCCTTTCTTTGCCGGCGAATGGGCGGCAACTATCAATGAATTCGGGTATTGGTACAGCCCTTCCAACAAAGAGCTTCAAGGCTTGGTTGGAATTGAGCGTACTATTACCGCCGACATTTCGGACGCTCAAACTGATGCCAATTTGCTCAACGAAAAAGGCATTGTAACGTTCTACAACGACTCAGGCATCTTTACTTGGGGAAATCGTTCGTTGGCATATCCGACGTTCACAGACCCTGAGCAGTTTTTGTCTATCCGCATGACGATTGCCGTTATCAAAGACAGCATTGAGCAGGCTTCACGTCAATTCATTGACCAACCGCTTGATGATGCTCTGATTGACACGATTACCGAAACCGTAAACGAGTTCATTCGAGTGCTTAAAGGCCGTCGTGCCTTGATTGACGGTGAGTGCTTTTACGATCCGGCAAAGAACCCACCTGTACAGCTTGCAGCAGGTCAATTGGTGCTAGGAATTCGCTACATGCCACCTCCACCATTAGAGCGCTTGACCTACGAAACATTTTTGGACGTAACCATTTTAAGTCAATTAGGAGGTACTAACTAATGGCATTTCAAACCTATAAATTAAACAATGCTCACGTCATCATCGATGGCGTGAAGTCTTTCGGACGTGCTTCCGAGATTGATTTGCCAACCGTAGCCGCTACGATGCAAGAACATGCCGTACTTGGACTTAACGCCAAGTTCGAGCTTCCTACCGCAATGGAGCCAATGGAAAGCGTGCTTCGCTTCAATTCGATTTACCCCGAATTTGCAGGCAAAATGCTTGATGTGTTCAAAGCACAAACGATTCAAATTCGTTCTTCTCAGGAAGTATTTACCGGCCCAAGCCGAACCGAAGAACGCCCGTTCGTAATTTTCCTGAAAGCTACTCCAAAAGAGCAGGCGCTAGGAAACTTCAAACAAGGCGAATTTGAGGGCAACGAGGTAACACTCAATGTGTTGTACCTAAAAATCGTTGTAAACCGTGTCGAAGTTGTTGAGATAGATGTTTTAAACAACATCTACAAAATCAACGGCGAAGATAAACTAGCGAATTTTCGCGCAAACTTAGGTCTCTAATCACATGAGTACAACAATAACCCTTTCGGATGGGCGCAAGGTGACACTTCGCCCCTCTTTTAAAGTCCGAGATTTGCTATCCGTACAGCGTCTAGCAGGTGGAGACAAAGACATTCTGGGCTATCTTGTAATAGCTTCGCGCATTCTCATAGATGGCGAACCCGCTACACAGGATGACATACTCGATATGGAGTTTAAAGACTTCGACAAAGTGTCGGGAATTATCCCAGAGGTTGCGGATTTTATTTCGGGGCAAGAGAAGTAACTTTTCTTGCCCATTTTTCGCCGGGCTTCGGCAATCCGCTTGAAATGCAACTAACTGAGTTTGCTCAGCTTTATCGTGAATCCGTAAAATTGCACAACTACCTGAACAACCCCGATGGCAAGTAAAAAAACCCGAATCGAAATCATCCTAGAAGCGGTTGACCGTGCAACAGGGCCAATCAATGAACGGTTGAAACAAACCGAACAACGAATGGCCAAGTTCAAGATGAGCACCGACCGCATTGTATCGGGCTTGCAAGGCTTCGGAACAGCGGCAACAGCGACAGGAATAGCGGTTCTAGGTGCGTTTGGTGGAGCCGTGAAAAAAGCCGCCGATATGGAACGTCTTACAATGGCGCTCAATACCGCATTTCAAGGTAATGAAGCCGCCGCAACATCCGCTTTCAATACGATTCAGCAATTTGCTGCCAACACTCCGTTTCAGATGGAAGAAGTTCTTAGGAGCTTTTTGAAGCTGAAAAACATGGGGCTAAATCCTTCCCAAGCTGCATTGGAAAGCTACGGCAACACGGCATCCGCAATGGGCAAAAGCCTTAACGACATGATTGAGGCTGTAGCTGATGCGGCAACAGGAGAGTTTGAACGTTTAAAAGAGTTTGGTATCAGAGCCAAGAGCCAAGGCGACCAAGTGACATTTACATTCAGAGGTGTGGAAACAACTGTTGCGAAAAACTCTGAGCAGATAGAAAAGTATTTGATGCGAATCGGTCAAACCGATTTTGCTGGCGGTATGGAACGGCAGTCACAGACTTTAAGCGGAAGGCTGTCAACGCTCAGAGACAACTTCGACATGGCAGCCGCTACGATAGGTAAAATTTTTCTGCCCGCTGTTTCGGACATGGTAGCCGGACTCACGCCTGTGCTGGAACGAATTGCGAAGTTTGCCGAAACCAATCCGATGATTTTCAAAATAGCCGCAGGGTTTGGCGTGGCCGCAGTTGCGCTAGGTGGCTTTGCCTTGGCAGCGGCAGGCATCATCAAGGCTGTAGCCATATTCAAGACTGTTGGAGCCGCTATCACAATCGTGACAGGCGCAATTAAAGCCATGAGCCTTGCCGTTATGGCCAACCCTATTGTGCTTGTCATTGCAGGCATAGCCGCAGCAGCATATCTGATCTATCGAAATTGGGAACCGATATCAGGATTCTTTGTACAGCTGTGGGATACCGTTACAGCTAAGTTCAATCAGTTTGTTGATTTCGTGAAAAACATTCCCTCTGCCATGTACGAAGCCGGTGTGAACATCGTCAAATCAATTGGAGACGGCATTGCGTCTCAGTGGGATTCGTTCATTGCCGGATGGGAAGCTAGGATTCAAAAGATTCGGGATTTTCTCCCATTCTCTCCGGCCAAAACCGGCCCGCTTAAAGACATTCATCGTGTAAAAATCGTTGAAACCCTTGCAGATAGCATTACGCCTGAGCCTATCCGCAGAGCCATGAACAACGCTATGGCACCGGCAAGCGCGCAATCTGTTAGCCGTGGCATAAGCCCTGTAGCACAGGCAGGCAATGCAGGGTTTAGCGTCAACTACGCTCCTACAATCAACATAAACGGATCGGTAAGCCCTGAGACCCAATCCAGCTTCAGCGCAGAACTACAGCGACACAAAGCCGAGCTGATGCGCATTATCAACGAACAAATGGCAAACCGTAACCGATTGGCCTACGCATGAGAGCACGATTAGGAAGCATACGATTTGAAGGAGCCAAAGCGCCTTCCGATTTTCAACGCACGACAGGCGCTAACTACGCCGAACATGCGCTATTTGGGCGCAAGCCGAAGCTACAGCGCACCGGAACGAACCTCGACACTATCGAACTAGGCATACAGTTCCATTACAGTTTTTGCGACCCTTCCTCAGAAGTCCGAGCCGTTCGCAGAGCTATTGCCGACAGTTCCACACTGCCGTTTACACTTGATTCAGGAGAAAATGTAGGGCGGTTCGTTATCACGCAGTTCGTGGAAACGTGGAACAAAACCTTTGATGATGGAACGCTCATAAGCGTAGGTGGAACGATTTCGCTTTTAGAAGTAGCGTTAGAAGCCTCGCCGGTTGACGCACTTATAGCGATTGCCCAAGTTACAGCGCTTGCAATTACGACCAATAATCCTGCTATCAGCTTGCTAGATAATCGGGCTTATGTCGAAGATGGTGGAGCCGTAGCACTTGCGAATGTGAAAGAATCTAATGCACTTGCTCAGAATATTCGCGCGGATTTACAGAGAGCAACAAAGGTAGTTGCTGAACAGCAAAAAGCCTTTGCAGACGCACAGCAAAAAGCACAGAGAATTCAGGATAACATCAATGAAGCTCGTTCAATCATAACAGCAGGGCAAGCGGCTATTAAGAATGCTCAACGAGCGCTAGACACGTTACAGACCGCAGGGGAAAAAGCACTTGCTTTGCAGAATGCGAGTTCGCTAGGTGACATTACTACCGCTGTATCTGCCGCTTCCGACCTCACAAGCGCTATGCAAATTGCCAATCTCGGATGTTCAGGATTAGCCTCACAATTCGTAACGAGACAATACCCATGAGCCAATACGTTGAAATCATTGCTTTGAAAAACGACCGCTTTGATACGATAGCATGGAGAGCTTATGCTGATGTATCGAAAATGAATCTGATTATTGCCGAAAATCCTCAGATTGGCATTGTTGAAGGCACGATTCCAGAAGGAACTATTGTCCGTATTCCCGTGCTTGATGTTGCGCCTACGCCAACCACCACCTTACCGCCTTGGAAACAATGATCGGGAATCCTTCAACCCCTTTATTTCGCATTACCTATGACGGCAAGGACATCACCAACGCCCTTGCACCGGGCATCATTTCGGTAAACTACACCGACCGTTGTGAATTCGAGTCGGACGATTTGGAGATACAGTTAGAGGATAACGACGCATTGTATCAAAACGCGTGGTATCCCGACAAAGGTTCTAAGCTTACCCTTGATTTTGGTTATGCCGGTCTGCTCATTCCCGCAGGTGAATTCGAGATTGACGACCTTTCGTTATCTGGTCCGCCTGATGTGTTTTCAATTAAGGCTATTGCGACAGGCATAACCAAAGAGCTTCGCACAAAGAAAAGTGTAGGCTATGAAAAACAGAGCTTACGGCAAATCATTAACGCCGTCGCTAATCGTAACGGATTAACTGTTGAAGGCACTATTGAAGAAATACGTTTTGAACGTGTTACGCAGAATCGTGAAAGCGACGTAGAGTTTTTGAAACGTCTTTCTTACGATTTTGGCTACATTTTTTCAATTAGAGGAACGAAGCTGATCTTTTACAGCATTCTTGAAATTGACAAAAAAGCACCGGATTTCATTGTCTCGAAACGTGAAATGATGCGATGGACGTTCAATGAAAAAACGGCAGAGGTGTTCAAACAGGCAGAGGCAAAGTATCAAGACCCTGCGCAAAAGATTACGCATTTTTCACTTGAAGAAGAAAGTGGAATCGTTAAAGCCGATACGCTCAACGTGAGAAGCCGAACCGAGAACAAACAACAAGCTGAAACAAAGGCTAAAATTGCTCTATATCGTGCTAACTCGCTTAAACAGCAGGGAAGCATCACATTACAGGGCAAGCCCAAACTTGTTGCCGGAAATACGTTTTCTGTTCTAGGATTCGGCAAATTTAATGGTGCCTACGTTGTTCGTGAAAGCTCGCACACCTTCACACGTGGAGGCGGTTACACGACTACGGCCAATATCAAGCGTGCAGGCGATACCGATGCTACGCAAGAATCGAACTCAAACAAAAATGTAAATTATACGGTGTACGAAGGATGAAGGATGATACGATTTGGAATAGTTACCGAACGAGACGCAACAACCGCAAAGCTACGGGTATCGCTTCTTGGCGATGACATGGCCACACAGCTATTGCCGTTCGTTGTGTCCGGTGCCGGTTCTGACAAGTTTTTCAGCTTGCCGAACGTTGGCGATCAAGTCGCCTGTTTGATGGACGAGAACTGTGAGGATGGTGTGGTACTTGGCGCTATCTATTCCAAAGCCGATGCCACACCGGATGGCGTTTCCGACAATGTGACTATGGTTCGGTTTTCGGATGGAACGGTGGTCAAGTACGACAAGGCAAGCTCTACCGTAACCGTTGACGCTGTGTCCAAAGTCATCATCAAAAGCCCTGATAACGAGGTTCAAGGCCCGTTGAAAGTGACAGGAAAAATCACAGGGGAGGGCGGTTTGGAAGTCTCAGGCGGTAACGCAACGGTATCAGGGAACCTTTCAGCCACTGGACAGGTAACAGCGCTATCAAACACAGCTCCAGTAGGTCTATCGACACACGTTCACATTTCCGCAGCACCGGGAAGCCCGACTTCACCACCAACTCCAGGTACATAACTTTATGGCAACTTTATCCGACATTAAATCATCTGATTGGACGCTTGCGCTTGATGAAGAAGGCAAGCTCGTTCAAGGCATTGACGACATCAATCAATGCGTCCTCACCATTCTCAGTACCGTTCGAGGAAGCGACCCATTGCGTCCAACTTTCGGTGTTCCCCTGATTAGTTTTATCGACAGACCTGTAAACGAGGCGATACCCGAACTCATTCGGGAATGTGTTGATCAGATTACCGAATATGAGCCTCGTATAGAGATTACATCTGTGGGCAAACGTCTTGAAGTCTCGCATCTTTTCCTTACATTTAACTGGCGAGACATTCGCTCCGGTGCAAAAGGTAACGTAACACAAGGCTTCACAACTAATGTCTGATTTACCCATTCCTAACTTTATCAGCGACGACCCAAACGCAGTGCTTACGGCTGTTATAGCCGACTACGAAGCACGTGTGGGAAAGACGTTGCAACCGGCACAGATTGAACGATTTATTTTGAATGCCTTTTCCTATCGTGAAAGCACGGTTCGAACCGTAATCAACGAAACGGCACGTCAGAACCTCGTAGCCTTCGCTACGTTCCCGATTATCGACTATCTCGGTCAAATCGTTGGTGTTACCCGAATAGCTCCGGCATCTGCTACCTGTACGATTCGCTTCACACTCATTTCCAGCCATGCCGGTGTTACTATCCCCAATGGGTTCCGAGTTGCAACAGTGGATGGAAAAGCACAGTTTGCCACTACGGTTGAAACAGTGGTCAATGCAGGTGTAACTACGGTTGACGTAACGAGCGAAGCCACAGTGGCAGGCACGGACGCAAACGGATATACCGCAGGTCAAGTTACCGCTATCGTGAATCCACAGGTGTGGATGGTGTCGGCTTCGAACTTGGAAACGACCGCAGGCGGAAGCGCAGAAGAGACAGACGAACAACTACGTGAACGTATCAAGCTAGCACCTTCGATATTCTCGAACGCAGGAAGCCGAGACGCCTATAAATATTGGGCTTCGACGGCAAACGCTTCGATTATCGATGTGGCCGTTATCGGTCCACCTACAACCGCACCGGGAAATGTTATTGTTTACCCTTTTTTAGAAGGTGGACAGGAAACGCCTCTGCAAGTGCTTCAAGCTGTTGAAGCTGCGCTAAATAGCGAAA
>Ga0210043_1002062_pt1 | contig 14261 bp, 24 predicted proteins | sample CryGeymet201501t_FD_183990 | JGI IMG/M metagenome (GOLD analysis project Ga0210043, IMG submission 183990) | Groundwater microbial communities from Crystal Geyser aquifers in Utah, USA - Crystal Geyser metaG 2015-01t (SPAdes) (version 2) | ecosystem: Environmental > Aquatic > Deep subsurface >... | reverse complement strand
GGCCCTCGGACGGCGTGTCCTGGATCACCGGCCGGGAAATTATCGCGGCATGGGAGGCGGGCACCCCGATAACGTCGCCCATGCTCGGGGAGGGGGAAGTGGAATGGGCGGCCCTCCTGGCCAACAGATCGGCCGAAGAGGCGGCGGCGGCCGAAGCGGCGGCCCGGGAGGCCCATGACGCGGCCGTTGCCGCTGCCACCGCCAAAACGGACGCGCCAGTGCCCGAGGCTACCCCCTCGGGAGTTACCCAGGCGGTCTACATCCAGGAGGGAGAAGAGGGGGAGGAGCCAGTGGTGGTTGACATTCTGGACGACCCAGAGGCATGGGACAAAATCAAAGAGCTCCAGAGCGCAGACCTGGCCGTCATGCATACCATCGACGACCTGGCCCTGCCCGAAAATCAGGAAGAGCTCGACGACCAGGACGGCGAGGAGGCACCCACCAGCACCAGCTCCCCCTCCCCCTCCCGGGCCGGTTTCAGCATGGGAAAAGAAGGGCTGATAATCGGCGGTTTTTTGCTTCTCCCGTTCCTGTTCAGCGACGAGAACAAGGGCGGACCAAGGAGGTGGTAATGGCATACCTGGGCCTTGGAGCTGTTGAGCTAAACGGAGCCACACAATCCGAGGGATTCATTCCTTCGGAGTGTCTCCAGCTGGTCCCCGATGTGGGATTCCAGTGGCTATGTGGGGAGCCGGTCCACCCGGACGTTTTGCCCCTCCTGGCATCGTCGAAGGTGGGCCAGCCGGTGGTGGATGTGGTGGACCCGGAGCGTGACGTTATCGGACCCGACGGTTCCATTCTTCAACCGGGCACCGGAGTGCCCACGGGCCCCGAAGTGGTGACCGAACCACCAGCTCACCAGGAGATCAGAGACGCCGGTTTCGGAATCATGGGAACCCTCACGGCGTTTCTGGTGGGCCTGGCCTTCACCGGAGCCTGACCGATGACATACGCCACGTTGGGAGCTACTCCAGAGGCGGACCCCCAGGGATACCTGGAAAGCGTCTGGTTTAGTTTCACGGACCTCTCGAGACGCATCATTGACCTACAACACCGAGCCGCCCTGGACGCCCAGAGCGCCAGAGCTCAGAACAACGTAGTGGCAGAACAAACGGCGAAACTCATCATCCAGGAGCTGGCCAAGCTCCAGCAGGTTCACCACCAGGTAGTAACATGGGCGGAGGCAGCTGGCTCCCTGGTGGGCCTGGGAGCCATCCAGATTCCGCTGGGTGTGGCCGGAGTGACCGTGGCCGCCCTCCTGGTGGCATGGGCATTCCGAAAGTACGCCGCCCAGGAGAGGGCCCTGGACCTCCTTGAGCAGGGGTTACTGACCCCCGAAGAGTTCCGCCAGCTCGACATCCTGGACCCGCCCGGAATCGGCGGGGAGCTCACGGCCGCAGCTGGTGGTATCGGCAAGTGGGCCCTGGCCATCATCCTAGGACTGGCCCTCCTGGAGGCCGTGAAACGGGGAGCATTCAAACGGAACCCGCCCCTGGTATTTTTCGACAATCCAGGGCCCGGCCTAATGTCCCCCAGCGTGAAATTGATCGGTTACGAACATGCCGATGATGGCGAGCTCTACCTCCACGAGTTCGCCGGAGGCGTTGAAATGGAGGCCCTCCCTGATGGGTCTATCTCGATCCGTCACCCGTCCAGAAGGGTCTGGAGGGAGTTCTAACATGAAGTTCCTTATCAATCCCGGAGGCCAGACAATGGCGAAGGCAAAGCGTGACCCGAGGACGGGACGATTCCAGAAAGCGAATCCCCGGAAGAGAGCCGCAACCAAGCGGAAGGCGCCGGTCAGGCGCCGGACCACCACCGCCCGGAAGGCAGCGCCCCGGAGGCGCACGACCTACAGGCGCAACCCGGCCAAGCCGGACATCATGGGCATGTTCATGGGGGGCACCACCACGGCCGCTCAGGTTCTGGTGGGGAAGGCGGCCGCCCGTTCCGTCCCCGACCTGATGAGCCTTCCCAAGGAAGGAAACACCGGCCTGGCCGTCCAGGCGGCCGTGGCCGTGGCCATCGGCTACCTGGCAGACATGTTCCTCCCCAGGGACGCCAGCGCCGCCATCCTGGCCGGTGGGCTCACGGCTCCCCTGGAGACTCTCATCGTCGCCAACAAGGTGCCGTGGCTCAGTGACGCCCTGAGCCCCACCACAGCCCAGGCTGAGGTGGGAGCCTACGTGTCCTCCCAGCCCCCGGCCCTCCAGGCCCTGGGGGCCTACCCCCGCCTGGTGAAACCCCGGGCGCTGGGGGCCTACGTGGAAGACGAGTACCAGGCCGTAGGTGGGATGTATTCCAACTGAGGCCCAGCTCCAGGAGCTCCTGGGTGTATACTCCAGAGGAGGGCCGCTAAACCATAATCCTCTGGCCCAGGAGCTCCTGGAGAAGCTGGACAGTAAGGCCGAACCACCGAAGAGGGGGGAGCCGAGAGGGAGGCAACGGGTGAGCTTTAAAACCACCTTTTGCAGGAGTACCAAATGATCAAGTTCCCAATCCAGGCCAAGTCCATTCGGACCCTGGAAACTCAGGCGACTCCCGGAGCTGTCGGCAGTGGGCAGAGTCAGGCCACCTATGACATCATCTACGACACTGGCACCTACACCAGTGCCCTCACCACCACCATGCAGTTTTTCAACGCTGGCCGGGCCACCCAGCGCCTGACCAACTTCGGCGGCCGGGGGGCCTTCCCGAGCCCGCAGTATTTCGAGTGCCGGGCTATCACCGTGGACCTCCTAATTCCTCCCGGAGCCACGGCGATCCAGGACATGTGGTCCCTCCTCTACGGGACCGGGGCGGCCGGAATCGGTGGCCCCACCATCCAACTGGAGTACGCCAACAAGAATTATGGGCCGTGGCCGTTGAGCTTCGCCCACGGTTCCGGTGGCGTGACCGGGTTCCACACCGTCACGAACCTGGCGTTCGCCAACAACTCCCTCCCGGACGGAGGGATCTGGCTGGGTGAAAGCGTCACGTTCAAGCCGAACCAGCAGTTCAGCGTGGACATCACCTGGGACGCCGCCAACACCCTGGCGGCCAACCGTAACATTCGGGTGAATCTCATCGGAGTCCTGCACCGGGCCGTTGTTTAACCTGGAGCTGGCCACCCGAGAGCTCCGGCCCGGGGGAACGTTCCCCCGGGCCTGACCCTCCCCGAATAGGAGAAGACAAATGGCGCAGCCATCCCAGCAGCAAAGGGTACTCCAGGCCACCGTTCCGGCCCTGTACCTCCAGTACCTGCCACCCTCCCTCAGAGGCCGGGCCCGGCAGTATTTCGGATACGTGGCCAACGTGCTCCCCCTGGCAGCAGCTGGGACCGGGACCGCCACAGTGGCCATTCAGAACGATTCGGATTTTCTCCTGGTGGCCGTCACCGGATCGGCCCGGGACCCGGCCGCACCGACCACCAGGTTTCTGGCTCCGGCCATCACTCTTCAGATCAACGATTCCGGCAGCGGCCGGAATCTCTGGGCCCAGCCCGTGGACTGGATCACAGTGGTGGGAACCGCAGAGCTCCCCTGTTATCTCCCCTTCCCCTACCTGGTGGAGAAGTCTGGGGAGTTCACCATCACCCAGCAGAGCCTTTCGCTTGCTGGTGGCCAGGCGTACAACACCCGCCTGACCCTCCATGGGTTCAAGATTTTCACGTTCTCGGAGGACGTGTAAAATGGCGAAAGGGAGCCCCCTGGGCCGAGTGCCCACCGACATCAGAGGCAAGGGTAAAGGAGCAGCTGGTGGAGGCGGCCGGGCGGCCGTATTTCAACGGGGAGGGACCGGAGCTTCTGGTCCGGGGCCCGGGGGAGCTCCCAGCTCTGGCATCGGGGCCGACCTGAGCGTTCCGCCTTTCCACCAGGTAAAGCCCCCGCAGGGAAAAGCGTTCAAGTTCAGCGTATCGGCCACGGGACTAAATGCCGGCAACACGCCGGCCATTCTTCCCGGTGCCACCTTCCAGGTGCCGCCCAACAACGTGGGAGTCGTGCGGAGCGTTACCCTGGGTGTCAACAACATGTTGGTGTCTACCAACGTGATTTTCCGGCTCAGGTTCGACCAGGTGCCGGTTACCGGATGGGAACGCCTGGTAATTTTCCCCCGGGCTGCCACCTCAGTGGTTGAGAGCTTCGGGCCGGACGAAACCTACGAGCTCACAGACGAGGGGAGCCTGGTGGACATCGAGGTGCAGGTGGTGGACGCTGGGACCTATCAAATCGGTGTAGGGTTGAGTGGGTGGTATTATTCCAAGCGCCTGAACCAAGTCCTCACCGATTTGTACCTGTTCTGAGGAGCCCCCATGCCGATTTCCACCGTAGTCCCAGCCCCCAGCATTGTGTTCGACCAGGAGCTCACCTGGCCGGTTCCCGCCGCGAACGACACCCTATCCGTCAACCTGGGTGTCCCCGTAAACCGAGCCCTTTACCAGGGATCGGCACTCATCGACCAGTCTCAGGTAGATTCAATCTCACGCAGCAATGCGTCTACCGGAGCCGGTACGTTTCGCCTTATCGCCGGACTCGGTGGCGTTCCCCAGGGCTTTCCGTTCATTCGGTTAGATTCTCCTGGTGCCGGTTATCTGGAGCAAGGGCTGGAAGGGTTTGCCGCCATCGGCTCCACAAACCAGACCACGCTCCCCCCGGGACTCGTGTTCCCGAGCTCCATGAGGGTCTACCATCTATCGGTTTTGTGGCGGTACTTTCCTGTAGCTGGTCCAATCCCGGCCGCCAACTATGGCTTCCTCATGGTCCCTCAGAACGCCCCCACCCACGGCTGGCCGCTGGAGCTGGTGGGAGCTCAGAACCGAGGCGGGTTTGGTCTGGTGTCGGATGGAGCCGGGCAATGGGTGTACCGCAGCTTCAACCGGGCCGGTGTAGGATTGATCCGGGAAACCGTTGCCCTCCCCCCTCACACGCTGGACGCCTGGCACCAGTTCGAGTATCAGATCCTTTTTGATCGGCCGGGCCTTCCCGCATCCATGGAGTTCTGGTTCAACGGCAACCTGGTACTCACCCGTAACTGGCAGGGAGCACTCCTGGAGCCAAAAACAGCGGTAAATGAATACAATTTCACGCCCCGGGTGAGAGTGGACGACCAAGGCCAATTCTGCTTTGTGATGCACATGAAGCGAGGCCGTTTCACCAGGGCGGGTCTGGAGATCCAGGGATGATAGACACCCAGCTGAGTTCAAAATTCTGGCTCCATGAGTTCCCATGCTGGCAGGGGGCAACCCCGGAAGAGGTTGAGAAGCTCCGGGAAACCGTGACCAGGGTCCTCCAGCCGATCCGCAACAAGTTCGGCAAGGTGACTCCCACCAGCTGGATGTGGTGGAGCTCCGGCTGCACCCCCAGGACGGGCGCACATGCCGGAGGCGGCACCGTGGATTTTGTGACGCCGGACGCCGACCTATGGGAAGTCTTTCAGTGGGGAGCCACGTACCTCCTTCCGTCCGGTTATATCGGCCGGTGGATCTACGAACCGGACACGCCCCAGCAGGGGGAACACATCCACATGGCTCCCCGGTCCGATATGCTCGACATCTACGGGAAAGGAGACATCCAGGCCCTCCAGGAGCTGCCCAATGGAAACCAGTATGCCTATGCCTTCTACGATTCCACCAAGGGCACCTTTTTGGACCCGTACAGCCTTGACCCCATCATCGTCCGAGCTGGGGCCGGAGGCAGCTGGTGGTGGGCCCTGGCGCTCCTGGGCCTGTTCACGTTGGACCTGGCCGGGCAATCGGCCGGAGGTTTGAAGCTCAGGAGCTCCTGAGTCCATTTTTCACTGTCGGAGATCCCGACACCCCTTTTTTGGAGGACATCATGGCCGTAACCGTGACCGCAGTACGCACCGGGCCAACTCAGAGCATCGCCAACGTCGAAGCCACGGCAGACGCCGATGTGGCGGCCGTTTTCGCCCATGGCCTGGGAGCGATCCCTGAGCAGGTGTGGCTGGTTCCGCTCCTGGTGGAGTTCTACTTGAGCACTCCCACCGTGGGAGTGGTGGACGCCGTGAACGTGAATATCGTCATGGCCAACGCCGTGGGGTCTGGAGCGGTCGGGAACCAATTCCAGATCATCGCCCACCTGCCCCACACCATCGTTCGGTAGCTCCTGGCCCCAGGAGCTCCGGCCTAGGAAATACACCCGAGAAGGGGAGGAGCTGGGATCTACCCCTCCCCGCCATGCGAGGGCCCGGAAACGGGCAGCTGGACCAGAGCCCCGGGAGCAGCTCCCACCCAGCTGGGGGCACCCGGGGCCAACTGGAACCAGGACCACCGACAAAAGGAGAACCACCCGATGGATACCGCCGCAATCGAAAGAGCCGCCCAGGGTTCCCTCCAGAACACCCACGAAGGCTTGACCACCCCGAAGGCCCACAACGCCTTCCTGGACTCCCTCCAGGTGCAGATTCCCCAGGACGAGCTCGACCTGGACCCCTACCGGGCCCAGCTCCTGGAGCTCGAGGTTTTCCCGGCCGCAGACCAGGACCAGGAGCCGGGAATCACCACCACACCCGACCATGAGCCCGAGCCCGAGCTCCAGGAGGACCCCCTGGAGGTTCCCGGGGCCCCGATGGACGGAATCCCTGCGGATTCTTCACCGGCCTAGGCACTCAGAGCCGTTTAAACGGGACTTTTCCCCTGGACCCGACCTAGACCCCAGGGAAAAGCGCCCGGTTTTTTGGAAGGTTATGCAGCTGGTTTGCATATCGGATCCCAGACTATTCACCAGGAAAGGATGGAAATGCAGAGACTGGAGTTCCTGAGAGTGGCCGCCCTGGTGTCCATCCTTCCCCTGAACAACCGCCCGAAGTGTCGGCGGAAGCAGATCCGGCTGGCCCGGAAGGTAAGAGCTCACCGGAAATGCCGGAGGCAGCTGGCCCGAGCTGGGAGGCGCAGCTCCAGGAAAGGCAAAAAGTGAAACGCCCCGAAGCCGAAGCCCCGAGGCGCTCACTGAAGAGGAGAACCGGCCAGAGGATGGCCGGGCGCTGGGTGGGCCCCGTCGAACCGGCCCACGCCCTGCAAAAGGAAGCTGGGGAGGACCAGGTGCCCATGTCAAGACTCTTTCCAACCTGGGGTTTCCGCTCCATTTTAAAGGGCCATCCTTTGAAGAGGAGCATAACATGACAGACCGTCAAAAGGGGAAACCCTGGTCCAGGGAGTACCTGGAAGCCGAGCAGACCCGGAACGCCCTGCAGAATGCCGAGCGTTCCATCCTGGCCGCAGTTCAGACCACACCCGACAGCGCCATTGCCTACCTATGCAACCGGGCCCTCCTGGAGATCCGCCCGGCCGCCCGGCTGGCCCAGGAGCTTTTTGACCGGCAGCGCCTGAAGTGGGCCGAACATCAGGAGCTCCTGGAGGACGCCGCCGAAGGGGGGGCCGTCCAGTGACCAGGGTTCCCGTTTACGCTTGCTCTAGGTGTGGCCACGGCTGGCTAGCCATCATGCCCAGCTGGTCCATGGCCGAATGCTGCCCGATGTGTAGTGAGCCGGGAGGAGATGCCTACCCGGGAGAGCTGGAGGGTTTTGTGGAGCTCTTGACCACACCCTCACCCGACGAGCTGGACGAGCTGGAGGCGGAAGTGGACCAGCTCCTCCAGGAGGCAGAGGAGAACACCCGAATAGGAGAGAACCATGAGCCGAACGCTGGGGAGAATCAGAGCATACCAGGGGGACCTTGACGTTACACAGATAGCGCTCCCAGGAGGAGCTGGGCCAGGGGTGGAGTTATGCGGCCCAGCTCAGAACACTGTCCTGGAGGCCAAAGCGGTGGGCCAGCTGGCCGCCATTCTTCTGGACTGGATGGTAGAACAGAGGGCCCGAGATTTCCAGAAAAAGGGAGCAGCTCATGACCAGGACAACGCCCCGGAAGGATAAAATGACCGGCCGGTTTCTTTCCAACCCGAAGCGGAAGGCTCCCGGGGGGAAGCCCTCCACCAGGAAGGCCACCACCAGGAAGCGGAAGGCCCCAAAGGCCCGAATCGTGACCAGGCGGAAATTCCGGCAGAACCCGAAGGGGGCCTGGGTGAAACGGACGCCCGGCCGCCCGTTGACCGATGGTGAGAAGGCGAAGCTGGAAACGCAGTTCCTGGACAAATATGGAACCGCCTTCATCCTCCAGGCACTCCGGGACATCGCAGAGGACCGGGGGGAGTTTTTCGTTGAAGGGGCCAAAAAGCTCCGGGCCCAGAAATCCAGGACCGACCTCCAGGAGCGCCACCTGGAGCTGGGGGAGCGGAAGGGCGCCGCATGGTGGAACGTGGCCGACTACCTGGAGAAGGCTTTTTATCTGGCCGTGGGTGCAGGGCTCGACTAATGGCGTACCTGGCCGGATGGGATCAATGGGGAATCCGAATGAGCGCACCCGGCGAAGAGCTGGGGCCAGCCATCCCCGGAGCCAAGCCCTACACCCGTTTCAATTCTGGAATCACCTGGGACCAGGTACGGGCCGAGCTGAAGAGGGAGCAGAACATGGCAAAGGCAAAAGGCCAATACATGTTTGTCTCTCGGGGAACCGTTCTAGGTCGGCTCAGGCAACGGAAGCAGGAGGCATATGGGCGCTATCTAGCCCACGTTCAAGCCCTGGAGGAGGGCCTACCGTTCTGAAGAGAGAGAGGGGAAAGGCCCACCCTTGAATCGGGCCACAGAAGAGGAGGACAGCATGTACAAGTTCACCATCATTGAACTACCGTCCGGGGCCCAGCTCAGGGCCAGCAAAGAGGAGGTAGAGCTAACCGGCCGTTCCCACGGCAGGGATGGAAACACCTTCCTGAGACTCAACCCGTGGGAATGGAGCTGTCTGGTATCGGCCGTCACCACGGCCACAATGCAGGGGGGCCTGGTCTATTCTTCCCCGGCCGTTTCAGTGGAGAAGGCGAAAGGCTACTACCTGGTGTCCAGTGGTGGTCTTATTTCCCGGTTTTCCGATGCGGATATAGCCGCCATCTTCGCCGCCTGGGTGAGATGGAAGGACCAGGAGTACCACGAAACCCTGAGCCGCCAGGGGGAGCTCCTGGCCCAGCTGGTGGCCAACGTCCAGGAGCTGGGGGAGCTGGTGGACGACCTGGGCCCTGGGACCCCGTTGGTGGTGGTGGACAACACCCGGAACCAGGACCAGGTGGATGGATGGGGAAAGGAGTTCCTGGAGATCATGCGGAGCTGGACCGGATTCCCTGGTAGGTCCAGTGGTGAAGTCACCCCCCCCCCGATTCCCCACCCGGACCACCTGAGCCAGCAGGAGCTGGAGAGCTGGGTGGCATGGGTGGAGCTGGACCCCAACCAGCTGGCCTCCGATGTCCAGACCATACTGGACCAGGAGGAGCCGGAAAAGGGCCCCCTTTCCGCCTGGGCCCTGGACCAGCTCCTGAGAATCCCCCTGGGCTTCATTCCCTTCCACTTCCCCAGCTGGGAGACACTGGCCCACGAAATGGGTAGGACCCACCACGGCCGCCTGTTCTGGGTGACCCGGGGAGACATGACCGGAGGCCACCCCTGGGGCCGAGCTGGTGGCGTTCACCCAGACTCCATTCCCCTGGACCAGCTCCAGGAGCTCGACCAGGAAGAGCTTCATGGTCCGATCCCTCCCGATTCTTCACCGGAACAGATGGCATCGGGCAACCTGGTATCGGACGATCACCCGGAGAGCTGAGGCCCAACGTGACAACAAATGACACATTGTCATATGCGGTCTGGTTGGCGGAGCAGGGCATTGCGCCCAGAGCTCACCGGCCGCCGATCTGGTGGGCCCGGCACAGGCTGTTCCCAATCGTGGGAATCGTAGGCGCGGAGGGTCAGGCTACCCAGGAGCAGCTGGGCCAGCTCCTGGATGTAAGTTCCCGGACAGTTCTTAGGATAGAGCATGGACAGCTGGAACAGCGGTTCCCGTCCCTATGGCGCTATGCCATCGCTGGGCTACTTCTCGAGCTGGGTGGAGCGATTACAGGATCAGCACTGAGCTGGACCTGGCTGGAGCAGACCACTACCCGGACGCTGAGCAGGAAAGGGAACCCTCCCAATGCCAGCTAAGAAAGGGCCAGCAGGTAATGGAAACAATCGGCGGAATCCTCATGAATTTCGGAGCTGTAGTGGTGGGAGCTCTTTCGGTCATATCGGCCGGGGAGTTTATCCGACCCAGCCCCAAGTTCCCAGAAAAAAAAGACCATTCACCCAGGACACCCCCATGGGAAAGCTCACCCCATGGGAAGCCACCTGCGGGATCTGCGGGAAAACACTCCACATCGGAATGACCAGGAAGGATCTGGCCCGGAAATGGGCCCGTTACCGTGGGTGGACCTATCTCCCAGATTTCGGCTGGTCGTGCGGGTGCCGCCACCAGCTGGTATCGGTCCAGGTAGTCCCCCAGGCCCCACCAACGCAGGAAACCCGTCACGGTTTCCTCAGAGCTCAGTTCAAGCTGATAATTGATTAAGCGCCCAAGGCCAGGGCCCGAGAGGGCCCGGCGAAAGACCCCCCCCAGCCATCCAGCTGGGGGGGGTTTTTTCGTGGCCATAAGGGCAAGAATCATGCCATATACTGGAAATCCGGCCGTGTGCCTACTGGCACAGGCGGTTTCGGGTTTCCTTCGGTGTCTCGGTGGCCGGACCCCGCTGATAGTGGGGTTCGACCCCCGATGCAGGAAGTGTGCCAACCGGAGGCCCTGGTGGGCCCCAACCGGCAAAGGGTGGCAGGTACGCCGTGGATGGGTGGAAATAGGGCGGTACTGGTGTCGCCCGGCGCATAATGCGCCGGTCCATAACCCTTGCCCCTCTGGGCAAGGGTCCATGGGCCACGGGGGCATTCCGTCCACGGCTCCAGCAGCACCCCGGTAAGTTTTCCACAGCGCCCCCCAGGGGCCCCGCAGGGGCCCCACCAGGAAATTGAGGCTACGCCGAGATTTCCTGGTGGGGGGGGAAGGGAACCCTATTGTCTAAAAACCCGCACACAACGTACCTTTCCAGTAGTGTACCGCCGCACACCAACCGACTTTTCCACACCACACCAGGAGGAGAACCGTGGAAGGATGGAGAAAAGGGCTTTTAAGGCCCGAGCTCACCCGGGAGGGCCAACGCCCCACCGAATGCCACCACCGCACGACTGAGGACCAGCTGGAGCTCCTGGTGGCGAAATACGGGAAAGGGTCCGGGACTGATCCCTGGTCCCTCCTCCTCCAGCTGGAGCTCCCCCACAGCTACGTTCCCGATTCCGAAGATGGGGAGCTAGAGCTCAGGTTCCCGACCTTTGAGGAGCTCCAGGACGCCCTGAACACGTTTCTCCCCCAGGGGGCCCTGGTGACTTTCCCCCAGCTGGTAAGCATGGGCCCAGACGCCCCTCCTCCCGACTTTTCCGAAGGCCGCCCGGTTCAGATATGGGTTCACCAGATCGGAGCCGTGGAAGGTTCGGCCGCCCATCGTTCGGTTCTCATTCTCACCCCAGGAGGTTCCCATGGCAGCAACTGAAGAGACGTTCCCGACCGAGCTCCTGGAGCCGATCCAGGACCAGGAGGAGCTGACCGACCAGGAGCCGGATGTGGACCAGCTCTTTCAAGAGTTCTGGGACGATACCGGCCCCCAGGAGGAGCTGGTGGTGGATGTGTACCGAAGGGACGATAAGGGGCAGCTGGTCTATTGCTCTCGGTTCCAGGCCGATGAGTTCTCCCTTGAGGAGCTGAGAAAACGCCACGGAGGCGGGAAATACCAGTGTCGGGCCCGGGTGTCCGGTTCCCGAAAATCGAAATCCAAAACGGTAGTCCTGGAGGGGAAGCCGAAGGCTCCGGCAGAAGAGCGCACCAGCTCAGACGAGCGTTCTCTCCTGGAAGTGGTGACAGACACCCAACAGGCCGTCCTGGAGGCCCTGGGCCAGCTCAGGAACCCCCAGCTCCAGGCCCAGGCCAACCAAGTGGATCCCATCAGCCTGGCGCTATCCATCATGGGAGCCATGCAGCAAATAATGAGCCCCTACCAGGAAGCGCTATTGCGAAAGGACCAAGAGGCCCCGAGCTTTGACAAGTTCATTGAAGCATTCCGGGAGGGTATGACCTTTGCCAACGACATGGCCCCCTCCCAGGGTGGCGGGTATGACCGAGTGATTACCAGTCTCGGTATTCCCTTGCTACAACAACTCCAGGAACAGGGACGCATGGAGCGTACCGCAGCAGCAGCACCGCCACAGCTGACCCCCCCCACAGCACAGGCACCCACCAGGCCGCCCTGGGACCTACTTATCGGCCCCTACGTGGCCACCCTCCAGGGCTGGGCCCGAAAGGACAAGGACGCCCAGCTCAGGGCGGAGCTGGTGGCCGACGAGCTCCCCGCAGAAGTGGAGGAGCGCCTGGTGGAGCAGCTGGTCCGAGGATCGGATTTTTTGGTTGAGTTTTTCACCCTCCACCCCGAGGCCCGGCCATACGAATCCTGGTATCGGAGCTTCTGGGGAAACCTGGCCGCCATCTACCTCCATGAGGACGACGACGACGACGACCAGGAGGAGCTGGTGGTGATGGGGGCAGAGGAGCGGCCCCCCGATTGATAACCCGTTTCCTGGGGGCCCTCATGGAAGGTGGAGACACTTGCGGTTTCCTCATCATCTTTGCATTTCTTCTTGGTGCTGGAGTTCAGGCGCTACCGCAGCGCACGACCCTTTCCAAGATGCTGGCCGTCCTCCTGGAGCTAAAGGAGGCGACCAGGGACACCGACGATAAGGAGCCGAAAAGCTGAGAGCTCTCTCCAGAGAGCTAACTGTCCCCGGTGGAGATCGGGGAATCCGTCGAACGGTTAGACACATGCGGAAGCTGGCCCACCAGGCTCTGAGGAGGCCCCTGGTGGTGGAAACAGCCGCCGAAATCACAAGCCTAGGCCAGGACGCAGCCGAAAAGGCCCAGCTGATCCGGGAATTTGTGGACCATGCCGTAACGTTCACACCGGACCCGCTGGGCCTTGAGCTGGTGAAATCCCCGGAGTACCTACTCCGGGAGTTTTTCACCAGAGGGGAAGCCTTCGGAGATTGCGACGATGTGGCCGTTCTGGCCGCCGCCCTGGGAATGGCCGTTGGCATTCCAGCCCGCTATACCCTCCTGGGGTTCTCCCTCACCGATCCATTCCGTCACGTACTTACTGAGCTGTTCACCCCATGCCAGGGCTGGGTGGAGCTCGACACGACCAGGCCCGACCAATTTCCTCCCGGCCTCAAGGTAGTCCGGTGGGAACACCACGGAGTTTAGCGCCATGTCCTACGCCACACAGAACAGGCTCCCAGCGCCACCAGCTCCCACGCTAGGATGGATCACAGCCGCCATTGCCGCCGCCCAGGGGGCAAATCAACTATACCAGACATACGCCAAGGAAAGCGGTGGGTCATGTTGGACCGGATTCAACAAGAACCTGGGAGATCCACCGTGTGCTGACACTCCCAACATGGACGCAGTAGTGCGAGCCGTACAAAAGGCCCCGGATGCGGAGATCAACGCTATCCTGGCGGTTCTGGCAGCGACCAATTCCGGCCGTGGCCCGAAGTCCAGGGCCGATCTTCTCCGGCCGGAATGCGTATGGGCATGGGTCCGGGCAATGATGGGAGGAGGAGATTGCAGGGCTTCCAAGGTGCCCGAACAACCCCAGATGCTCCACAACCTGGTGGAAAAGTATGGGGCCCCGGAAAACCCGTGGCAGGAGCTCCCCGGGAGCGCCCTCCAGGGCCTCAAGAAATCCACCAACCTGGCACCGCTTGTGGCTGGTGGACTGGCCCTGGTTTTTTTCCCGAAGCTCTTTTAGGAGGCCCCCATGGCATACGTGAACGCCACCGCCTTCCCCATGTCCAACCAGGTGGGCCTGGGGGTTATCAACGCCAACGAGGTGCCAGGTCTTCCAGAGTTCAACCCGGGAGTGGACTGGCCCACCTTCATCAAAGCGGTGCGGGAGGCGTTCAGAGCCTACGCCACCCGAAACACAGGCGGCTCCATTTCGCCTCAGGAGTGGAACCAGGTAATGGAGGCGGCCCAGAATTGGGCCAACGGCCAAGTTTACGCGGCCCACAATTCCGGGGCAGATGTCTACTATCGGGCGGTGCAAGAGCCTCATACCCATTGGATGATTCCGCCAACCAATCAAAACCCGGTGATTCGGCAGTATGCCAGTGAACCCCGGCCCTCGGACGGCGTGTCCTGGATCACCGGCCGGGAAATTATCGCGGCATGGGAGGCGGGCACCCCGATAACGTCGCCCATGCTCGGGGAGGGGGAAGTGGAATGGGCGGCCCTCCTGGCCAACAAGTCGGCCGAA
>Ga0210043_1002059_pt1 | contig 14295 bp, 18 predicted proteins | sample CryGeymet201501t_FD_183990 | JGI IMG/M metagenome (GOLD analysis project Ga0210043, IMG submission 183990) | Groundwater microbial communities from Crystal Geyser aquifers in Utah, USA - Crystal Geyser metaG 2015-01t (SPAdes) (version 2) | ecosystem: Environmental > Aquatic > Deep subsurface >... | reverse complement strand
TGCGCGCGAATCCACGCAGACAGCGCAGCGTAGAACAACGTAGAGAACCAGCTTGGCCCGACTTCCGGAAAGCTCATCGTCATGTCATCACTATTATCATGCATGCACCGCCTGTCAAGAGGCACGGGTAAGTTTTGGCGTTGACTGCATTCTCGTTCATGGCCATACTGCAACAGTCTCACGGAGAAAACAATGAAATTCACGTTCGATACGTTGCAAGAAGAACAGGCGGACTGGGCGCTCAAGAACTTTGGCGCACATGAGCCTTGGAGGCCGCTGATGGGAATGTGCGAGGAACTCGGAGAACTCGTCCAGGCGCTCCGCGACGAGGACGACGCAGGCACGCTGGACTCTGTTGCGGACACTGTAATATTCTCCTCAGACTTCTGCACATGCATGGGGTGGAGTCTGTCTGATGTTGTAGACAGCCTGTCTGACGGCGTAGACTTGGTGGAATATTCATATCCGGACGAGGTCAATATCCCCATTCTGGGAGGATCTCTGCTTAGCCGCATAGGAAAGATTCAACACCACTACCTGAAGCACATTCAGGCCATCCGCACCAATGAAGACCATCTCGAAGGCATACGGGTAAACCTCGTTGGAATATTCTCGTGCCTGTCTGCGCTTTCCGAGAAACATTACAACAAAACGCTGCTGGAAGTGACGGGCCCTGTTTGGTCCATCGTTCGCCAGCGTGACTGGACCAAGAACAAAGTGGACGCTACGAGTCCCGCCGCCTAGTTCAGGCGACTACACGCACTCTCAAGGTACGATAATCTTAGGAGACACAGCCTCACAATCCTCCAACGAGGCCGAGATCCGCTTGGCTGACTCGCTATCTGGTACATGAACTACTGTAATCGTTTTCTTATCTGAATCCACGTTGATGTCAAAGTGCAGTTTTATGTACAATGCTGCGTCCGGAAAAGCTATGATCTCCTCAAATATCTTACCTAACGTAAGGTACTTTCTGGTTAGTTCTTCTTCCGTAAGAGCAGGAGCACCCGTGTTGTCTGTGGTCATATTTCTGTCTTTCGTTTCGTACTAATCTTATTCATCAGGACTTGAGGACAACAGTCCTAAACCCAAGCGCTCTAAGTCTTCCAAGCTCATGCGATAAATTATCGTCTCGCTGAAGCCATTAGCGGCACGCCGTAACTCTAGTATTTCCGTATGAATCTCAGCCGCCTTTTTGCATACGGTGGTGAGCATGTCCGCCCTCCAGCCTCTAGGTGTAGAGAAGGTCTGGACAAACGCAGCAATGACTGCTTCAGCAGAGGTATCCTCAAATCCGTCTTTGATGTGGTTCATTATGTCCACATATTCCTGCTCCAACAAAGAGGCACGCTCATACAGGGCGTGACGAACAACATGTCCTGGGTAGGCGAACTGCCAAGATCCGTTGCTGATATCCACTACATTTGGTTCAGGTTTACTCATTTTAAGTGGGACACCTTGTTCTGCTTAACCACAGTCAACGTATTAGGGAAGTACTCCCTAAGGCTTTGATTATGTGTGACACAAAATATGCTGCCGAAGTTGGCACTCTGCTGGGTAAGGAGGGACACAATACCACCTAATCCGGAGTTGTCAATATTTTCAAAAGGCTCGTCCATGAAACGAAAGTTTATGCTTTTGCTTGATCTGGAAGCCGCTAAGTCTCCTAGGGCCAACGCAATACAAACATCAGCGCGTGCCTTCTCCCCTGAGCTAGATCCTTTATAGGTAGTCCCGCCATCTTTGTGTTCCACCTTAATGGAGAATATACCCTTGGTTTTACCATTCCTCTGGATTTTTTCTGTCTCAAACTCAATCTTCATGTCCCCCGACGTGGCTATGTCGGCGTACTGCTGTACCTTTCGGTTAAGTATTGGCGTAACATGTCGCAGTAAGTGGGGGCGCAATCCCTGCGCTCCAAATGCTTCATTCCAAAACTCTAGCTGTTCTAGTTTCTTGGTAGCTTGTGCAAGCGAAGCAGATTGCTTAGCAAGAACAGCCTCTTGATCCATCAGCAACTTCTGGTCTCTCTCAAGAACAGGCTGTAACTCGCATGTCCGCTCACTCTCAACTCGCAAGGCTTCTACAGACTGTTCATAGGCAGACATCTTAGCTATGTACAGCAACTTATTCGACTTAGCTGTGAGAATTTTAGTGTCCAAGCTAGAAATGTTCTGTGCAGCGACAGTTGCCTCCTCCTTCAACTTATTCAAGTGGGTGGTGAGATCACTCTTAGTAGTTTGAGCCAGACGTGACTGCCTAATCTCTTCTGCCGTAAGTATAAGTATGTCACTGTTTAGTGTGTCTATTTGATCCTGCAAAGAAGCCTGCAATGATTGCTTGTGCGTGTCCCCAATCTTCTGTCTACACTCTGTGCACACTCCGCTAAGAGAAGAGACTTGTTTGTGCTCACTAACAAGGTGATTCCGCTGAAACTCTAAGTGCTGCTTTTGAGAAGTAATGAGGGTTACAGCGTCATTAAGGCGCCGTACAACACCCTGTGCGTAACTCTGTTCTTTATTGTACTCAAGGCCCAGTTCAGTGTATAAGGAAGCAGCAAGTTTACGCTCCGAAACTAAGTACTCCAACGGAGGAACTTCGGGCAACCTCTCTAGGGCGATCTGTGCAGTCTGTACAACCTTCTCAGCGTGCTTCACTTGATCTGCCTTGTTGATAGCAAACTGAGCTATCTGGTCAGTGATCAATGCTATAGAAGTACGACGTTGCTCCGCTTGTACTTCTCCAATGTGTATCTCCCTCGATAAACTGGAGATTTCATTGGACAGCTCCTTTGCCTCTTCTTTAGCTAACTTATGAGAATCGGCAAATACCTCCAACTGAAGCAGGCGTTCCAGAATATTCTTGATCGCTCCGTCTGTAAGTTGTGCTATCTTAATCGAGCTTCCAGGCATCATGCACTGAAAGGTTTGAAAGTCAAGATCTAGTATTCTAAGAATTCTGTCTTGGGTAGCCGCTACAGAAGCTTGGGAGGAGGGTTCTCCGTTGATGGTGAGCATCAGTCCATTGTGGGGGTCGAGTTCCTTACAAGCCCGGTAACGAAGAACCTCATACACACTTCCAGCATCTTCAAACACAACAGTAACCTTGCAGTCCTTGTTTACAGTATAGTTGATCACTTCATCGTCTTTGATGCCCTTGATCGTTGCTCCCCACAACCCCCAGCAAAAGGCGTCCAATAATGAGCTTTTTCCTGCCCCATTGGAATCCTTACTGCGGGTGCCCTGATTCTCTCCCAGGACAAGGGTGAGGCCTTGGTCCTCTAAGACGAACACCTCGTCCTTGAAGGACATGAAGTTCTCTATGTGAACATGCTTAAACCTCATGAATCAGCGTCCTCCGAGGCAAAAGGGAGGTTCAACTGAGCACCTGCTGGATCCGAGACCTGTTGCAGGGGAAAGTCTGCCTTTGTGACCACAGCAGTCAGCACTACCGCATAGGTGCCAGGATCTAGTTTAGTTCCCTCAATGTTCTCCAAGCGGTTCAGTGTAGCACCATACACAACTTGAGATAGCGAGTATGGTGCTCCATCTGAGGGGACTTCCACCCCGACTTCAGCATTGATTACAAATACCCGCTGATCATCCACTGCGGTAAGGTGTAGATTGTCATATCCACTCATACTTTTTCTCCTAGAACTTTTTGCAAAATTGCGTTACCCACCGAAAGTAACTCTTGGTCATTGTCCCCGTGTAATCGGACCCACTCTGTAATCATCTTAGCAGGATCAAACAGTTCTTTTGGAAGCTCGGGGTTTTCTGAAACAGTCTCCTCCAGTACCTCTACCTGTGAAGATAACTCACGGGCAGCGGTTTCTAGTGAGTCAGATTTAGAGCCATTCGTCAGCACACGGATAAACACATTACCTTGAACATTTTTCAAGTCTTTTTTGTTCTGTACCTTGACAAACTTTGACGCGAACACAGTGGGTATCTGTGTTACAACAGGTTGCCGTGTACTGGAAATTTCTACATCTAGAAAGCCCCTCACATCCCCACAATCCCCCCAGTTGTGCTGCTGGGCAGCCCCTATGTACCAAGCATTTCGTCCAAGCTTCTGGTGCTTGTGAAAGTGTCCAAAGAGACTAATGCCAAACAACTCTGTGTGTAAGTCCCTAAAGTCTACGTCCTTGTTGGATAGCATCACATAGTCTGCTCCTACGGTTGCTCCCTGAATCCCAAGATGCCCCAACAACATTGTAAGCCGAGAGTCCTCCACAGTACTAGCTGCATGTTCAATGTTGGCTAAGAACTGGTTATTGGGGAAGTCTGGATCATAAGGCAAAGCATACACAGATACCCCAGTGTCTAGGTGGTTCCATCCAGGATCAAGAATGTCAACCTCTGGAAGGTACTGCAAGTGATCTTGTATGGTCACACAGCCTTCACGATCTGCATAATCATGGTTTCCTGTCAACAAATACAAGTGAATTCCGTGGCTACTAAACTTTGACAGTTCTTCAGTAATGATAGATACAAGCTCAGTATCCACACGTCCACGCTCATGAAACAAGTCTCCACCAAAGAACACCGTGTGAACTTCATTATCATGTGCGTAATTTCGGATCTCCCGCACCGTCATAATGGTATCTACCAGCCTAGAATTAAGCATTGGATACTTCGACGGATACTCCAAATCATCTGGGCAATCAATATACTTAGAGCCAAACTGAAAGTTGTGGGCGTGTAGATCGGAGAACAGTACAAACCTAGATGTTGACATCAATCACTCCCACCCTGTCCACTGCGCGTCGGAGTCTGTGAGGCTGGGCTAACCCTAGCTAGCGGGCCGAAGTACAGGACTAGCTTTGGCGGCGCGTCCCCCCACACGCGTGGTCCGTGCGTTGAGCCTGGCGGTCGCCGTGCCGATCTTCCGGTTGTGTATCCGATGGTCCGATAGCCTGCGCGCCTGTAGCAGGCGCCTGCTACCGGTGAACAAACGGCTGAGGGCAAGACCATGGTCTCCCAATGGACAACGGTCTCGTTGTAGCGCCGCATCCACTCGGCGGCAGCGATGGGGCGTAGTGCGCGCAGGATGGACGAGGCGCGCGACGCGCCGGGCGCTTCGAGGCGGAAGATGAAGTCGCAGACGGTGCCTGGCAGCGGACGGGCGTCGGCGATACCGAGGCGGCGCCGCGCGGCCAACTTGTACGGCGGCTCGCCAAGCCCAAAATACCCGCGCATACGATCGCCATCCCAAATCTCGAACGCTAGTTTTCGCCCAGGTGGGGCTCCACGGCTGCCCGTGTAGTGCCGCCGGATGGCAGCGACGAGATCGCGGTCCCACGTCGAGATCGGGACAAAGGACAGGCCCCCTCGATGCTGAGCTTGCGGTAACGAAGTACGCAGAGGGCTGCTAGGCTTCTTGGCCATCTCTCACCACCTCTTCAATGCAGTAGGTATTACTTACCCTGGTTGAGCGCCTGTACTACAAGAGATTCAAGCTCCCGCAGCATGTCTTTGTCTTCTTTCAAAGCTGTAACAGCCTGGACCTTGCCTTGTCCAAGGCGGTGCTCGTTGTATGAGTACCAAGCACCTGACTTATCAATTAGGTTAAACTTCACTCCGTACTCGAACAACTCATTAATACGGCTAATTCCGCAACCAAAGGCATTATTGGCATACAGGTCAAACTCACAGGTATGTTGGGCAGTCCCCGCACACTTATTCTTTTCGATCTTAACCCTGGTTCGGTTTCCGATAACCTCATCCTCAGACTTGAGTGTAGCGATGCGAGAAATGCTCAGGCGAACTGAGGAGTAAAACTTCAAGGCTCCCCCACCACTGGTGGTTTGCTTTGCGCCAAACATTACCCCGATCTTGTCTCTAAGCTGATTTAGGAAAATCAGGGTTGTTCCCGTCTTGGCCAGAGCGCCCACTAGCTTTCTCAAAGACTGGGACATTAGTCTAGCCTGGAGGGCAACATGGCTGTCCCCCATATCTCCCTCTAGTTCCTTTGTGGGAACTAGGGCAGCTACTGAGTCGATTACTATGAGGTCATACACACTAGCTTGTGTAAGAATATCCACAATTTCTAGGGCTTCTTCACCGTTATTTGGCCTGTGCAAATCCATGGTGGACAAGTCTACACCCAACGCCGCAGAATACTCGGGATCAAAGGTCTGCTCTGCATCAATGAAGCAGCACAGCCCGCCCATTTTCTGACACTCTGCAATAGCGTGTAGCGCAAGAGTACTCTTCCCGCTGGCGTTCTGGCCATAGATTTCAATCACTCGGCCTTTGGGGTAGCCCCCGATGCCTAGTATCTTATCCAGACTAATTGATCCAGTAGGAATCACTTGATACTCTAGATTGGGAGTATCCTGTGCACTTTTAATGTCTGCACCAAACTGCTTCTTAATTGCAGCCAGTGCTTTCTTTCTTGCTTCTTGTTTATCCATGAGTTCTTTAGGTTTGGACGAAGAGGGCCCCTGCCCAGCTACCATGATGGAGCAGGGGCCCTCTTCCTATGGGGTACAGTTGTGAACTACGAAGCCATCTGCCTACGAAGCCTGGCCTCAAGGTCGTCAGCGTCACTAGTCTCGCCAAAGGCAGCTACTGGCTGATCATCTTCCACATAAGGATGTTCACAGACCTTAGCATCCTCTGCAAGTGAGGCCAGATCCGACGAAGCCAGCAACTCAACAAGCTGATCATCGGTCATCACAAAGCCCACATTCTCAAGGTCGGTCAACTCTTCATACTCTGGAGCAGCTGAATCCTTGATCAAGAGGGTCACTGCGTACCTAGTATTAAGACCCTTACCTGTCTTGTTGATCACCACATCCTTGCCCAGAACAGGATCGGAGATGTCCAGGTGGTTCGTTGCCATCTGAGTAAGCAGCTGGTTGAATACCGAAGGGCCTGCTGCGAACACCTGCACCTTAGTGGTGCCTGCCTTGAAGGGAACCTCGGACTCGGGATTATCCTTCTTAAACCGCGCAACGTCCCGCGCCGTCCATTCTGGATCCTCCAGGTTCACAATGTTCATGAGGTACGAAGTTGACGCACGAACCCGACTGTACCGCTCTTGTGCAGCGAGAGAACCCTTGTTTTCCTTCAACTTTCGTACAATGTCACACACACGACAGGATCCTCCCAACTTGGGTGTGTGCTCCGGGCACATTACAGGAGCCTTCTGGTCTGGATTAAGGTTCCAGTGTTGGCCTACCTCTCGCCAATATTGTCCGTAGAAGAATCCACCTTCGTCCTCTTCCCACCCAGGAAGAATGCGAATCGTGGTTTCTCCAGCCTGGGGCCTAAACCAGGTAATGAATGCCCGTTCACCAAAGTCAGCCGACTTGTTTGCCAACTCTGCTTGCTTATTCGCTACTTTTGACCAATCAATTGCCATTTTCGTTTCCTTTGTTTTCGTTACTTGCTGTTGTTCTTGCAGTTATCTTGCATAATATGAGGATTACTTGCCGCCTCGGCCCTAAGGTTAGCACCTAAGCTAATCAAGCAGTCCTTACGATGAATCATAGCATCGCGAGCGGCCTTAATCAACGCCGCTTCGGTCTTTGCTGAAAAATACTCATCCTGCTTCTGCAAGTATTCCTTGTGGGTGATAATCAAGTTCTTAACCTTGGCCTCAGTGGGCTTCACACCTGCCGCAGTAAGGTTATTCCTAGCCTGAACATCTAGAATGGCGTATGCCTTCTCCAAGTCAGCCTTCAATCGCTGCTCCACGTCGGACGCAATTTCATAGGCCGTCGAGTACCAACCATACTTTCTGGAATGCTCTGCAAACTCAGTGCTCAAGTCGGCCCGATTGATGTGCAGGTCCGCCAGCAAGGTTGATTCATATTCAGTATCACCAATCTGGTATGTTTCTGGGAAAATTCCGTCTTCACTCATTTGCTTTCTCCGTTTGTGTCTGACAAGAGTTCTTTAAATAGTTGTAGAACAGTCTCCGAAGGGGTGCCTGGGTTGCTAAGTACAGCCTCGCGAACCTTCTTCTTCTCATCCTTAGACAACTTCACAAGTGTTTCCGCTGGTGTACGAAAGAGGCGGGCTACAGTTTCACGAACATATTGGTGCTCGTCTGTCGCCAACTGTACCAGTGTTTCCACTGTTGTAGCGGGGTTCATGGCTACCTCTTCACGAATACCCCAGTCTATGTCTCTAGCTAGTTGCACCAGTGTTTTCACTGGGGTGTGTTGGTTTTTGGCCACCTCTGAACGAACGTGGTAGTTCTCATCCTTAGCCAGTTGTACTAGGATTCTCGCTGGTGTACAGGGGTGCCTAGCCACCTCTGAACGGATGATCATATTCTCATCCTTAGCCAGTTGTGTCCGTGTTTTCGCTGGTGTGTTAAAGTTCCTGGCCACCCCGGAGCGGACAAGCCAGACTTCGTCTGTTGCCAGCTTATTTAACAGAACCACTGGTGTATTGGGATTGCTGGCAATCTCGTAGCGATCTTCATCGTCTTTGTTCAACAGGTTCCTCCAGCGTGAGACCGGTCAGACACTGGGCACGGCTCCCCTTTGGGTGCTGCTGGCTGCCTAGCCTGTTCGACGAAGTAGTCCCAGTGAACCCAAAACAGATCGATATCGGGCAGCCCAGCCTTACGAAGCAGCTTGTCAGCAGCTTCGACCTCGACGAGCGCACCTGTAGACCTGATTCGAGGCGAAAACTCAAGAGCCACACCATGTGATGGACCTACATTAATAATGTCCAGACTCTCAAGCATTGTGCTCTCCTGAGAGCAGCGTGCTGATATGACGCTTAAAGAGCACAGCTGCTTCTTTAGCTATTGCCTTGCGCACCACCTGGTTGTCCACAATCTCTGACCCGGCCTCTGCAAGCACGTCAGCAACCATCGCCTGAATGACAAAAGGAGTATGTGACATATCCAAGCCTTCGGCAACCCCTGGAATCTTGTCAAGCACATGCTGCAACCGCATCGGCGTAACCCATTCCCGCGCGATCTCGTCAGCTTGTGTAAGTTGCTTGAGTTTATTAGGATCAGCCACGAAACGAGGCGACGCCGTCTCACGAAACGCCTCACCCTTGTGCTTGGCTATGACTCGGTTGGCATTAGTCACTAACTCAACAATTGGGCGCACAACAATACCCTCTCGGGGCTTGTCCTTACCCATCCCCCGCCGCTCAGCCACAATGCTGTAGCGATCCCGCTCAGCGTCAAGAGCCTCAACTACGGCAGGAACCCGTGTGTAGGGTACAAACTCCATGCCTAGCTTCTCAGCCACGATAGCCGCTTGGGGAACAGCCAACCAGTGCCCATCAATTTGCACCTCGAAGGCAATAAATGAGAGATCTGGTCCGTAAACTGCGGACATTTTTTGCATTTTACCGCCATAGGCTTCACCGTAAACGTGCACGGTGAAGCCCGTGAAGTTCTCCGCAAACCACTCCTGCAATTTATCAAAGTCAAAAATCTGCACGAAGGTATCATACTGGGCGCCCCCAGAAAAAAACGTGAGAACCTCGTCCTTCCAACTCACCCGTGCAGAGGTACCATGCACCTTCTCTAGCGCAAAGCACTCCTTGAGAAGGAGGACAGTCTGATCCTTGTACAAGTTTGGAATCTTCATGTATCCCATGTAACAGCAGCTTTCTCCGGTTTCTCACACTATAAGGATCTAAGATGGGGGCGTCAAGAGAATTTCTTCTTATCGGCCCAACTCGTCTGGGAGCACTCAAACTCCGCGATAAGATCAACCTTGTAATGAAAATCCTCCATAACCCGCCGCACTTCGTTCACAAGGTACAATTCATCCTTATGGATATACATCTGGATTTCATCATGTACAAGATTGACAATATTGCTCTTGTGTTCACGTAAAAGCTTATGGACGCGAACCACCGCCGCTTTGAACAAATCAGCACATTCTCCTTGAATCAAGGAGTTAGTGCTCTGCCGTTTGGCCTTACGCTCCATCCACGAAAGTTGGGGATCCCCTGTGTACTGGCAAGCATTTGCATGCGGAAGATGCCTTATTCTTCCAAAGCTATTGGTGAGGTACCCTTTCTGCTTGGCCTCCCGTCCACACCGATTCATTAGCTTCTTTACCCCGAGGTACCCATAAAGGTAAGCATCCAAGAAAGACTCACACTCCTTGATCCAGCGTTTCTGGGAGTACTCCCGCATGCTTTCTGGTCGTGGTATCTGCTCACTCAAACCAACTGCAGACACACCATAGATAGTTGCAAAGTTGAGCACCTTGGCTACGTTACGTAACTCCTTGATTTTCTTGAACATTGAGTCCGAACCATCAGCCTTGAAGTATATCTCTGAAGCATACTTGTAGTCGTACCTAAACATTGCGCACATGGTAGCCAAGTGAAGATCCATGCCCTCAGCATAGGCACGAAGAAGTGCAGGGTCTTCAGAGTAGTGAGCGGTCATTCTAACTTCAATTTGCGAGTAATCCGCAAACACAAAGACATAGTCTTCAGGAACAATGAAAGCAGCTCTAATTGTTGTGTCTTTTCGGGGAATATTTTGTAAGTTTGGATCGGACGCAGACATGCGGCCTGTAGAGACATTCTGCCTAAAACTACAGTGAAGAATATTGTCTTGCGTAATCTTATCCAAAATAGAGTCAACATACGTACCCTTAAGCTTCGTCTTAGCCCTGTAGTCCAAGATTAACTGAAGGTCTGGATGTCGTTGCACTAGCTTTGCGAGTACATTAGAGGCTACACTGTAGTGGGCCTCACACGAGCCCGCTGCACATGCCATACACCCTGTAGATGCGGCGGTGTGTTCGGTAAGTTGCACTCCCCTAGTAATCAGGGCACATACAAGCTGAGCATTTGAGTTAGGATTGGTCATACCGAAACTATGCACTATCTCAGCGTGCAGTTTACTAATCTCTACCTCAAGCTTCTCCCCCGCCGAGATTAGGCACCCACGATCAATGAGTGCTCCGCGCTCCTCGATGTCCAGGAGCGCCTCAGTGAGTTCGTGCTCTTGAGTAATGAGGGCTACCAGTTTCTCATTCCATTGGATATTCTCAACAGTATAGTGAAACACCTCCCATGTTAGATAGGTATCCAAGCCTGCATACTTGGCCATCATGGTCAGCGGAACAAAACCGTAGTGCACAGCACTCTTGCAAGCGTCTGCATATGGATGATTGGCTAGCTCTGCCTTGGCAAGTCGCTTAATTGCTAGAATACTCTTGTCCTGGTGCTCAATAAGGTTATGGAGTTCCTCCACACGGATACTGATGGCATCCTTGTACACCTTCTGACGAGCACGAGCCTCATCGGCACGCCACTTATCTATGATCTTTTCATCCTTAGCGGCATCTTTATGCACTACCCCCTTCTGTGGACGCCCAAACATGTCCTTCCAGCCGGATGAGATAACCTTCAGCTTACCGGGTGCATTCTCATCATAGAGTGCCCAGAACAGCGATGCGTCCCTTGTGTGCGTGTTATCAACTATACCCTCCTTAAGCAGGAAATGTTTGTCAAACTTCGCGTTGAAGTAGATCGTAGTGACATCCTGCTGCGCAAAAAAGGCGCTCAAATCTAACAACAGGTGTGCAAAGGGTACCTGTGTTTCTTGCTTGCCCCCAAGTACAGAGTCCTCATGTCGGGTCGCAACGTAAAAGTTTTCGATGCCCCAACCAAAAGAGAAGCCAATAATATGCTTGTCTAGATAGTACTCAAAGCCAGTTGTCTCTGTGTCAAACGCAACTTTCTTTTGTTGCATTAATAGTTCAAATACGGCGTCCCACTCTGCTTCAGTGTGAACCAAGTGACACTTGGCACCGTTGACTCCACTGTAAGTTGTAAGGGGTATCCCATTTACCTGCTCCCAGGGTTCCCCGGCTATCACTTACCGCTCCGAATTTCGTCGGTAATTCGGTCGTCTCCTGCGCAGGTGTAAACCTTGCACACAAAGGGACGCTTGTCGTAGATAGTGCACCCATTCTTGAAGAACGGACAGTAAGAACCTGGCGTACCCTCCAGGGCATAGTACACCTCGTTACCCACAACCTTGCTGAGCATAAGAGCCGACCCTACAGAAACCCTGCCCAACTTACTTATGTCCTCGGGTGTAACCTTGACCGCATACGGAGCATACAAGCCACTCTCATACTCATCTTGGGTCAACGCTACAAAGAACTTATAACAACACGCTCCTACACAAGTGGAGCACCCTGGGTCTGCAGGACTCTTCACATTTCGGAGCAACTTGAATACCCGCTGCTGTGCCAGCAGTTGCCCGGATACTCGGTTGCCTACAACAGGCAACCTAACTTTATTCGCAGATTCAGCAGGTTTGTTGATCTTAGAGGGCTTGTTTACAAAGTTGTTCACTTGCAATACTTCGCTGTGTGAGCCTCCGACCGAGCCCGCAAATGATCAGATTTAGCCTCAGGACTCATCAAGCTGTACGTAGCCAGCTTTGGCGCAGTGAACAAGCTCTCTGCCAAACCCCCGCACTTGGGGCACTTTACCGTGGCAGTTACTGATCCGGAAGGAACCTGCACTAACTCCTCAAACTGAGAACCACACTCACACATAAAATCAAACATCTTATACATCGTACACCTTCTTGATGAGCAGTGCGAGTACCTTAGCCTCGGCTTCTTTGGTGATCAACACTTGGTACAGGAAATCTTTAGCTTTTCGTTTGTTACTGGCTGGTATTAGTTCTGATTTTATCGGAATCTTAAGTTTCTGTAGCTCCAGCACCAACGGAGTAGCCACTTGCACCTTGGCATGGTTTTCTACGTCTGTCCAGAACCGGGCAACCTTTGTCCCACCACACACCAGGGTATGAGAACTCGCAGCCCGAGCAACCAACACATTGCCAAGGTGCCCATGATCTTCCAGAAACTTTTCACGAGAAAGGTAGGTCCACCGGGTCGGAAGGTATCCTACCTCTGCAGCCAAACTAGCCATAAAAGTAGCAACAAGATGATCCACAGGTCTGTCCAGATTGATATATCCCACCCTACTGTATTTTGGAATTGTAGAAGCGTCTTTAACCACTTTCTCCTCTTGTCCCTAAACTTGTTACTCATCAGTTGACCTCAGTTGTAGGCTTGGAGGTAAGCCCCCAAGTGTTGATATACTCCTCGGTCTCCTTCCACTCCTCGTACTGGACAAGCCCCTCCCTAACTTCCTCCACGAAGTCCTCAGGGCTTACTTGACGTACTGTAGCACCTGCCGCGATTTTTTGTACTTCCTCCTCCAAGTCCCAATAACAAAAGGACCCCCACACGCACTCACCAGAGTCTAAGCGGAGCCTGGGCATTGGAGGCTTCCCTGTTTTACGGTAAAAGGCTACAATATCTCGGTAATCTGTAAGAGGCTCCACCGAGTCCTCGTCAAATATACCAAATAGGCCCTCGTATACACCGTACCCAAGTAAGGCCAGTACAGGCTTAGTGACGCACTCATCCCCATCATAGGAAACAAAGGCGCCTATACGACAGCCTACTTCGTCGTCAGGGACATGTATACTAATGGATATTATAGGCACAAACACCACTTCTGATAGTCAAGAGATGAGCAATCAATCGAAGATCTAATCTGCTGCTCAATGGCCAACTGTGCATAAACATTAGGAATCCTGAAGGTGTCCCCAACATCCATGGAGGACTCCCAACTATCAAAGGATACAACCGAGACCTTGTCCATGTGATCGTTGAGCATCTTTACAGCCTTCATCATGTCTTTATGTGCGTCACGCTTATCATACCACAGCGTCACAGATCGTGCACCTAGCTCATAAAGCAGCGCACACTGCCGTTCCGATATATGTTTACCAAACGTCGCATATGAACTCCAAGAGGTGGCGTTTCGTATCGCCAACGCATCCAATATTCCCTCTACGAGCACAACCTCCCCCTTATTGCCCACGTTGGGCCACACCAGTTCAGCTAACTTGGAGTTGGGAGCAGATGTGTATTTGGCTGCAGACTTACCTGTTACATCCCTAGCTTGCCACGAAGCCAGTATCCCATTTCCAGCATACACAGGAAACAACAGTCTTGGGGACGCCCCATAGACACCCTTGGCTTTGACAAGATTAAGCAACTCTTTAGTAAGCCCTCTAGACTGAGCATACTCCCAAACAGGGTCCCCAGTCTCAAACACAATATTCCTGGCGTCAGGAGGAAAATTCGTGTGTACAACCTCTGCCACAGGATCATCCTGCGCGGGTTCTGCTATTTTACGAAGCCAAGTGTCCATGAACTCATCCGATGGGGCCTTGGGTGCATAGTCCGCTGTGATTCGCATTAGAGCGGCTACGTAGGTTATAGATTCCGTCTTGGCTACAAAATGC
>Ga0210043_1002058_pt1 | contig 14303 bp, 19 predicted proteins | sample CryGeymet201501t_FD_183990 | JGI IMG/M metagenome (GOLD analysis project Ga0210043, IMG submission 183990) | Groundwater microbial communities from Crystal Geyser aquifers in Utah, USA - Crystal Geyser metaG 2015-01t (SPAdes) (version 2) | ecosystem: Environmental > Aquatic > Deep subsurface >... | reverse complement strand
AGCACTAAACAAAATTAAATAAACGAATAACAAAAAAAATGAATAATGCTATATAATGCAAAAGAAGAGAAGAAATATATGGAGAGATAAGAAAATGAGGAAGATTCTATACAATGAATTTACCACTGACTGGCTCTATATGGAGTCGATGGACAAATCGTGGCATCAAGCTTTGAAAATACCAGGATATATGGATAGACTGAGGGGTAAAAGGAATGATTAGACTGGATAGAAGGTATTTAGGGAAGAATAATCACTGGATATATAAACAAGAGGTGGTTTATACTCAGGAAGAAGCTGATAAAGAGGGCTTATCTTATGTTTATTGGAAAGATGCGGCAAAAGGCGATAAATGGGCATTAACTGATGACGGATATGTCAGCAAAATATTGACAATTAAGATGTATAACGATAGGAAGCAAAAAGGGAAAAATAAATATGTGAAATTGACGGCTGGAGTAGGCTTTAATAGAAAATATTGTAAAATAAATTTTTTGAAAAATCATAGTAGAAATGAATATTCAACTATGTCTAATAAAACCTCTGAAGAGAGGGAATTGGCTAGACGTAGAGCAAAAGATTTTATCTATGCATTAGCCTGTATGAAGCTGACAGGGCGTGTCAACTGGGCTAAATTAGGTAGAATGTATAGACCAGATAGCAAAATACCTGTCTGGACAGCTAAACGATTTGCACAAAGAAAAAAGGTGGCAAAAATGGTAAACGAAGAACTAAAAAAACTGTTAACACTTCAGGGTATTACTGATGAATGGGTAGCAGTAAAACTTAAGTTGGCAGCTAAAATGTCAGAAGATAATAAAGATCCTTCTACATTACTAAGAGTGGTGGATAAAGTAGGAAAATACTTAGGATTTGACCAGAGAGAAACTCAAACAAATGAAATAGAGGGGGAAATGGTAGAGAAGCTTGAAGGTGATATTGAAAAATCTAAAAAATTAAGATTAAAACAAACTACAGAAAAGGAGTAACTAATGAAAGCAGTCATAGAAAAGATTGACAAAGATGTCAATTATATTATAGGACAGATAAATCCTGCAGCTAATAACCCAAGTTGGAACGTTTCAATGGCACAATTAGCTGTAAATTTAACGATAGTTTCAGAATATCTACACAATAAACTATCATCGGGACAACAGAAGGATAAAAAAAATGATTCTAAAAGATAATACAATAGGGGAGCTAGAGGTAAAGTTTTCTCCAGGGGACTGGAGCTCTGGGGCTGCTCGTAAAGCAATAGCTACATTGAAAAAAGATTTTCCGTCTGTTTATATTGCTGCTTCTAAGAAGTGGGTGGTAAAAAAGTCTAAAGCAGAGGAGTGTAGAGAAACTTTAAGAGCTTTAGAGAAAGATCATACTGATCTTTATAACCAATATACTATAACTGAATTTCTAAAACAATTTGAGGATAAGGTTAATGAGTCAGAAGAAAGTGAAACTAATGAGGACCCTCTGCAGTGAAGTCAATTTAGCCCTAAATAAGGAACTTAAACGTAGACTCTCTAAATTCCATCCAAATGAAATTGAAAGGGATATATACCTAATTAGGAAAGAGAGGGAAAAGAATGAAAAACACTAATCTGATACAGGCAGACTAATTAAATTACACTGGATGAATGGACTTGCAGAAGTAACGATGGATATTTTTTCCCACATTTAATTACATCATATAAGGATAGATTTTACTATAATGGAAAAAAATACTAAGCATATAGTAGGGTGCTCTGGATGTCCATTTTTACGAGCAAAATTTGGAAATACTATAACGGAACGGAATCCTAGATTAAATTTTGAATGTGGACTATATTTTCGTGTAAAAAAAACGATGATGGGACAGGCTGTATCGTCTGATTGTCAGTTAGAGATGGTTCAGATAAACCTAAGTGGGGTATCCTCTAGCATCGTATATACTCCAATAAATAGAATAGGAAACTAATATGGCAGTTACAAGAGAATATAAATGTAAGAAGTGCTCTTTTTCTTTTCAAGAAAGAGTTCCCATAAATGAGAAAATTAAAACTAAATGTCCTAGTTGTAATGGGGGGATATACCAAATATATGGTGACCAAAGTGTGCTGTGGTTTAATATGGCAGGAACTGGGGCTATATCAAATAGATTTGAGACTAAAGGATATGGAGGGAAAAGACCTTGGGATAGAGGGAGGACTAATCGTGCACAAAACAAAAAACGCTGAAAGAATAGCTTGCTGTGGATATAGTAACGATATAGACTTAGAAGAATGCAGCAATGGGCCTAGATATGAGCTAGTAATAGATGATGCTCTGTCCCCGATATTTTTCTGCAAAAAACATTATAAATTATGGAGAGAGAATGCCGTCTACAGAGCTGAGGATAAAAAGCCTAAAGTCAAAATTAAAAGGTGATTTACTTACCTTTGGGAAGGTCTTACGCCCTAAAGCTCATTGGGCTGCTCCCTCGCCAATTCACTACAAAGTAGAAAGTTTAGTTTTAGATCATAGTAAGAAAAAAATAAACATTGTAATCCCCAGAGGATTAGCAAAGTCTATTCTTGTTGGAGAAGAGTATCCTTTATATCATATTTTTATGGAAGAAATAGGCCAGCCAAAATTAGTGGTTTTAGTATCTAAAACACAAAGACATTCAATTAACAGGCTACAGTCAATAAAAGATACTATAAGCTTTTCCCCTGATTTTAAATATCTCTTCGGTAACTGGGGGGAACATACAAGCAGAACCTGGCGTAATGACGAGATTACCTTTAAGGATGGATCTTCTATAATAACAAGAGGAATGGGGCAGCCTATCAGAGGATTGAACTATCCTGGAGGAATTCGTCCTACTTTAATTATTCTAGATGACCCTGAAGATGAGCATAATACAAAGACATCGGAAGCTATGGAGACCAATTTAAGATGGTTACTGAGAGGGGCCTTGCCTGCTTTAGATACAAGATACGGAAGAATAATCATTATTGGAACTCCGTTACATCAACGTTGTATGGTTATGACATTAGAAGGGGCAAGCGACTGGACATCTTTAAGATCCAGCTACTTAAATGTAGATGAAAATGGTGCTAAGTACTCGCTTTGGCCTGAAATGAAGTCTGTTAAAGCTTTGGAAGAGGAGAGAGACAGTTTAGATGAGATAGGAAGGGTATCGGTATGGTATATGGAAAGACAGTGTGAAGTTACAGGCGATGAAGATCAACTCTTTAAATCAGAGTATATAAAATATTATAACGGAGATATAGAGAAGGATGATCAAAAAGAGTCTTACCTTATATTAGAATCTCGTGATGGAGTAGCCTATCCTGAACCAAAGAAAATCCCTATAAATATATTCATAGGAATTGACCCTGCATCTTCAACAAAACAAACAGCTGATTATTCCGTAATTATGGTAATCGGAGTAGATGCTGAAAAAGATGTTTATGTCATTGATTATTTTCGTAAGCGAGTTACTCCTTTGAACTTAGGGAATGCAATTATAAAGTACTTTAAGAAGTATAACCCAAAGAAAGTCAGAATAGAATCTGTAGGATACCAAGAGATGCTGAGAGAGTACATTAAAGACAGAACAAGAGACGAAGGAATGTTTATACCAGGACTGGAAATTAAAGAAATGCCTCGCAGCAGTAAGTCAGACAGGCTTGAATCTTTAGAGCCTGACTTTGCAAGAGGGAAGGTATTTATCAAAACAACACATACTGAACTTCTAGATGAATTATTGCTATATCCTCGTGGTAAACACGACGATTGTTTAGATGCTTTATATCTTGCGATGAAGAAGAAATATGGGGCAATACATACAACAGATAAACCTGCCGTTCTCCACACCAAAAAAAAATATGAGCCAAAAGGATGGATGACAGTATAATATAGGATGTTTTTATATTATTTTGCCTTGACTTTCTTATTTGAACATTGTATTATTATATTATGATAATCTAATATCATTATATTATAATAATCTAAGATTCAATATGTCGAAATTTTTCAGTTTATGGAACAAAGAAGAGCGAATAAGAGAGGATTATGCTGATGGAAGTTATACAGTCCCTAAAAGCGTTGTCCTTTCAGAAGATCTTTTCACTCATTACAAATCATCAAGAACATCCTGGGAGAAACAGTCTCAACAGGATGAAGAGTTTCGTAAAGGTGCACAATGGTCATCTGAAGAAATAGCAGCCTTAGAGGCAGCAAATCAAGCCCCTGTTGTTATAAATATCATTGCCCCCTCAGTAGATCAGGCAAAGGCAATGCTTACCGCCAATAACCCTCGTTTTTCATCTACGGGAAGAGATGACTCTGATACTAAGACAGGAAAAGTCTTTGCAGATTTATTAGCCTATGTATGGGAGAAATCAGAAGGTAACCTAAAATTAAAGCAGTCTATAGATGATTACTATGTAAAGGGTATGGGAGCTATGTTCGTTTATCTCGATCCTTACGCTGATTTTGGTAAAGGTGAGATAAAAATATCATCTATTGACCCATATCACTTATATATTGATCCCAACTCAACAGATCCTTATGCTAGAGATGCAGCTCATCTTATAGTTTCTAAGATATTTACAAGAGAACAGATAGAAGACATTTACCCTGATGCTGAATCAAAGGGGATATTCAAATATGCTGTGAGAACAGAAGAAACAAATCAGTTGTCCCCCTTAATGGGATCTATGGAGGGACAAACCGATGTATTTAGTGATATGTATCATACACGATATAGAGTAATTGATAGGTATAGTAAAGTAAAAGAAATCCATTATAATATATGGGACACAACACAAAATAAAGAAGAAATCCTAGACCAAGATGAGTTTAAACAATATATAAAAGAACCTGCTATAATTACACATCAAGGCGAGAAAGTAGTATACATAACAGAGGACTCTGAGGTCCAGCAATTCATTGAGTTAGCTATTGCGGGTGAGGGGAGATTTCACTTTATGCCCCCTGAATTAGATGAAAATGGGCAGCCTGTAGGCGAACCCGCTATTATGCCTGGCCCCGAAATGGAAGGATCTATTCCTGGTTCTGAAGGAGTTATAGAAATAACAGATAATGGTTTTTTATTAAGTAAAGAAGTTCTTATTAAAAGAGATATAGTAAGGACTAGAGTACAAAGGACACTCTCGATTGGGAGTGTCCTATATAGCCAGGAAATTTTACCTATTAGTAATTATCCTATAGTTACTTTTATGAATAATCATAATAGAACTCCTTATCCTCAAAGTGATGTAAGAAAAGTCAGGGGAATTCAGCAAGAAATTAATAAAATAGAAAGTCTTCTTATAGCCCACGCATCAAGCTCTACGAGTCCGAAATGGTGGATTCCTATGGGAAGCGTTAATAAATCACATATAGAAAAAGAATTAAATAAAGCAGGTGCAGCTTATTTAGAATATGACCCTGAAATAGGCATTCCTATTCAGGCATCTCCTGTTCCTTTACCTAATGAGCTTTATAAGAATAAAGCTGATAAGATAGGCGAAATAGAGAGAATTCTTGGGATATACCCATTAATGCAAGGAGATCAATCTAATGCTCCTCAAACATATAAAGGAACTATAACCTTAGACGAATTTGGACAGAGAAGGATAAGAAGTAAGAGGGTAGATATTGAAGGTGCAATAAATGCATTAGCATCAGTAGTTGTAGAATATATACAAAAGACGTATACAGAAGATAAAGTATTTAGATTAGTGCAGCCTAATAATCTGCCCACTAAAGAATTTAGTATTAATCAACCTCTATACGATGACTTCGGCAATATAATAGGGAAAATAAACGATGTGACCGTAGGAAAGTATGATGTTATTTTAGTCAGCGGATCTATGCTTCCTTCTAATAGATTTGCTCTTGCAGAGTACTATAAAGAACTATTGCAGATAGGGGCTATTGATCAGCAGGAATTCTTAGTAAAAACTGAAGTTGCTGACGTTGAAGGAGTACTTGAAAGAATTGGGCAGATAAATCAACTACAAAGATTAGCTCAAGGGCTACAGGAAGAAATTAAGTCTCTGAAAGGAGATATGCAGACTAGAGATAGAGAAATATCACATCTTATGAAGAAGGTAGAGGTAGAGAAATTTAAGTCTGGATTATCAGAACCTAAAGAGGCAGCTAAAAAATCTAGCTTACTATATGAAAATCTATTAAACAATGAATTTAAACATCAAAAACAACTAATGGAAATGGAGAGGAGAAATAATGGTAGCCGTCAATGATATAATTCATTTAATTATAAATAAATAAAAGGAAGAATAATGAATCCTGAAGAATTAGACAGTAATGCTGAACCAGTCGTAGAAGAGCAAGATACAGATCTCTTTTCTTTCGACCAGCCAACTACTGAAGACCCAGTCGTTGAGGAGCAACTTGAGACAGACGCTAATGAAGAATTTAGTGAAGAGTCTGTTAAAGAGCCTTCGCAAGACGCACAGCCTAAAAAGCTATCGCCAGAGCAGGCGTATCAAGCATTGCAATCTGAAAAAGATAAGCTAGCGTTTGAAGCTCAAAAAGCAAAACAAGAATTAGAGGAATATCGAATTTATAGTCCTTTAATCAAGTATATGCAAGAAAATCCGCAGGTTATAGAGACTTTGGGACAATCACTCGTGAAGAAACCAGAAGCGAAAGCATCGGAAACTTTACAGAGACCAGAGAAACCCACTAAACCAGCAAACTATTCAAGATACGAGGCTAATAACGATCCAGATTCTGAGAGTGCAAAATATTTAGACGCTCTAGAAGAATATCGAGAACAAATGGAAGATTACGCAGTAAAGTCTCAGGAGCAAAAGTTATCTCAAATAGAAAGCGAAATCCAAAAAGATAAAGCAGCGAGACAACAGCAAGCCTTGTTATCAGAAGTAAATAACGTATTAGTAACAAAATATGGGTTTACGGGAGAATTAGCAAAAGAATTCATTAAAGATATGTCGAACCCTGAACCTACTTTAGATGAGTTAGTAACTCTTTTTAAAGTGAAAAAGAAAATGGGCAATTTATCAAAAGAAGAATTGGCAAAACGAGCTGCTCTTGCAAAGGCAAAAGTATCTCCAGCTCCAGTAGCTGCTGCTGGTGGAGTGACAGAGCCTCCTTCTGATGATGGTGAGCTATTTCAAAGGTCTTTGGGTTTTTCTAGAAGAAGTGAAGCTGATATTTTCTCGTACCATAAGTAGGAGAAATAAATAATGAGTGCAAAAACTTTATTTGAAGGTGGTGTATCGGGGAAATTATTCCTTGATAGACGACAATTTTATATTATGCCACAAAGAGTGGCAGAGTTATGGCCTGACGTAACGCCATTTACAACTCTTGTTCAAATGTTAAGAGTAGAGAACGTAAAAGATACTCTCTATAAGATGTTTGAACATCGTTCAGGCTTTGTAAAACAAGAGATGCAAATTAATGATGGAACTCCAGGCACAGTGCCTAATAATGACACTGGTGTTTCAGGGGTAGCTGTTGATAATTTAGTAGGGCTTGGAAGCATTGGAGACCACGTAATTAGTCTGCAGTGTGAGGTCTGGGATTCAACAAAAACCACAAAAAAAGGTCAAGTAGTAGTAACTGCAAGAAGTGGCAATGACTTGACTTTAAAATCTTTAAAAGGTTCTACAATTGCCTTAGCAGATAATGACTATCTACAGGTAATTGGCAACATAAGAGGCGAAGGTACAACTGCACCTGAGGCCTTTAGTGATGAACTATCAGTAATTTGGAATTCTACACAGTTCTTTTCAACACCTGTAGAAATTTCAAATAAACTAAAAAATGCAGCTCTTAGAGGATATAATTCTGAGTTAGCTCGTTTAAGAGACGAAAAAGCAAAAGAATTCAAGATGCAAAAAGAGAATGCCTTCTTAAAAGGTGCTTCCATTATAGGAACAAATATGGACGGAACTGGAACATTTTCTGAAGCATCTAATAGAACTGATGCTAACGGAAATCTTTTAAGAACAACTTACGGCTTTATTACAGCATTAGAAGACTATGGTGATAGTACTACGTCGAGTGATGATCAAAATATCTTTACTGTAGAAGAAGCTAATTATAGTTGGGCAGACTTTGTGCTTCTTACTGAAAAACTTTTTGATAAGTTTGAAGGGACTCAAAGATTTGCTTTCTGCGGTAGAGGAGCTATGAGCTATTGGTCAAAATTAGATGGAGCTAATTACTTAGCAGGTAAATCTGGGTGGACGGTTAATATATCGGAAACAAGAATGAATAAGCTGGGATTTGCAATTAGAGTAATGGAAACACCTCACGGTGTACTTCATTTAGTTCCAACTAAAGCTATGAGAGCTCAGTATAATAACTATATGGCTATACCTGACCATAATCACTTATTCTTAGCCCAGTATGAGCAAGATGAATTCAAAAACGACATTAAGAAGGATAACGACTATGATGGCGTAAAAGATGTTTATCGTGCTGATCAAGGCTTGGGAATGGAGTTAGAGGAAAAACACGCATTAATTAAAATAACATAATAGAAGGAGAGAAGTAAAATGTCTTGGACAAAATCATCAGTAGGCGAAAAGAATAATGTTCTTCTTATGACTGAAACATATACCCTGCCCGCTTCGGCTACGACAGAGTATTCAACAGTTATAAAAGAAATAGGGCCTAAATTTTCAAAAGAAAACAGATATGTAACATTTGTTTTTAATCCAAGTGCGGTTACAGGAGTCAATCTTGATATAGCACTATATGGTTCTGATACAGAAGCAGGCACAACTAAATTCTTATTAAAAGATGCGGTTGTAGCAGATTTAACAGTTACAGGAGCAGTAGCAGGCGTAGTAGACTTAAATGCTTACCCCGCAGGCTATTATTTCTTAGCTTGGACATCTGATGTTAACGAATCAGCTAATACTATAGATGTAAAAGTATTAGCATAAGGTGGCAAAATTTAACTTAATGCTATAAAGACATTAAGGTAAAAATTTACTGTCATTCATTTTAGGGAGGGTGGTTCGACTCCGCCCTCTCTAACTAATTTTAACTGGTAAAATAGGGCAATAATATGGCAGATCACATACAATTCAAAGTTTCAGCAGTACCTGTAGAGGAATTGACTGATGAAAATGGCGGAACAAAAAAGATAATTGCTAGCGAGATAGGACGAAGTTTGAGAGGGGGAGGTAATTCAGTAAATTTAACTGATTATTCTTTATCAGCTGCAACCCAGGGATATTCTAATGGAACTGTAAACTATATACAAGCTCCTATTGTAGCAGGAGGTGCTCAAATAGGGTCTGGAGTAAGCTATAAGTTTATATACATAAAACATACAGGACATCTTTATTCCAATGCAACGACTTTGGGTGATACAACAACTGACTGTGTACTGGTAGCCTTGGAGGCTTTACCCTACAGTGTAGGTCTCTTGGGAGGGTATGTTGGGGTGAGCGACTCTACTATAAGTCATTATTATGAAATTGGATGGTTAAAGCCAAATACAGCAATGGTGTTACCAGTAGGAGCTCCAGTTGTAACATTTGGATTAACTAGCAATGATTTATCTTCATTAAATCAAGGTATAACTGGCGGTTATGGAACATCATACTTACGCATAAGAAGTTACGAATCAACTGGGGGAACGAATCCTAATGCAGCTGGTATAGCTGTAGAAATTTTAGGAGTAGTTTAATGGCAACATTTTTAAGCAGAATAGAAGATTATATAGGAACAGTAGCTGATACAACAGCAGTAGATGTCTGGCTCTCAGAAGGAGCTAAGAATTTTCTAATGTTAATACCAAATAATAAATTAGGTAAGTATGTAACGGAAACTGAGGTAGCAGTAGGCGGATTAGATGTAAGCAATTATAGAGTTGCCTATGTATTAAAAGATGGGTATGAAGCTAAAGAACTTCCCCCTAGCAATTTTGCTCAGGCAACTGATGCGGATAGTCTTTTTTATTCTACCACTTTTGATCCATCATTTATTTATAAAAATAATAAAATTTATATCTATCCTGGGGGCGGACAGATAGGGGCAGTTCAATATCCTAGCGTATTAAATACAGATACTACAATAAGCAATTTTCCTCCTACTATGTATGAGGGGGTAGTACTGTATGCTAGCATTAGAGGACAACATCAAAGAATAAATAGTAGAATATCGGACTTAAATACTGTAACGTTTGATACTTTGACTCTACCTACTCCCCCAACATTAACTGGAATATCATTTACAGATGCAGTAGCAATAGCAACAGGGAATACTACAGTAGCAGCTCTAGGGACTGCACCTTCGTTCACATCTGCTAGTTTAACTATGACAACTATGCCAGTAATAGCAGATTTAACAATAAGTGCATCAGCACCTGCTGCTCCTACATTATCTGCTATCACATCTAGTGATACGATACCATCAATAGTTGCAGCTACAACTGTAGGCAGTTTAATAACAGCACCTACTTATACAAAACCATCGTTAAGCTTAACGGCAGCTCCTTTAGATTTTAATATAACAGCTACAGTACCTTCTGCACCAGCTGCACCTTCATTTACTGGAATTGCTATATCAGCAGCATCAGCAAGTGCAGTTACAGTAGGGGCTTTAGGAGTAGCACCAAGCTACACGAAGCCAACAATTAGCTTAACAGCAGCTCCCACAATAGCAAATTTATCAGTAAGTGTATCTGCTCCTACTCCAATAGCAGATCCTTCTTTTACAGTACCTAGTGCAACTGCATCAACGATTGGGGTAGCTCCTTCTTATTCAGTTCCTGTGGGCCCAGTTTTTAATCCGCCTACTTATGCAGGAAACTCAATTCATACGACTAGCAATACTACATTAGGTACTGACGAAGATGTTGAATTAGGAATGGCTCAGCTACAAAGTACTGAAAAGTATATATCAGAATATAGAGCAGATTTAGAAAAAGCAATAGGAGAATTTCAAGCAGATAAATCAAGATTTGATGGTGAAATGCAAGCAGTAATAACTGCTTTAAGATCTGATTATGAAAGAGTATTAGAACAGGCTAAAATTACTACTGATGTAGATGTAAAAAATAAATTGGCAGTACTACAAAAAGAGCAGGAAGAATATCAGGGCAAATTATTTAATTATAAAAATACAGTTGAATCTTATAGTATACAGGTAAATGCTGAAGTACAAGAAGCAAAAATAAATTTTGATAAAGAATTGCAATTATGGCAGATAGCAAGAGATAGTGAACTAAAAGAATTTGCGTCAAATATTCAAAATGAATTAAATGAATTTAATAAAGATGTTGTTGCTTATCAAACTGATCTACAGCAAAAAATAGAGCAAGCAAGAATTGCTGCACAAGAATCATTACTAAATGCTAGGAATCAACAAGATACGAATATTCAAGATGCTCAAATAAAATTAGCAAAAGAGTACCAAGAATATACCAGTAAATTAAGCAAATTTAGTAATGAGATACAAAATTATCAGGCAGAAATACAGGAAGCTGTAGCAATTTATTCTACCAACTTAAAGAAGTGGGAAACTTTAAGGGCTACAGAATTACAAGAATATGGTTTAGAAATTCAAAATGAGCTAAATGAGTTCAATAAAGATGTAGTGGCTTATCAGACTGATTTACAACAGAAGATAAAACAAGCAGAAGTTACACTACAAGAAGCTATTACTAATGCAAAACTGTCTAATGATACAGAATTACAAAATAAATTAGAAACATTAAAGGCTGTAATTGCTGACAGGAATATGGTATTGCAAAAATATGGGGAGCAGATCCAGTCATATGCACAAGAAATTACCAGTGAAGTTCAAGAATATAGGGCAAGTTTAGATAAAGAAATTCAGCTATGGCAAATAGCTCGTAGTACTGAGGTACAAAAGTATGCTCAAGACATACAAAATAATCTCGGTTCTTTTAATGCAAGTGTAGAGGCTTATAGAGCTGATCTACAGCATAAAATAAAACAAGCAGAGATTTCTCTCCAAGAGGCTTTAGAAGATGCAAGAGAGAGTAATAATATCGCTTTACAAAATAAAATTCAAACTTTACAAGCTGCAGTAGCAGATGGAGCTCAGGATATACAAAAGTATTCTAGTGAAGTCCAATCTTATGCTGCTCAGGTTAATAAAGCTGCATCAAAATTTACAAATGAAATAAATCAAAAGACAGCTGAAATAGGCAGCTTAGAGAAACTATTAGAACAACTAAGAAAAGACTATCAATATTATGTAACAATGGCTTCTAATGGAATAAATATATAGGAAAAATATGACAGTAAGAAATGCAATAGAAATTTTATCTGTGAGTTATCCTGAGGCAAAAAGACCTTTTCTCTACTTATCTTTAGATGAAGCTCAAAAGCAGTTTCTAAGGGAAAGTAGAATACTGAAGAAGGTAGGATCTTTACAATCATTAACAACAAAAACCACCTGGGATTTACCTAGTGATGTTATAGATGTATATGATGTTAGAGCTTATAACTCAAGTAATGAACCTTTATACTTTTCAGATCTTAATATGACTTACGAGATAAGTAATAATAAAATTATGTTCTTCTCTAACCCTGTGGCTACTACTATAGATAGCTCCATATCTACAATTCTAATATATTATACTGCTGTTTCTGCAAGTCTTATGACTACTGCAGATTGGACTAACGATACTGCTTTAGATACAGAGTTAGAAGCTCCACTGGAATATCATAATGGGATTATATCATTAGCTATGTCTAATTTACATTCTAAATTTGGAAAAATACGGATACAGACAAGAGAAGGGAATATCATTACTCAAATAGACTGGCAAGGGGTAAATCAATTTAAAAGAGAATATTTAGAATATCTATTACAAGCAAAAAAAGATAGAAATAGAGGGAAGGACGGGACGCCTTATGAGGTTAGGCGTTATGATTATGCGGGAAAGACTAATATAGCTATTCCTAATATGTCAGAGTCTGCCCCCGTATCAATAACATAACTGCTATGCTACCCATAGCGAAATGCAGTTTAATTTATAAGGAGAACTATTATGGGAATAAGAGACTTTTCAACCCTAGAAATATCAAACCTTCAAATGGGAAGAGTAGGATCTACTTTAATAAATGATACCACTCTTCACGAAGGAGAATATTGTGCAATATTAATAATTGCAAATACCGTTTTTACAACACTAACTGATGCTACAAGAGATGGAGCTGCCTTAACAGGTATTACTTTTACTGCTAATACCGTTATATATGGAAATATAACAGGTATTCAACTTGCATCAGGGACAGTATTGGCTTATAAATCTTAACGAGTATACAATGGAAGCAATAACAATAAAAGATGATATAGTTAGTATCAAGAAAAAAACAGCAATAATAGCTTTTATATTAGCCTTTTTTTCTTTAATCACTAATATAACTGCTCCACTAATATGGGCTAATAATGTTATAAATAGGATGGATGGTATAGAGAAAACCATAAGAGCAAACGAAGAAAGGTCAATAAAGAATACAGAACTAGTAGGCGAAAATGCACTAGTAGGAACAACACTAGAATTTAACTTAAAGCGTTTAATGAAAGACAAATTTAATATGGAGTATATAGAACCACCTTTAAGGATAATAAAAAAGAAATGAATTTATGATAAAAATATTAAAAATAGTATATAATAAAATTACAAATCCTGTTAAACATCCTGTAACAGCGGAGATTATTCACTCTATACCTATTGAGCATCATTCATTACATATTGCAATAGCTCTATTGGGGTTTATGATAGGGTCTTATACTGGAGTTGATAAATTATATTTAGCAATAGGTATACCTATTCTTTTAATATTAAAGAAAGTGGTATTGCCTGACAGAAGTCCCTGGCAAACAGTGACAATGTATTGGAAAGATATTGCAACTGATTACAATCAATATTCTATAGTATGGTGTATGTACTTTCTTTTTTCGCCAATGATCTCAGCATCTATTCTCTTTGGTATAGTGGTAATATATATTTACACAATTTATAAAGGATGGGCATATCCTTAATGAGTATTTGGAAACCTAGAAGATTAGAAGAAGATTATTCGCAGGATATTAACTTTAATACAGTTACTGCGAATTATTTTTATGGAGACGGCAGTGGTTTAACTGGAGTAGCAAGCTCAATGGTCTATCCTGGAGCTGGTATAGCTCTATCAACAGGTACTGCTTGGAGTACTTCTATAACCAATAACTCTGCTAACTGGAACACAGCGTATGGGTGGGGAGACCACTCTGCTCAAGGCTATTTAACTACTGAATCAGATACCCTAAGTACTGTAACAGCAAGAGGATCTTCTACATCTAGT